>Ga0364859_10755_pt1 | contig 12569 bp, 13 predicted proteins | sample ExccelAu500001D3_FD_206911 | JGI IMG/M metagenome (GOLD analysis project Ga0364859, IMG submission 206911) | Enriched cells from Trout Bog Lake Hypolimnion, Wisconsin, USA - BchlTB.Aug20.5000.01 .D3 | ecosystem: Environmental > Aquatic > Freshwater > Lake > Hypolimnion/Profundal zone | place: USA...
CAGAAAATATACAACAGAGCAAAGAAACATTGGCTGGCAGCGAAGAATTATTATTATCGTTAATGCGTGGCAAAGATGAAGCTGAACAAAAATTAAATGAAGCCGATCAAACTTATTATAATCTGCGTAATGCTTTACAGGAAAAAGAAAGCGAGCTTAGATTGAAAGTTAAGAGCAAAGAAATGATCGAACATTTATTGGGTGAGATAAAAGACAAACTCAATGAATTGAAATTACAGCTGGCAGGAATGAAAGAAAGATTAAGCGTTGAGTTTAAGATAGAATTGGATCAGATCATTGATCAGCCGAGAGCAACAGAAACAAGTTTGGAAGATCTTCAAACAACGAGTGACAGAATGCGGAAGCGTTTGGAAAATATGGGTGAAGTAAATCCAACAGCTATCGAAGCGTATACTGAAATGAAAAAACGTTACGAGTTTATTCTTGAACAAAAGAATGATCTCGTTGATGCCAAAGAGAGTTTATTGCAAACCATTCAGGAAGTGGAAGCAACTGCCAATCAACAGTTCTTAGATACATTCAATAAAGTAAGAGAGAATTTCCAGAACGTATTTAAAGCATTATTCACAGAAGAAGATACGGCTGATATGATCTTGGAAAACCCTGAAAACCTTGCTGAGACAGGGATCGATATCGTTGCCAAACCAAAAGGTAAGCGCCCTTCTTCTATTTCTCAGTTAAGCGGCGGTGAAAAAACATTGACTGCAACAGCATTATTGTTTGCCATTTATTTAATTAAGCCTGCACCATTCTGTATTTTGGATGAAGTTGATGCGCCGTTGGATGATGCAAATGTGGGCAAATTCACACAGATGATCCAGAAGTTCAGCGCCAACTCTCAATTCATTATTGTAACACACAATAAGATGACGATGAGTGCCGTAGATGTGATTTATGGTGTTACCATGCAGGAGCCGGGTGTAAGTAAATTGGTGCCTGTAGATTTCAGGAGTTTGAATTAATTGTAAGAACCAAGATTTATATGATTTTAAGGATTGAAAGTATTCACATCTTTCAATCCTTTTTTAATCTGCATATTTGCACATAATTAATTTGCTTATTCACTTTGTACAAATCCATCACTATACTTTACTTAGTTGTTTTTTCAACTTATATTTTCTTTACACGCCAGCCTGATTATTTGGACGGAGAAATTTCAACAGCAACCATTCATTGGGCGAAAGACAGTATCGGCAAACAACCCATTCCCAAAGCTTTTTTTTCTATAGGAAAAAATTATTACTCGGTGGATGCAAGATATGTTTTGAGAGATTTATACGAAGGCAAAAGATTGTTTGTTATTTATGAAGAATCACAACCCGAAAAAGCAGCAGTGTACAGTTGGTGGGGATATTGGATAACAGCAGGAGAGCTGTTCGGTTCAATGGTCTTATTCATTGCTTTATTTCAGGTGGCAGTGGCTCTTACTAAAAATCCAACTGCCGAATCACTGATTGAGCAATTGGATTATAATCCTGAAAAGAAAAGAAAATATGATGATTGATTATTTTGCCAGAAAACGTTTTATCTCTTTTTCTGTATCTCGTTGTTTGATGGTTTCTCTTTTGTCATGAGTCTTTTTACCTTTTGCCAAACCGATCTCAACTTTGACTAAATTTTTTTCATTCAAGAATACTTTCAATGGAACGATGGTAAAACCTTTGTCTTTCAATTTTGTTTGCAATTTGCTGAGTTCTTTTTTCGTCAGTAATAATTTTCGGTCATGCACGGCGATATGATTATTCATAGTTCCGTGTGAATATTCAGCAATATATAAACCGCGAACCCATAATTCATTTCCTTCAAACATGCAGAACGCATCATTGAAACTTACTTTACCGTCACGTACACTTTTTACTTCAGTACCCAACAATACAATACCCGCTACATATTTATCTTCAATGTAGTAATTAAAATAAGCCTGCCTGTTATTCATTTCTTTAGCCATAAGCCCCTAACCCCTGAAGGGGAATATTTTAATCGAAAATTATTTGAAGAAAGGGTTGTATTAATTCCTGAATAAAGCAGTCAACTGAGAAAGTTTATCTTTTAAATTTTTTCTGTCAACAATAAAATCAAGAAATCCGTGTTCCAATAAAAATTCACTGCGTTGAAATCCTTCAGGTAGGTCTTTTTTAATGGTTTCTTTAATTACACGTGGTCCCGCAAAACCAATGAGGGCGCCTGGTTCAGCGATATTCAGATCGCCGAGCATTCCAAAACTCGCAGAGATGCCGCCAAAAGTGGGATCGGTCAACAAAGAAATATACGGAAGCTTTGCATCACTTAATTGGGATAATTTGCCACTCGTTTTTGCCAACTGCATCAAGCTGAAAGCACTCTCCATCATTCTTGCGCCACCGCTTTTGCTGATCACCAAATAAGGTAACCGATGCTCAATGCAGTAATCAATTGCACGGCTGAATTTTTCTCCCATCACACTTCCTAATGATCCGCCAATGAATTCAAAATCCATACAGGCAATTACAATGCCTTCGCCATTCACGGTTCCGGTTGCAACACGCATCGAATCTTTTAAATTGGTTTTGGAATGAATTTCATCCAAACGTTTCTGATAATTTTTCAGATCGGTAAAGTTTAGAAAATCTTTGCTTTGAATATTATCAAACAGTTCAATGTACTCTTCACCGTCAAAAAGAAAATCATAATATTCTTCACTGCCAATGCGGTGATGATAATTACACTTCGGGCAAACATATAAATTCTCTTTCAGCTCAGATGAAGTAAGAATATAATTGCAATGCGGACATTTATTCCAAAGCCCTTCAGGAGTTTCTTTTTTATCTGCAGTAGAAGTGGTAATTCCTTTTCGAATACGGCGATACCATTTCTGTTTCACCTCTTCATTTGAAGCAGTTTCTTCACCTGTAAGATTCACTTCTAAGTCTTCTTCAAGTTCTTTTTTCATACGCTCTTCTTTCAATTGGGGGATTGAAGATAAATAATTATTTTTTAGTACAAAATCAGGTCAAAATTATGATTTCAGGCAATAGTATTTCGTGGCATCGACTGTTGCGTCGCACACTTGTACTGAAGTAACTTTAATCGTCAGTTTTATTGTTTATAAAACTCTTTCCAAACAATTGTTTTCCCTGTTTTTGCGGCATACTTGGCCGCTTCTAAAATTTGCATTACGACCTTATTATTGGCCGATGCAGAAAGATCATACTTTTCCATTTTTATATTTCCGTTGATCAAATTTGCGAAATACATGAACGGATCTTGGCTTCCTTCCTGTAAAGGCGCAGCTTTTAAAATATCTTTTTGCTTTTGATCTTTTTTCATTACGATCATATTCTCTTTATCCAAACAAAAAACATAACCGTCTTTTCCATACACTTCCATGTCCTTTCTGCTATACGGCCAATTCCAGGATGCCTGAATGATTACCTGAGTTTTAGGATAAGTAAGAACGATTGTTGCTTCATCTTCCACTTTGGGATACAGTTCCGGTTTTATTTGTTGTGTAATGCAGGAAACTGTTAATGGATGTTCTCCTTTCATTAACCATGTTGTAATGTTTGCACCATAACATCCAAAATCAGTCAATGCACCGCCGCCGTTTAATTTGGGGTCGGTCAACCATTCTAAAAATTCAGGATTGCAACCGATTTCAATCGGTCCCTGATGACCGGTATGAAAAACAATTTTTCTTATTGGCCCGATTTCATTTTTATCATTCACTATTTGCCAGGCTTCTTTATTACCGCCGTACCAAGTGGTTTCATAATTAGTGAGTAAATGAATTTTATATTTATCGGCAAGTGCCAACATTTTCTCTGCATGTTCCATATTCACTGCCAATGGTTTTTCCACCATCACATGAATGCCTTTTGGAGCACAATATTCCACAGTCTTTAAATGATCATAAATAGTGTTGTATGCAAAAACTGCATCGGGCTTTGTTTTCTCTATCATTTCTTCCATGCTGCTGTAAACAATATTCATGCTGTAGCCATGTTGTTTTGAATAAGCTTCAGCGAGCTTGCGATTGGGTTCTGCTATACCAACGATCTCAATATCTCCTAATTTTTCTCTGCCCAATATCCAATGAACATGCGTATGAACCAATCCAATAATGCCAACCCTAAGTGTTTTTTTTATTGACTGATTATTTTGCGACATAATAGTATTGATCGAGAGGAAAATACAGAAAAGAAAGAGGATTACTTTATTCATGATCTTGTAATGTTTTAGATAATGACTAAAGGTATCTCTCTTTGATTATATTAAGGTGATGGCGTTGATGCCCGTAAATATGATTGACTAATAGTCTTGCTGATATGCTGTAACCATTAGCAGTTCCGGTTCTTTCTAAAAATTCTTCGTCAAGTGTTTCAATAAAAACGAGTGTAGCATCACGTAAAGCTGATAACTCTTTTAAAATTGTATTGATCTTTCTGTTATCGGCATGCGCATTTGATACCAAAAGGTTTTCATCAAAACCGGGCAGATCGGTTTTATCACCCCTTCCAATTCTCAGGGCTCTGTAAGTAATAACTCTTTCGCAATCTGCCAAATGAAGAATGATATCTTTTATACTCCATTTGCCTACTTGATATCTGAACAATAATTTTTCTTCTGTAAGACCGCAAATCAATTCCTCTGTTTCTGTTTGAATATCTTTTAAATGTTGAAGAAGATCACCATCGGTTGGGACACAGTCCATATAAGCCTGGTAGAAAGAAGGGAAACCTGCGTTTGGTTTGTAAATTTTTTTCATGATAGTATTATTATTTTTATTAAGGCTTCAAAATAATAAAATCAAATTTTGTCTTATCCCGCAGCATCTTCAGATCTCGATATCAATAACAATCCGAGAAAAGTAAACAGACCGTTGATGATCAATAATTCCAAACCTATTTCGAAGTTGCCGAATATTTGTTTTTGATGCGTATCTAAAACATAACATAATGCAGGTGCCAGCAAACAAACAAGCGGTACTAATTTATCATTCACTTTTCTTTTTAATAAAATGCTGAATGAAAATAAACCCAATAGCGGACCATATGTATAAGAAGCAACTTTTAAGATGATAGTGATCATGCTCGGGCTGTTAACCCATTTATACACCATCACAAAAAATAAAAAAACAAATGCAAAACTGAGATGCACGATATGCCTGATTCTTTTTCTTTTTTCATCAGTTAATGTTTTGTTGCGTTGAATGCCGAGTATGTCGATGCAGAATGTTGAAGTGAGCGCAGTGATAGCGCCATCTGCACTCGGAAAAAGTGCAGATATCAACGCAATGATGAAAATAACAGAAACGATCGGTGGCATGTGATGTAAAGCAATGGCAGGGAATAATTTATCGCCAACTTCAGTTACATGCTCCTGTGCTGCATATAAATACAATAATCCGCCAAGGAATAAAAATATCAAAATGGCAAATGCTAAAATGAAACCCAATGACAACACATTCTTCTGAGAATCTTTCAATGTTTTTACAGAAATATTTTTTTGCATCATTTCCTGATCCATGCCTGTCATCGTAACTGTTATAAATGCACCTGCCAGTATTTGTTTTACAAAAAACAATTTACTATTGGGGTCAGTAAAAAATATTTTCGAATAACCCTTGTTGCGCATCGCTTCCCAGCTATCAGCAAAACTGATGTGCATATTATTCATGATGTAGAACACACAAATGATCAGACCTGCAAGCATGCAGGTGGTTTGCAAAGTATCTGTCCATACAATTGTTTTTACACCTCCTTCATAAGTATATAAAAGAATCATTAAAAGGATGATCAATGTTGTTGCCCAAAAAGGAATATTGAAATTCTGCAAAATGGCATCCTGTAAAATATTCACCACTAAATATAATCTCGCTGTAGCGCCGAGTATTCTTGATAAAATAAAAATAGAAGCACCTGTTTTATAGGAAGTAAAACCCAAGCGGTTTTGCAGATAATTATAAATGGAAGTGAGATTCAGTTTATAATACAAAGGCAATAAAACATAAGCGATGGCGATGTATCCAACAATATATCCAATGGTGACCTGAAAATAGGCAAAGGCTTCATGTGCCACTGCACCCGGTACACTTACAAAAGTTACGCCACTTAAGGAAGTGCCAAGCATGCCAAATGCCACCAACACCCAATTGCTGTTACGATTACCAATAAAAAAGGATTCGTTATTACTGTGCCTGCCCGTCCACCAGGCTACTGTAAGCAGTATCATAAAATAAATAACAACGAATGAAAATAAAAGTACTGGTGACATATAATTCGTTATAATGAATAAATTATTTGACAAGATAAATAACTATTGCAAACTAATATTCAATTTTAAATAAAGAGTTTTAAATATTATTGCATGATACCGTCATTTGGTTTTTTAAGTATCGTTCCTTGTGTTGCAATCCATTCATCACTATAACCTTGTCATCTTTTATTAAGTCCATATATCATCTTGTGTGATAAAAATTAAGCAATTAATTCAAACAGCATCTTTATATTGCTCATTCAAATCAAGGCCCTATGGATTTTAAAACAGCAGCGGTATTTTGCGGAAGTAAAAGCGGCACGAACCCTTTATTTGCAGAACACGCGGAGATATTGGGTAAATTATTGGCAGAGCATAGTATTACATTGGTGTACGGCGGTGGCAGAGTGGGATTGATGGGCTCTGTGGCTAATGCTGTAATGCAAAACGGAGGAAAAGTTATTGGTGTGATTCCGGAAGTGTTGTTGAGTTGGGAACAGCAACATAAAGGTATCACCGAATTAAAAGTGGTGAGTGATATGCACGTGAGAAAGAAAATGATGTATGAGTTATGCGATGCTGCGATCATTTTACCAGGCGGTCACGGCACATTGGATGAATTGTTTGAACTCATCACCTGGAATACTTTGAAGATTCATGAGAAAAAAATAATCCTGCTGAATTCAGCAGGATTTTATGATAACTTGATAACACATATTAAGAATATGCAGTACCAGGGCTTTTTACATGAAGAATGGTCTTTACGGATTACTGTTCATAATTCTCCGGATACTATCTTTTCTTAGAATGCAGATAGAAATCAAATCCAACGCGAATGACCGGGATAGCACTTGTACTGCCATCGCTGTTATAAACACGATAAGGTGAATATTGGTCGGTCATCAAATCTATCATCAACAAAGTATAAAAAGAACTTTGCCCCATAATGCGTTGCGAAAAACCAATCCCGGCCAAAAAACTGTTAGATGCAGTATGAAAAGAGGAAGCAATAGGAGGGTTATTGCCGTAATACAAATAATTATAATCAATCCAGTTGTGTTCAAACTGCCCCTGAATAAAAAATTGTCTTAAAGGGTATGCTCTAAAAAAAGGACCTCCTCCATAATTAAGACTTCTTTGTCTTGTATTATTGTTATAAAATCCGGATGGATCGGCACGAACAGACTGGTAATTGATGTTAAAAGACATACCTGCATCAAACCAATCATTGAAACTATAACCTATTTCAGGGGTTGCACCAACATTAAAACTGTAACTGCCGAAACCCAATGCCAAACTTCCTCCTACAAAAATGTGATCCTTATTAAATTCTTTAGGGTCAGATGTTTTGTCATTACTTGAATATGTTGGCGGTATATATTGTTTTTGAGCAATGCTGTATATACAGATTGTCGTAACTGCCATAGTGGTGATAAAAAGTTTCTTCATCTTTAAATGCCGTTTTAGGGTTATTTGTGTTAGGCAAACCTACTTTTAATTATTAAGTTGAACATGATTCAGCATGTAAAATATTGTTAGTATCTGCATTAATAAGGATGCTTTTTAGCTTGTATTCGCTGCAAAAAACATGCAATAACCCTTGAATAAAAACCCAATAACAGAAGCATTGTTAGATTTTTATCAGATTTTAACAATTTCAATAGAATTTGAAAGCTTTTTAGGAATGCTATAGCTGCGTGAATCCAGTCCATTAAAAGATTTAATAAATAGATATTGTTTAGAAATTAGGTATTCTGTTAAATAATTTTCAAAGTGTACCAAGTACACGTATGATTTTTTTGAAATCATTAAGCCCTATTTTCGGCCTAACTAATGATCGTTAGCTTATGCAAATGTCAACCATGATGATTTCGATGGACAAATTATTGCAGTCAGATTTATCAGCATCCAATATCCATTACCAGCTTTCTCCTGAAGAATTAATTGAACAAACCATCAACAGAGGTCAGGGCGTATTAAACAACACAGGTGCACTCTGCATTAACACGGGAGAATTTACGGGGCGAAGTCCGCTCGATAAATTCATAGTAAAAGATGCCATCACAGAGAATACCGTGCATTGGAACAACTTCAATATACCCATTGAAGAAAAATATTTTCAGCAGCTCAGAAAAAAAATGCTGAATTATTTGGGAACAAAAGAGGAGTTGTGGGTGAGAGATGCTTATGCATGTGCAGATGAAAATTATAGACTCAATATCCGCATCATTAATGAAAACCCATGGAGCAATTTATTTTGTTACAATATGTTCCTTCGACCTGAAGAAGAAGTACTGGAAGATTTTGAACCCGAGTGGATGATCATTCAGGCACCCGGTTTTAAAGCAGATCCAAATACGGACGGAACCCGACAACATAATTTTGCTATTGTTTCTTTCACACATAAAACCATTTTGATCGGCGGTACAGGTTATACCGGTGAGATGAAGAAAGGAATATTTACGATACTCAATTATATTCTGCCGAAAAATAAAAATGTATTGAGCATGCATTGCAGTGCCAATATGGGTAAGGATGGCGATGTTGCTGTATTCTTTGGATTGAGCGGAACAGGTAAAACAACATTGAGTGCAGATGCCAATAGAAAATTAATTGGTGATGATGAACATGGATGGACAGCAGATACTGTTTTTAATTTTGAAGGAGGCTGTTATGCAAAAACAATTGATCTGAGTAAAGAAAAAGAACCTGAAATTTTTAATGCCATTCGTGAAGGTGCATTGGTTGAGAATATTCGTTTCTTTGAAGGAAGCAATCAAATCGATTTTAGTAATAAATCCATTACAGAAAATACAAGAGTTAGTTATCCGTTACATTTTATCAGCAATGCATTAGAGCCAAGTATTGGCGTGCTGCCAAAAAATATTTTCTTTCTTACCTGTGATGCTTATGGTGTGTTGCCACCCATCAGTAAACTCACTGTAGGACAAGCCATGTATCAATTCATCAGTGGATATACAGCAAGAGTTGCGGGAACAGAAGCCGGTGTTACTGAGCCCAAAGCTACGTTCAGTGCATGTTTCGGTGCACCATTTCTTCCATTGCATCCCGGATTTTATGCGAAGATGCTGGGCGAAAAAATGAAAGCGAATAAAGTAAATGTTTGGATGATCAATACAGGATGGAGTGGTGGGCCTTACGGAATTGGCAGCAGAATTAAATTACAATACACCAGAAATATGATCACAGCTGTGTTGAATGGAGAACTGGATAATGAAACATTTGAAATGCATCCTGTTTTCGGGATGATGATGCCAAAAAGATGTATGAATGTTCCCGTAAATATTTTGCATCCTCGTTATACGTGGGCAGACAGAACAGCTTATGATAAAGCTGCTAAAGAATTAGCTGGTCTCTTTATTAAAAATTTCGAAAAATATGCTGCAGGTGTAAGTGAAGAAATATTAGCTGCTGCACCAAAAATATAAATCATTCAAGAAGTTCCGATTGTCGTTTCGGAATATGGTCTCTTCGATTGCTCTGACAGAAAAAGACCCGCTGCTTCAGCGGGTTTTTTTATTGTAATTTTTTATACGAAAGCAATGAGATTTTAATTTTATGTTGTATTATTATCGTTAGTTATTCAACCAAAAAAAATAATCATGGCAACAAGAAATAATTTCAATACAACCAAAGTGCCACGCACTACCGAAGTTTTTCCGCAGGCAGTAATTACAGATCAATTTATTTTTCTTTCGGGAACAACAGGGATTGATCCTGTATCACATCAATTAAGTGAAAGCTTTGAGGAGCAGGCCAGACAGGCTTTTCGTAATGTTCAAACTATTTTGGAAGAAGCAGGGAGCAGTTTAAGCAAGATCGTTAAAACAACTGTTTTCATGGTTCACGGCAATGAATTCAGTACATTGAATAAAGTGTATGCTGAAATTTTTCCGAACAATGCTCCTGCAAGAAGCACACCGCAATTGATGCCCTTTCCCGCAGGAATATTAATTTCAGTGGAGTGTATTGCTTTAGTATAGTGTATAGTGCGAAAGATGAATTAAAATAATCCGAATAAAGTACTGTCAACTTTACTGAGAATTTCACCAAAATGTTCTTCATTCTCAGCGAATTTATTTTTATCGCAGTCAATAATTAAAATAGGGCCTTCTTTATATCCGTCAACAAATTTGGTATAATATTCATTCAGCTTTTTCAAATAATCCAACCGAATATTTTCTTCATATTCACGACCACGTTTTTGAATCTGTGCCACTAAAGTTGGAACGGAACATTTTAAATAAATCAAGAGATCAGGAGGCTGCACCATTGTTTTTAATGTTTGAAAGAACTTGTAATAATTCTCAAAATCACGTTTGCCCATCAATCCCATGTCATGCAGGTTGGGTGCAAAAATGTTGGCATCTTCATAAATAGTTCTATCCTGAATTACGGTTTCTGTTCCGCGCTGAATATCGAGTAATTGATTTAATCTGCTGTTTAAAAAATAAATTTGCAGGTTGAAACTCCAGCGAGGCATATCCTCGTAAAAGTCCATCAAATAAGGGTTATGATCCACATCTTCAAACTGCGGTATCCATTTGTAATGTTTGCTCAGCATTTCTGTGAGTGTGGTCTTACCTGCGCCGATATTTCCGGCCACTGCAACATGTTTTGGTTTTTTAGCCTTTGCCATATTAAATGAAAGTACGAAATACGAAGTACCAACTGTAAACTTTATAAAATATTTTTTACACAAATACTAAAATTGATTGCTGCCGATCATTTTCAGCCGAAACCAAGCTTTAATAATTCATGCCTATAGCGTTTCTTACTTCTGTTAAAGTTGCCGAAGCACTTGCTCTTGCTTTCTCGGCACCCTGTTTTATGATCTTTAATAATAACGGTTTATTGCTCTGAATATCGGCAGCTTTTTCACGGATGGGTTTAATAAAGCTCACCATATCTTCTGCCAATTGTTTTTTCAGATCTCCGTAACGAATAGTGCAGTTATTAAAATCATCCTCAAATTTATTTAAGACGGATGCATCACTTACCAATTTGAGCAAAGTAAAAATGTTTTCGATATAATCCGGTTTTGCTGAATTTGTTTCTGTTGGACCACTGTCCGTTTTAGCTTTCATAATTTTTTTACGGATCAATTCATCATTATCTGCGAGATACAAAGTATTCATCTGGTTTTCACTCTTGCTCATTTTTCCATTGCCATCCAGACTCATGATCTTTACCAATTCATCACCAAAATTAAATGCCTGCGGTGATGGAAATACATCACCATAACGATGATTAAAACGTTCTGCAAAATTCCTCGCCATTTCTAAGTGTTGCTCCTGATCCTTTCCCACAGGCACTTTCATGGCACGGTGAATCAAAATATCAGCAGCCATCAGTACAGGGTAAGTTAATAATCCTGCATTCACATTTTCGGGTTGTTGCCTCACTTTTTCTTTAAAGGTTGTTGTCTTTTCCAGTTCACCTTTATACGCCAACATATTCAAATACAAATACAATTCCGCAATTTCAGGAACATCGCTTTGAACATACAAAGCAACTTTATCTGGATCCAATCCGCAAGCAACATTCTCTGCAATTACCCGATGCACACTGTTTTTTAATTCTTTTGTGTCAGGATGTGTGGTCAATGCATGCCAGTTGGCAACAAAGAAATAGCAGTTATATTCATCCTGCATACGCACATAATTACGCATGGCACCAAAATAATTCCCAAGGTGCAGAAAACCTGTGGGGCGGATGCCGCTTAAAACAACCTCTTTACTCATGGCGGCGAAGATAATTATAGTGAATGGTGAATGGTGAAGGATGTATGGATTTTTTTGCAGTATTTTTTATTTATTCAAGCAACCTAATTTTTCTATTTTAATGAGCCATTTTTGCCTGAATGATTCTTTTGAAAGCCTTATCGGACCGATCGTTGTTACTTTTACAGGTTTTATTCCGCAAAATTGCAAAACTAATTTTTTCATAGCTTGATTACTCGGTTGCTTGTTCACCAACCAATAAAACCAAGCAGGTTGGTCGAGTGTAGAAATAATTCTTGCTGATTTGCCTTTCAGTAGTTTATCCCACCACAATGAGTTTTCTATTTTCTTAAATGCAAATCCCGGAAGAAATACCCTGTCAATAAATCCTTTTAAAATGGCGGGTAATGACGCCCACCAAACAGGATAAATCCAAACCAAATGTTCAGCCCATTTTATTTTTTCTTGCGCTTCTGATAAATCAGGTTCAAGGTCTGTTCTTTTGCGGTAACCGAATGCCAGATTGGGATTGAAGTTCAAATCACGAACAACGATCTCTTTTATTTCAGC
>Ga0364859_10756_pt1 | contig 12551 bp, 6 predicted proteins | sample ExccelAu500001D3_FD_206911 | JGI IMG/M metagenome (GOLD analysis project Ga0364859, IMG submission 206911) | Enriched cells from Trout Bog Lake Hypolimnion, Wisconsin, USA - BchlTB.Aug20.5000.01 .D3 | ecosystem: Environmental > Aquatic > Freshwater > Lake > Hypolimnion/Profundal zone | place: USA...
AATAATGACTTGCGTGTTTATTTGACAGCCAAAAGAAATAAATCGAAATCCCATAACAAAACAGAGCTCTAATAAGGAGACCTAAAGGAAAAAGCCTCTCTAAGGAAGATCGGGCGGGGTTACTAGGGTCATACCATACGCATTGAGCTTCACGAACAAGGGATTTCAACGCGGATAACGCGGATAACTCGTTTAGGTATAGCGCGTTACAAAGAGTGGTATTGGAAGACCAGACCTTCCCTTGGGCCTCAAAGCTGTAAGTCCCCTTTAGAGCGTACCTCTCTCCGACCTCTCGTATCTCCCACCGTTCGACTCGGGGATTTGCGCTGGACTTAAGGGAGCTGTATTCCATCAGCTTCCCCGCTAAACGGACGGATAAATAGAGCCCCACGGCGAGAGAGATTAAACACAAGAATGAGAGAAAGGCGGCTCGATATCGCATGATCCTTTACGAATTATTACCAGAGAGATTATAGTATTGGCATTAAAAACCGCAATTTAAGAGGAGCTATGGCCGATCAACCAGCCGGATCAGATCAGAAAAAGACAGACAAAAAAGCCGCACTGACTCGACGTCCTTCCGCATTGAAAAGAGACATGCAAAGTGAAAAACGACGTCTACGCAACCGCTCATTTCGCTCGACCGTATCGACAGCCATCCGCTCACTAGAGGATTCTATCGCGAAGAAAGAAGGCCCAGAGAAGGTCAAAGCTTTGCTTGAGAAAATCTATAGCCACGTAGACAAGGGCGTAAAAAAAGGCGTTTTCAAGACAAATAAAGCGGCCCGAACCAAGTCCCGTTTATCTGCTCGTTGCGCCAAGGCTTCCTAAGTTCATCAAGAAATTGCGGATTTTGTTAGAGAGAGCGTATCGGCTCTCTCTCGTCAATTGTGACATCTTTCGATTCTTTCTTTAAGCCCAGACCTTTTACGGAAAGAAGTTCCGATCATCCTGCGTAGAATTTCTTCATCACCTACAATTTCTAGTCTCTCTTTGGTCCGAGTCAGCGCGGTGTAAATTGCCTCCCTGCCAAAATTCTCACTTCCCTCAGGGAAAAGGGCTAAAACTTCGTTAAATTCGCTTCCTTGGCTTTTATGGATCGACAGACAAAACCCAAGCTCATAGGGAGGGGCAATCGGGAATGAGCGCATTATCCCGGATGTTGGATCAGGGAAATAGGCAATCCCACCAATCAATATTCCACTCATGCCGTTGTATATTCCGGCGTAAGAATCGTTGACAGTTGCCAAAATGGGGACAACCCAGCTTTTCGATTGTGCTTTTGTTTTCAGCATCCTCAAAAGCTCTCGGTTCAGATTGTCAACCCCAAAGGGCCCTTGGCGGACGGCGTTCAAAATCCGAAAACGGTGATAACTTTTCATACACTCGATTGGGTCTGGCTTAGTGTCAAAAATCAACGGGTCGATTTTATGATAGAGCTTTTCTGGAAGAGAATGGTCAAAAGACCAATCTAAACGTTTTATATTATTTGACGCAGAACAGAGGGTTTTAAAGAATTCATCGGCACTCCCTTTCTTCACCGTCTCAGCACAAAGGCGTAAATGGGTATCGTCAGTCCTCATGCATGTCTCTAATTGGACTCCAAATGCAGAGGCCATTTCGGAGAAAAGACTTGTGGTTTCGATCGGTGGAAGCTGGTCGGGATCGCCAATCAAAACGAGAAGAGTCTCCTCCCCAATGCTGCCGAGAAGGTGGGCCAAGAGCGGGACATCGATCATGGAGGCCTCATCAACCACAACGAGGTCAGCATCAATGAGTCGCCCTGAAAATAGATCTGATTCACCAGGTTGCAGTCTGAGTAAACGGTGAAGGGTAGAGGCTTCAACGTGTAAATCTTTATCGGATAGGCCGCGCGAGGCAAAAGCGCCCATTAGATGAGAAGAGGCTTTGCCGGTGGGGGCTGAGAGGCATACACGGTATTGCTTCTTTTCAGAAATGATCCGGGATTGGAAAAGAAGCTGCACAAGATGGCTGATGGTATAGGTTTTACCCGTTCCTGGCCCTCCACAGATGAGGGTTAGAGAATGGTTAAGCGCGGAGCGAATTGCGACTGCTTGTTGTTCCAAAAGCTGTCCAGAATGAACTAGGGCTGCTACACCTTCATTGAAAAGCTGGCAATTAAAATAGGAGGGAGATCCCCTTTTACGCAGACTCTCAATTTGCTGCAAGATATGGGTCTCGTAAACCCAATTTTTTTGAAGGTAGTAGCGCTTTTCTTGAAAGACTATCGGAGTTTTCGGAAAAGATTCCTTCCCTTCACTGACGAGAGAGGCCGGAAGGTCTCGAATCGCATAGCCAATTTGATCTAAAGACAGACAAAGGTTTCCTTCTCTCGAGCCTTTCATTAGTTTGGCTAAACACTCCTCTTTTTCTACCGAATCGATCCCTGCCTTAGCCAGTTGTGTACGGGCAAAATAACGGTCTAATCCCATTTTCTCTTCCATCAGACGCCCCTCGGTATAAAGTGGTGGACTGCATTGCCGCGGACGAAATAGTAGATGGCCCCTCCGAAAAGATCGTTAAAAGAGTCGTTGTAAAACCGCTTTACATGACGGTGCAGCGCTTCAGAGTAGAGAGACGCCTGCAGCCAATAGTCGTGCGTTGCCATCGCCTCTGTTAAAGACTGGTAAGCCGCTTCATCTTTGCCGAGCCAATTTGTTTTCCAATCGAGAAAATAGTATTTCCCATCGACGGAAAATACCAGATCGATAAACCCCTTAATGCAGTGGGGCGGTCTTTCAAAGACAAATTCCATCTCGGCTTGGAGCTGATCGGGCTCAAGTTCTTTCAAGCAAAAAGGGCGGCCGCTCAACATCAGCGGTGTAGATAATGTTTTTTCTACCATCTCTTTGATCGCCTCTTCCCAACCTTTAAGCGCTGAAAAGCGGACATGTGCTTCGATGAGCGCCTCCACGGCACTGTCGTTTTTCCAAATGGAAGTGGGAGAGGAGAAGAGGCGTTCATAGATTTGGTGAATGAGAATTCCCGTCTCAGTTCCTCTGGGAATCGTATGGGGAGTCTTCTCCTCGCTCTCTTCCCAAGAAATCGGTCGATCCACTTCTTTACCTTGAGCTAGCGAAGTAAAGGAGTGGAGAAAGCGGCCTGAAATCGAGGGAAATTTTCTTTCCGACACCTCGGATAATTGCTCTTTTTTGGGCAGAGGGTGTGGTAAAACCACTTGCGAGGGGAGCTCTTCGATCGTGAGGTTTGCAAGGGTGGCAATCTTCTCTAAGAAAGGGAAAAATGGACCTTCTTCTTTTTCAACATGGCGGCGAAAGAGTTCAATGGGTGAAGGAGAGGAACGGAAATGGGCCTTTTCTTGGGTAGAGATGGGAACATAAAGTCTCCGCTTTGCCCGCGTGAGGGCGACATATAGCAACCGCTGCTTTTCAGCTGTGATTTCTGCTTCGTCATCCTCACTTCTAATCCCACTTGTTGCTGCCACTCCGAGAGCGAAAACTACATCGTATTCAAGCCCTTTGCTGATGTGGAGAGTTAAAATCTGAACAGCATCTAACTCCGATTCAAGGCGACGACGCCCTCCCTCTTCGGGATCTAACTTCGCAAGAGTGTTTAAGAAGCTGAGTAGCCCTTCAATCGAAAAACCTTCGAGGCCCTCCCAAGAGAGCAATTCCTCTATGACTTGGGAGGCATCTTGGCAAAATTCTCCATCACCAGGTATTTCAGCTATTGCTTGGCAAAACGGGATGATCCCCGTCTCTTCCATGCAACTGCGGTCTGTGGTGCGGAGAAAGTTGGCAAGAGGTCCCGTTTCGACAATGCGTCGAAGCGATGGGTCTCTAGGATTTGCAATCGACTCCACTGCCTCAAGGATCGTCCGGAAGGCATCGGTCTTGCCCAATGGGGTGTGGCTTCTTGCGATGGCTGAGATTCCTCGATCTTGAAACAACTGAAGCGCGGCACGAGCCTGATGGCGATCTTTCACCAGCAGAGCAAAAGAGCTGAGATTGGGAACTGAAGGGATCAGTCGTTCGATTTCAGCAACAGTAAAGGGGAGAAAGCACTCTTCGAATGGAGATGAGGATAAGCGGCTGACGAGGAAATGGAGGGAACCCTTTCCATCGGAGATCTGCTCGAGGGAGCCCTTTCCTGCTTTAACGGGTGGACAGGGGATCGTCCCGCCTATCTTGGGCAATTGAAGAAAGTTCCGGGAGAAGAGGAGATTGAGAACTTCGATGAGGTGGGGAGAGGAGCGATAATTGGTATCGAGATGGAAGAGAGCATTTTCTCCCAACTCCTGCCTTGCCTGAAAGTACGTGTAGACATCCGCTCTACGGAAACGGTAGATCGATTGCTTAGGATCTCCGACGAGGTATAGCGCCTTGAGTTTCTTTTGCGGTATAAGAAAAAGGGCTCGAAAAATCTCCCATTGAAGCGGATCGGTATCTTGAAATTCATCTACAACGGCGGCTTTATATTTTTTCCTGATGAGTTCTGCAAAATTTTCCTGTGTAACTAAAGTTTTCATCTGAAACAGGATCTCGTCGGGGCTAAAAAACTCTTCTTCATCAGAGTCTTCTGCTCGCGCCTTTTTCCAAGCTCCCCTCAAACAGTTGAGGATGTTTCTTTTTGTGATCGCCTCCTTGATGAGAGGGGCAAAGGTGGTGGAAGCAAAGGAGAAAAATTCAGCAGAGGGAACTCCATCCGGATTTGGAGCGCGGACTTTCTTGTTTGAGGGATCGAGGAATGTAAATAGGGTTCCCTTCCCTTCGATGAGCGCTCGAAAGGGGAGAGGATTGGAGGGGGAAGAGTGTCCTTCGGTAAGAGCCAAGACTTGGGCCTCCAAGTCGTCTTTGTACCCTTTGTAATTTGGGGCAATGAGTCGAAAATCTGCCAGAAGATCCCTTCCCTCATGCCAGCAGCGACAACTTGCCCAAGCCGCCTCATATTGCTTGTGGAGGCTCTGAAAAGAAGAGCTCTCATCCTCTGCTGTAGAACGGATCAGGGCTTCGGCGAGCTTTTCCATGGAAGGGTAGAGAGAAAACAGCAATCTCACCTGTTCTGGACACAATAGATCGGGGCCTACCCTCTCTTCGAGAAACTTTTGCGTTTTACGCAGTAGCCTGCCAGGCCGTTTGATCTCTCCATCGGGATCGGGGAGTGTAAGCCCAAGATTCGCCTCAAACGCAAATTCTTGGAGCATCCTGTAACAAAAACCGTGGATCGTAAAAATCTGGGCCCGATCAAAATTCAGGGCTGCGCGGGAGAGCTTCCGGGCTGCTTTTTCGGAGCCAAAATAGGGCTCCAGATATTCCCAATCGCTTTTTTCCTCCAGAATGCGCGAGGCGGCTGCTTCTAAATTAGCGCGGATGCGACTCTTTAGATCGCGCGTGGCAGCCCGAGTAAAGGTGACGGCCAGGATCTCTTCCAGCTCTAAATCGGGATCCTCGAGTAGGAGCCGGACGAAAACATGTTCGATGGCAAATGTTTTTCCAGTTCCTGCCGAAGCCTCGAGTAGATGGGGCCCGAAAATGGGACAGTCGGCAGCGAGGCAATTAAAGGAGCGCATTCTGACTCCGGGTTGGATAGAGAGCAGATAATCCTGCGAAACAGCTCTTCAATGGATCGCTCCAATAGCCTGCCCAGGATTTCGGATCGGGCAAGCATCTGCGGCCAAGCGCCCAATCAAATACCGGATCGTCGTGAGAAGTCCCGATTCCTCCCATCCGATCTTGGAATTCCTTCTCCCACTCTCCCGGATTCTGCCTGAGTAAGGAATCAGCCCAATCGGCTAAAAGAGGGGAAGGAGCGGTCAGGGCAAAAAAATAATACTTGAGTAGATCCTGCAACGCCGCTTCAGGATTCAACAAAGTCCTAATCCTCTCGCTTTTCAAGAAATGGACCTCTCTTGAACCGGATGCTATGCAAGCCACAAGGCATTCGGGCCAAACCCGCAAGAGTCCCGCGATGGTATCCGCTCCGGTATGTACGAAGCCTTTTGGTGAAAAGGTCTGAATGGAACCGGTGACTTTAACGCGGAGTGTTTCATTGAGAGCAAATTCGAGAGGGGGCATTTCCCACCCCTTTGCGGTTTGTCGAGTCTTCCGACAACTCGATCGGAGCGTCAGATTGGATATCTCTGCTTGCCACTCCTCAAGCTGTTTAGTCCAATTTTTAGCCTCTTTATCCACATCCATTTTGCAGGCTTCGCCGCATATGCCTCTTGGCAATTCATCGCGGTATGCGAGGAGAGCCTCTTCAAGAGGCATTTTCAGACTTGCACGGAGCAATCGGGCTTTGAGCAAAGAGAAGGATTCTTCAAATGGCTGCTCAATGTAGATCCCCTGTTTTTTCTGAATATAAAAGCTCCAGGGATGTTTGACGAGAGCGGTGAGATCTGCCAGTGATACGAACAGTTCTCCCGAGGGCAGGTTGAGCTCGGGGGAAACAGGCCATGAAAACAGAGGGGCTGGGAATCGGAAGTCAGTCGGTTTAGAAATCTCATTCATACTAATTGGCGCATCAAGCGAGCGGGTCAGTTCCTGCACCAGACAGGAGGGATTGACCGGTTTTCCTTCATCGGGCGAAAGGTGACAGTAGCTGATGTGGAGAAATTCTCTTGCCGCGAAAAGAGCATGAAGCAAGAGATAGCGATCCTCATCCTGTATCTCGATAGAAGCTTCTTTGGAAAGGATATCCAACGAAGAGATAGCTCTTTGCCGGGGAAAACTCATCTCGTCCATTCCGATAAGGAACAGGGCTTTAGCGGGGACGATCGACCCTTTCCGAATCGAACCAAACCGGATTGCGTGGAGGTGGTTGGAATGGATCTGGCCTCCAAAGATAGGTTGACTTAGGAGTTTTCTAATGGGGGCAAAGGGAAAAAGCTCCTCACACCCCTTCGCTTCAATCTGCTTTAATTCCCAAAGAATTTTATTAAAAAACTCCATAGCCGCGCTATCAGCTTCATCCAATTCGTTTACTAAAAAATATTTGATCGCCCATTGAGAAAGCCACTCGGCCCAAAGAGAAAGTGATCGAGCCTTCCGGAAAGCAGATAAATCAGTCCGAATCTCCTGTAAGAAGCCAATCCATTTTTCCACCTCTTCAGTTGATGAAAGCTCTTTTTTCCATGTCTCATGAGGGAATAAATAGATGTACTGCTCTAGAAGCTCCTCCTCACGGATCTGTTTTCCCTTTTGCTTCATAAGAAAGTCGCGGATTGCTTCTAATTCTTTTTCATTCCATTTGCTCCCCTTGCAAAAGGAGGGGTTTTCAAATAGAGCTAATAGATCATCCGCCCTCCAGTCTTCTCCCAAAAGATCAAAAAAACGGTGCATCCCTTGCGCAAAAAAGCTCTTGCGACCGATCTCGAAATCTCCAATCCGGTAAGGAATGTTAGAAAACACAAATTCAATCAGAGGAATGTAGGCTTGAATGTCCGGTGCAAGGACGACGATTTCGGAGCAATGGAGTCCCTCCTCTTCGATTAATTTGAGGATCGATAACCGAAGGTGCTCGACTTCCTTTAACCGCGAAGAACCAGCCTTTGATAGCTGGACAGAAGAATCTGGAGAGAAGAGAGTTTCCCCGACGGGCTCAAAATCTAAAAGCCTTTTTTGCAATCTACCTAGAGAGGTATCCCTCTCTTCGTCTAGATACGCCTCATTGATTTCCCAGTCATATCGATCGAGGATTTTAAATGCGGAGCGTCCAGCTCGACCCCAATTTGCAAGAAGAGACGGAGCTTCACTGAGATAGGCATCCAATTCTTCCCTCTTCAGCTCCGATGCTCCCCTCTCTTTCCAAAATCGATCCAACCCTCTTCTTTCGCGGTCAGAGCAAAGATCGCCCCAATACTGTTGACAAGGAGAGAAGAGATAAACGGAAACGGAAGGAAATGAAAGGAGCGTTTCCCAATACACCGAAGGGAGTAGATCTAACCCAAAGCAATGGATCGGATGAAGGGAAAAGACCTCCTGGCCCAATGTTTGGATAGGAAGTTGCAGATTGCCTTGAATGAAAAGTTTTTCGAGAAGCTCCCTTTGCCAGCCACTAACATTTGAAAATAAGTTTTGGTCCCATTCCCCGTATCTAGAAAATAAATGCGCCAATCTGTCGCTTAAGTCGACCCGTCTCTTTTCACTCTGGGATAGGTAAGTAGTAATTTTTGGATCTGTACATCGAGCAAGTTCCAAAAAAAGGGCGCAGAAAATTTCTGTGAACCCATCAGAGGGGCGAGAAAGGGGAAGAAGGGCCCGTAGACCTTCTCTAACGGTGTAGATCTTGCAACCGGCGATCCCCTTTTCCCGTTCTTTCGAGGCAAGTGAAAGCAAAAGCCACTGCTTAAAGGAAGCGTCGGGAACTAAGATGGTCCGTCGAGTAAGTGGCTTAAGGCCATCCGTTGCAATCTGTTCCGACAGTTGAGAGGCTAAAATATCCAGACGGTGGCTTAAAAAGAGCTTACGCATGACCGGATTATTGCAAACAACGACTCCTTTCCGCACGCTTTTTCTATTGAAACAGCGCCTAGGAGTAGATAACCTAAGGATATAGGTCCTTGCAAAGCGCCTAAGTTTCTCGATAGGGAAACGCGCACAGTTTCTAGACTTTTAGTTTTCAACAGGTTGCGTTTAGATATGCGATGGCTTTCGCGCCCCAATTACCGTTCTTTTTATCTGCTCAACGCAACCCAGTTCCTTGGGGCATTGAACGATAACATCTTCAAACTGCTCGTTATCTACTTGCTAATCAACGTGAAAGGAGCATCCTCCGCCAACGCAGTTCTCTCTTTAGCTGGGGCTATTTTCGTCATCCCCTTTCTGATTTTTTCGTCGGGAGCCGGAGTCATGGCAGACAAAATCAGTAAGAGGACCATCATCGTTTCGACAAAAGTCCTCGAAGTTGTGATCATGGTCTTTGGAGTTTTCGCCGTTCATTATAAATGGGAATTTGGAGCCTATACGGCTCTCTTTTTGATGGCTACTCAGAGCGCGATCTTTGGTCCATCTAAATATGGCGTCATCCCAGAACTAGTCGAAGGGAAGATGGTATCCAAGGCCAATGGGTCGATGACCTCATTTACCTACCTGGCTATTATTTTGGGGACGTTTTTAGCCTCATTCATTACAGACATCACCCATAAAAATTTCGTTTTTGAAGCCCTGTTTTGTGTATTCATTGCCATAGTAGGCCTGCTCACGAGCTTTGGGATTTCTTGGACACCCCCACAGCGCTCGCCCAAGAGAATCAATCCATTCTTTCTCTATGAGATTTATCAGACGCTAAAAGCAAGCTGGGAGGTCCCCCATCTCCTTACAGCGATGTTCGGCTCAGCGTTTTTCCTCTTTATAGGCGCATTTACTCAGCTAAATATCATTCCATTTGCCATGCAATCTCTCCACTTAAGCGAAGTTGGGGGGGGATATCTTTTTCTTGCGACAGCCGTCGGCATTGCAATCGGCGCCGTGATCGCAGGACAACTCTCAAAAGACAAAGTGGAGCCGGGGATTTCCTGTATCGCAGGATTCTTCATCTCCCTGTTCTTTTTAATCCTCTATTTTTTCTCCTCTTCTCTTACACTGACTATCATCAGCTTAGCCCTTTTGGGCATCGTGGGAGGGGGCTTCCTTATTCCATTTGATGCATTCATCCAGGTAAATAGCCCTGATGAGAAGCGTGGACAAGTGATTGCTGCGGCAAATTTCTTCAGCTTTGTGGGCGTCCTCTTTGCGGCTTTTTTCCTCTATCTCATCAGTGAGGAGCTGGGATTTACCGCCGCCAGCGGATTTGCGGTTATGTCGTTTTTATCCTTGATTGCGAGCATCCTCATCACTGGCCGTCTATCGAGTTTTTTCCTCCCTTTTTTCGTACAAAAAGTTCTCAAACGGTTCCGTAAATTAAAACTTGCCTCTCCACTCCCTTCAGTCTCCGACATCGTTATTTTGCAAAGCAATTCCTGGTGGGATGCTGTTCTCCTCTTTTCCATTCTGCCTCAGCTCAAGATGCTCCTTCCCGATCGTTATCTTCATCGTTTTCCTTGGTTTAATGGGCTGATTGATTCAATCCGCATCATTCCTCCCGATCCTGAGTCGGAATCGGATATGAAAGACCTATTCAAACAGGCCAAAAAATTTCAGGAAAAAAATAATCAGGTCTGCCTCTTTTTCCATAAAAGAACAGACAGTAAAGCGATCATCGATGCCTATAGAGAAGTCTTTGGGCGATTCCATTACGGAATTACTTTCGCCCACGGCATAAAGGAGAGAATCCCCAAAAGATTTCTCTTCATCCGTTTCTATCAGAAGCAGATCACGATTACATTCACGAAAGAGTAAAAAAAAGGGCCCCAGGCGCGTTGCGCCTGGGGCCCTTATGACTGCCGATTCTTGAATCACGAGCGGTATATGATATTCAACGCTTAGAAGGCGTAGATGAATTCCATTTCGTATTGACGATAGGTTTCATTGGGGCCGATCTGCTTATTGAGGGTATTTGAGTACTTGAAGTTCTGTTGAACAACCAATTTATCGGTGATCGCGTACAAACCTTCAATTTCAAAACCGTAGTAGTTGCAGTTTCCCACAGCGGTCTGCTGCGTTGTTGCTCCACCGCTACCATCACTACTTTGGGTATAAAGACCAACTTTAGCTGTGTTGCCCCGACCGATTCCGAGAACGTCGAAGTCTGGGATAGCTTGAGCCTGAACCCACTGGTAGTTCGCGTCAATTGCCCAATCACCTTGTTTCTTTACTACACCAATGGAAACACCGGCGTACCAAGCGAGGTTCTGCTTTCTTCCACCCGTTGGAATGATCTGGACTGGGGTCGATACGGCTTGGTCTCCCTCGGGATGCTGTTCCACAATCTTAGAACCGATCGCCAAGTGGTTCATCAATCCAGCTGTATAGATCTTGATCAATTTCTTGCCGATCCACTGGGGATAAAACTGGTAGTAGGCGGTGAGCTGCGAAACGAGGAAGCGATACCTTTGATTGGTCAGAGCTGTCTCGTAAGCAGTATTGCCCACTTCGTCCTCTCCACCCGGACGGTACCAGTCGATGCAGGAGTACTTCATGTTCAGGCCGGTATTGGCAATCCCCAAAGCTCCCATTTCTCCAACCCATCCGTAGTGGTTGGTGAGATCATCGATCAGGAAGGCCCCTCCGTTAAAATAATAGCTACCCACGGATTCAAATGCCTTATTGAAACGGAATAAGACACCGTCATAAATAGAGGAAAACTCAACTTTCGAATCGAATACGTTGAATAGATAGCGACGCCCAAGTTCAGCATCGACTATAAACGTATCGCCAGGAACAATCCTTCCACCGAGATAAGCCTTTTCAAGGCGGATGTTATTCACTTTCCCGCTCCGTTGACCCATGTCATCATCAAACTCGAGCTTGATGGCTGCCCAGGTACGATCGGTCCTATAGTCAAGCATCAGGTTTACTTCGACATCCCATGCATACATAGGTTTTGCACCGGGGAAGTTTGGGGCGAGATTTGGGTTGCCCCTTTGTTGGATGCCGTCCCTTTTTTCATTGGCCGCTTGAAACTCAGTGCGAACTTCTCCGCTGATCGAGAAATCGCCTCCGATTTCCTTCATCGTGACGAGGCGTTTGTCGCGCAACCAACGGCGGAGGGCGTCCATATCTTTGCTGTCGGGATCGCTTTTTTCACCAAAATCAACGTCGGCGCTTTGCGCGTGCAGGGATGCAGCCCAGGGGAATGTCATACAGAGAACGGAGGATATGATCCGAGATAACTTCTTCATTAGAACCTTTTTCATATTGAGAAAGGTAAGAATCATATCCGATTGGGATTTTAAAGGCAAAACAAAGATTTCGGGGAGGCTTTTCTAAAACCGGAATTGACCCGAGAGGGCAACTCCCTGCTCAAATCCCCCTCGCCACTCTACATTCAGGTAAATAACCTTTCCTTGGGTCAGAGTGCAACCTAAAAAGGGGCCAATGGTGTGGCGGGAGCGGAGCCACCCTATCCCCGACTCTAGATTGCTTATCTTCAACCTCGCTCGATTGGCCGCAAAACCAAAATAGGGGATGAGAGGTCCGATTTTCTGGGAGAGCGCAGCCCCGGCTTGCCAATAGCGCATCTTGGAATGGACTGTCCCTGGGAGGGGGATCCCGTTGGAATCGGCGTGTCCTTTCATCCAATCCCATCCACCGGCGTGCCCATCCGCCGCAAACGATGTGTCTTTGATCTCGAAAATGACGAGCTTGGCGTCTGCATTCCAGACGACTCCGTCCGAGACATTCCCAATGATCGCCGCATTGCCGTTTTGTTCCCATCTCCATCCGTATCTACCGGAACCCAATTCTATCTGGATATTCAGCCTTTCAGCGACATTCCATGTTAGAGCACCGATCTGAGACAGTCCGCTTAGCACAGCTTTATGGAGACCAAACCTCTGGCTTGAGGTTCTTGCGGTAAATCTTTTTTCCAAAAGAGCATCCCCAATGTAACCAATTTGGACATTGGTCCAGGTCGTGTCCGGAATCAAGACCCCCTCTTCAAGAAGACAGGGAGATGCGGGATTGCCTATC
>Ga0364859_10670_pt1 | contig 12547 bp, 17 predicted proteins | sample ExccelAu500001D3_FD_206911 | JGI IMG/M metagenome (GOLD analysis project Ga0364859, IMG submission 206911) | Enriched cells from Trout Bog Lake Hypolimnion, Wisconsin, USA - BchlTB.Aug20.5000.01 .D3 | ecosystem: Environmental > Aquatic > Freshwater > Lake > Hypolimnion/Profundal zone | place: USA...
AGCCAGATGATCAGAGGCTCTCGGAATGAACGTAATAAAATTCATAGGACCCGGTACCTAAATTAGATTGCGCAACGCATCGTTTTGTCGTATCTATCGACCCGACTCTTAATTGGTCTGCTGAAATTTCTGGAGAATCATCTTCGACGAAAGCGGGACAAGATCTGAGAATGCTTGAAAGGAAATTGATTTATGAAGAATGAAATTTTTAGCTCACTCCTTACTTTAGGACTCTTAACAAGTGGTTTGGCATTGGCCGGCAGTGCAGATGATGTTGATTCTTTGGGTTGTGGTGATGGAGTAAAAACCGCGCCGAATGGCTGGTTCGTTGCTATTGCTCAGGACGATCCCAATATGTTCAAAGAGACATCTCTGATCAGTGTAAATTCATTTCGGATCACGAGTGTCATCGGATGGGTACCTCCAGGTGACAGTTGTTGTTCCGACATCATCGATGTTTCAAAAATTAATAAGATCTATTATGTCGTTTCGTTTACTCCGGGCGTTGATAGCACAGCATTTCCAACGGCGCGTGAAGATACAATTAAAAATCGAGATGACGTACTCTTAAATTTGAAAAATCTTGGGGCCGAAGTGGAATGTAATCACATCGTTCGAAAAAGTAATGTTCCGCAGTCCCCGGCGAAGTAATTCTCCGCCGCCTAACTGAATGAGAGTGTTTTGAGGGGGCGGCGGCTATATCGATAGCATTAAGTCGAAAAGATTTTCGACCCTTGAGTTTTCTTCTTTTTTTTATTCAGCCTTCAGGGAGTCGCTTTAAGTTCAACGACCAAGGTTCTTCCTTGTAAAATGGTGCAAAATCTTTGCTACTTTTACGCCGATTTCGGAAATGCAAAAGACCTATTGGCAGTTGTCGATACAGGAGCTTCATTTCGATGGGATCATTACGTGAAGTCCAAGTGATCCTCGATCTTTGTGGGTATACCCAACAGTTCAAGGATTCAGATGCAGTCGCTGCTTTAGTCATAACGAGGGGGTTACCTCGGGAGCCCGGCCCTTTGACTTTTTCATTTCATTAAGCCCCTTTTTAACGCCATCCCAATCAGCTTTGATTGACTTTTCATAACCTTTTTCATTTTTCACGTATCGAGCCATATGCCTTATATTATGGCATAATCTGCTGATTTCAGAGTTAAAAACATGTGTGTACAATGTCATCACATGGTGTTATTCTTGTTATATGTCTACTGCTAGAAAAAAAATAGATATGTTAAATATGCGAGTTGAGCCAACACAGAAACGATTGTTGGAAAAGGCTGCTGAAGCATCGGGTCAGTCTGTTACTTCATTTGTGTTAGAGCACGCCGTTCAAGCTGCCCATAGGAAATTGGATGAAATTCAAAAATATTCACTCAGCATTAAGGATGCTCAGGCATTCATGGCGGCACTTGAAAACCCACCTATGGCAAACGCATCGCTCAAGAAGGCTTTTTCTGATTATGGCAAAAAGTATTCTCATTCAAAACGGTAACGGCTAGGAATGCATCGTTTTGAGTTTCATCTCCTAGATAAGTCTTTTGACAGAACATCATTCGATTGTGGAAATATACTCCTCAATTCGTATTTAATGACCCGTGCACGACAAGCCCAGACCAAGGGATTCAATAGAACTTATGTCGCAATTATTGAAGGTGACTCTGAAAAAGTGGTTCAAGGCTTCTATGCGATTAGCATGGGGCAAATAGATTTATCGGTTTTACCCGAAGAAACAATCAAATCGCTCCCTAAGCACCCCGTACCTGTTGGTCGAATCGGACGTCTGGCTGTAAATAAATCCATGCAGGGTAAGGGGCTGGGGCAGGAACTCTTAGTGAACGCACTAAATCGTATCCGAGATGCAAGCAAGGCCATTGGAGCCTTCGCCGTGGTGGTGGATACAAAAGACGATTCAGCAAAGAAGTTTTATGAAAAGTTTGGATTCATTGCCCTAACGAATGATCCAATGTCGCTCTATTTACCAATCGAAAGTATTCCTGAATAAGGAATCTCGTGCGCGACTGACTTCGGCTCTCGTTCGAATCACGGCCTCCTGCATCTTAAAATCACGAGATTTACTAAATCCATATAGAGGAAAATTTTTTTGATTCACTTCAGGCATGGATGCCGTGCGGAAGTGAAAAGGCAGGAAGCCTGCTCAAAAAATTTTTCTGTATATGTATTTAGTAAATCTCATGATTTTTAAATGGCGGGCACGAGTAGATGACTTTATAACTGAATGCCTTGTACACGCCGCGTAGTCGAATATGGCGGATTTCAGCCGAGGGGCAACGGGACGCTATCGAACTGACCAGCTTATCAACAGCAAAAGAGATTGGCTTACGGGAGTAACACGTTTGATTTTAGGTATTTATAGGAATTTTATAATAATGTTATCTAAGGTTATTGATTTTTACTAACTTATGATAACTTATTTATACTTATGGACCCACGAACAAACCCATACGCGCCTGGTGCTGGTACTCTTCCTCCAGAACTTTCCGGTCGAGATGAAATCATTGAACGAGTGTCTATTCAGCTTGATAGATGCAAAAATGGCCTCGCTTTCCGCGGTTTTTTGCTGGTGGGTCTGCGTGGCGTCGGGAAGACGGTCTTGCTTTCACGTCTCGCACAAGACACCGAGGCGAACGGCTTTACCGTGGTTTCAATTGAAACTCCGGAAAGACGCTCGTTACCAGCACTGCTAATTCCATCACTTAGAACAGCATTGATTAGGCTAAATTTAATTTCTGCGGCAAATGATCTCGGCAAGAAAACCTTGCGAGCGCTTGGTGGATTTGTCAGCGCAATGAAAGTGAAATATCAAGATATTGAGTTTGGATTAGATCTCGGAAACGAACCTGGTATTGCTGATTCTGGAGATTTAGAAAATGATTTAGTCTCGCTTTTTGTGGAAATTGGCAGAACAGCAAAAGCAAAAAACTCGGCCCTCGTGCTCTTCATAGATGAAATCCAATACATTGAAGAAGCGCAGTTTGCAGCCCTCATCATGGCTCTTCATAAGTGTACACAGCTACAACTACCTGTCGCACTCGTTGGTGCAGGTTTGCCTCAATTGGTTGGACAGGCCGGGAGAGCAAAGTCATACGCGGAAAGGCTTTTCGAGTACCCTGAAATTGGACCACTCACAGCTGATGCCGCAATGACAGCTCTCACAGCGCCAGCCCATAGGAAAAATGTTTCCTTCGAAGCCGAAGCCCTTAAAGAAATACTAGAAAAAACAAAATGCTATCCCTATTTTCTGCAAGAGTGGGGAAAACATAGCTGGCAATGTGCGAACAAATCTCCAATAACCAAACAAGATGCTGAAACAGCGACCATGCTTGCGATTTCAGAACTGGATGGCAGTTTTTTCAGAGTTCGCTTCGACCGGTTAACTCCAAGTGAAAAGAAATATCTTCGGGCTATGGCAGAACTCGGATCCGGCCCTCATAGATCGGGAGATATTGCGCATATTCTACAGAAAGATGTGCAAGCTGTTGCTCCCACTCGAGCTAATCTCATATCAAAAGGAATGATCTATAGTCCTTCTCATGGCGACAACGGTTTCACAGTACCTCTTTTTGATGGATATATGAAAAGAGTGATGCCTACGTTAAATTAATCGAAGAGCCAATTAATCATTTTGAAAATTGTCGGAGAGAGATTCGGCCTTCGGTTCGCTCGCATCCGCTTCGCTCACCTCGGCATGGACATTTTCCTCAGTCACGCTTCGTGCTTGCCTGACTTCGTCCGACTCCTTTGGAGTCGTCCGCAGTCGGAAAATCTCGTTCGAATCACTGCCTCCTGCATCTTAAAATCATGAGATTTACTAAATCCATATACAGGAAAAATTTTTGATTCACTTCAGGCATGGATGCCGTGCGGAAGTGAAAAGGCAGGAAGCCTGCTCAAAAAATTTTTCTGTATATGGATTTAGTAAATCTCATGATTTTAAGATGGCGGAAACTGCACAATTGCGAATTTCCATAGAAACTTTCAACAGTTAACCAACCGTGTGCCTAAAGTGTGCACAACTTAAGTGACGTCGACTAACGTCACTCAGGGTTCGACACACTTTTTAACGGTAAAGAAAAGGGGCCAGCCGAAGCTGACCCCTCGCGTTTTTCTGATTTTTTGAGTTCCGCCGAAAAGATTTGTAGGCTTTCCGTAACTCCCTGAACTTCGATCCCAGCCAGTCTGACGTAGTGCTGCATAGTCTTCAGCTCTTTCCATCCACAGACCTTCATCACCTTGGCCGCCTCAACCCCAGATCGTAGCATCTGGGTGGCAAAGCAAGCCCGCAGGGTATGAAACTTAATGGATGGCAGTTTGTGAATGTAACAGAACCGTCTCAGGACTCGGGCCTGTAGGCCCTTGTCCCATTCCCATGACCTTGGAAAAACGTACTTCGTTTTACCTGTCACGGATTTGAGACCCTGGATCACCTGTTCCAAGTCTTTCGACATTGGCACCTGTCTCCAGTAACCGCCCTTGGTGGAATTGAAATTCCGCTCTCTGACGTTATAGGTCTTATTGACGTTTAAGAGTTTATTCTCAAAATCAATATCGGCCCATTCTAGCGCATGGATCTCTCCAGAGCGCATTCCCGTCATCAAAGCGACCGCCCAAATCTCCTTCCATTCATGATTTGATCCATAGGCTTTTTCGAGAAGCCGTTGGATTTCCAGAATGTTCAGGATTTCGGGTTTCTTTTCTGTGTCTCGGTCGAGATTCACATCGAAAGTAGGACTTTTCGAGAGGTGAATCATTCCGCTTTGGATTCCAAAGTCGAAGATTGATTTTAGAACTTGCTTCATCTTCTTTCGATGACCGAAGCAAAGATCCGCTTTTTTCATCTCCTCAAAAACCTTGGTCACGACATAAGCATTCACTTCTGTCGCGGGTTTGTTCCAATAGTCCTTGAACCATTTTCTGATCCCTCCGATGTAATCACCGTGAGTAATGGGAGAGCGTTTTCCAGTTGCAACTTTAAGCTTCTGAAAATGCGCGTCCCACTCGGTAAGTAAATCGGCGAACAGTACACCCTTGCTTTCTAAATCGAGAAGTTCACGCTCACATTCTTTCTTGAGCTGAATCTCCCGTTTGGTTGCAAGAGCCTCGGTTTCAAATCCTCCTTCTTGTTTGGTCACTCGAAGAGAAGAGTTTGAATTTGATTTCAAGTAGACTCGGACACGATAAAGAGTTTTATCGGCTTGTGTTTTTTGATCGCGGACTGTGTAGGACTGAATCATTTGATCCTCCGTTTTATTTCAGAGGACTCAATGAACCGATCCAGAGCTGCCCTATCGAACCGAAGGCTTCGACCCAATCTCGCAAACGGAATTCTCCGTCTGTAGACCAAGTTGCGAAGTGCTCCGACCGAAGGAAGCCGCAAATACACAACCGCTTCACGCGAGGTTAACCACTTCAAGTTTTCAAAGATCAAGTTACAACTACTATTTAATCCTACACCAATTGACGTTGAATTTGAATCCGAAAAAGTATTTTCTTTTTCGTCATTCATTCGTAAAAACCGCCTGTTTTTTAAAAATAGACGAGGTGCAGAGAGGTGCGCGGCAATGTCGATTTACGGATTTGAAACGGATGGTGTCTTTTTGTCTGGCACAGGAGTTTCGCTGGCACGCTTCTTTTGGTGAGTCGTTCTCTTCACCATCGCTTGAAACTTTACCAACTCCTGACTCAGATCATCGCGGCCCAATCGCTTGACGCTTTTAAGTAGACCTTCAAGATATGCGACTTGGCTGAAATGTGCCATTCGGACCTCTTCGACTGCGTTATCTGTGAGGTTATTTACGGATTGAAGAATGAACCAGCTCGCTAGCTCGGCCTTCGTCACCCTACCGCCAGCATTGCCCTGATTGATTTTCTCAAGTGCTTGGACAAGTGCCGTGTCCGCCTCGGCACTGATCGCGATCTTTGCTAGTTCTTGTTTTTTCATCGGTTTTTATCTCCATTGTAGCTCGTTTACTTGAGATGCCGGGAGGGGCGTTGCCCACGTCAAAAGTTACTGTCTTGACATGGTTAATATATTCTATTATTCTAGAAATATGGAACTATATGAAGCCACTGAGGCATTCTCTTCGCTTTCGCAGGAAACGCGGCTCCGCGTATTTAGATTGTTAATAGAATACGGTCACGATGGGGTCATTCCGGGAGAAATCGCAGCACAACTTAAAGTACCTGACAATACGCTGTCATTCCATCTTTCGCACATGAGCAAGGCTGGACTTGTTACATCAAAGAAGAATGGCCGCTCTGTGACCTATTACGCAAATACGGAACTTATCGAAGACCTGATCGATTACCTTCGGACTAACTGTTGCGTCCGAGAGTCTAAATCTAAAGCAAGGACCACAAAGTCCAAAAAATGCTCTGAAAGGAAATGCTAAAATGAACTCGACTCATGGAAACAAAGTAAATCCTGCTCAAGAAAATAACGCTGATGAAGTTCGTCAAGCTGTGAGGGATAGCTATTCCAAAGTCGCAGCCGGAAAACCCAGTGGTAGTGGCTGTTGCGCACCAAACTTGGATTCAACCGAGAGCTGTTGTGATACCTCTAAGGACTTCGATGTAAAGTCTGTCTATTCAACCCGACTTGGGTATTCCGAAGCTGAATTGAACAGCGTTCCCACGGGCGCGGATATGGGGCTCGGTTGCGGTAACCCGCGCGCTATTGCAGCCTTGAAGTCTGGTGAGGTTGTTTTGGATCTTGGAAGTGGTGGCGGTTTTGATTGTTTCCTCGCTGCTCGCGAAGTTGGGCCTTCAGGTCGTGTGATTGGCGTTGATATGACGCCCGCGATGATTACTAAAGCCCGTGGCAATGCGAAGACGGTTAATGCAAACCACGTTGAATTTCGACTCGGAGAGATTGAGCACCTGCCGGTGGCAGATAACAGCATTGATGTCATCATCTCAAATTGTGTCATCAATCTTTCGCCAGACAAGCCGCAAGTATTTCGCGAGGCGATTCGGGTGTTGAAGCCCGGTGGTCGTTTGGCGATTTCCGATGTGGTAGCCAGCGCCGAATTGCCCGAGCAAATTAGGACTGATCTGGCCCTCCATTCCGCATGCGTTGCTGGCGCTACCGTGATCAGTGAGTTGAAGGAGATGATGCGTGCCGCTGGGTTTGCGGAAATTGCGATCATACCAAAAGACGAATCACGGGAGTTTATCAAGGATTGGGCGCCTGGCCGCAAGATCGAGGACTATGTCGTATCGGCCTACATCGAAGCATTAAAGCCTGAAAACGATTGTTGCGGGACAGATTGTTGTTCTTGAATTCTGGTGATCTATGAAAAATAATTTATCCAACCCACCTGACCGTCCGAAAAAAACGCTTTCATTCCTTGATCGGTACCTAACACTCTGGATTTTTCTAGCAATGATCGTGGGTGTTGGATTGGGATTTGTAGTTCCTGGTATTGTTCCGGCACTTAATGCGTTAAGTGTTGGCACGACTTCCATTCCCATCGCGTTTGGCTTGATTTTGATGATGTACCCACCTCTTGCCAAAGTAAAGTACGAGGAGATGGGGCAAGTCTTCCGAAATAAGAGAGTCCTAGGGCTTTCGTTGTTACAGAACTGGGTCATCGGCCCGATACTAATGTTCGCATTAGCGTTGATCTTTCTCCGTGACAAGCCTGAGTACATGGTTGGATTGATTCTCATTGGCCTCGCCCGTTGTATTGCAATGGTCATCGTATGGAACGAGCTTGCTGAAGGCAGCACAGAGTATTGCGCTGGGCTTGTCGCATTCAACTCAATCTTCCAAGTTCTATTTTTTCCGGTTTACGCTTGGTTTTTTATAACATGGCTCCCGGGCCATCTCGGCATTCAGGGTGCGGAGGTTCACATCACAATCGCTGAGATTGCGAAATCCGTGTTTATTTACCTGGGTATTCCGTTCTTGGGTGGGTTCTTCACCCGACTCGTTCTTAGAAAAATTAAAGGCAATGTTTGGTATCAGGAGCACTTCATTCCTAAAATCAGTCCCATTACGTTAATTGCGCTTCTTGGGACGATTGTGCTCATGTTCTCGCTCAAAGGAGAGCAGATCATCCAATTGCCGTTAGATGTACTTCGAGTGGCAATTCCGCTCGGCGTATATTTCGCCGTCATGTTCATACTCTCATTTTATCTGAGTAAAAAGGCCGGTGCTGATTACCAGAAATCAGCAACTCTTTCGTTTACTGCGGCCTCTAACAATTTTGAACTTGCCATCGCAGTGGCAATCGCAACATTCGGTATAAACCATGGAGCGGCCTTCGCCGCTGTTATTGGCCCACTGGTTGAAGTCCCAGCGCTCATTGCCTTGGTTAATGTCTCTTTATGGATTCGATCTAGGTATTTTGAACAAGCTAAGGAGTCGATCGCATGAAAAACGATCTTCACATTCTTTTTATGTGCGTCGCTAATTCAGCGAGAAGTCAGATGGCAGAAGGGTTAGCTCGACACCTATTTGGACCGTCCGCCGTAATCGAAAGTGCAGGGTCTCACCCATCAAACGTCAACCCGTTTGCAATCCAAGCGATGAAAGAAATTGGGATTGACCTTTCGCGCCATTACTCGAAGTCGGTTGATAGCCTTTCCCCTAAGTTCATCGTCTCACTCGATTATGTCATCACACTATGCGCAGAAGAAGTTTGTCCCATGATGGTGTCTAAAGCCAAAAAGTTGCATTGGCCACTTCACGATCCGGCTGGAAAAGGCGGATCAGATGAGGACCAATTGAACCGTTTTAGACAAACGCGAGATGAACTCAAAGTTAGGATTGAAAAGTTCAAAACTGAGTTTGCCTAAAGCGGTTAAAGTATTATTTTCTTGGCATTTGTTCCGTCCCAGCCTCACTCGGAGAGTTCGCCATCGAGATATTCCTCAACGTCAGAGGTACGGTAATACTTGGAGTCGATTTCGATTAAAAGCTCGTCGTTAAGTTCGTTATCAATCCACTCGTCGCGGGCAATCCTCCAAGAGATCGGGTCGGATTCCTTCGCAACCGTAACCGCGTCAAGCTCCATCCAGAGCACCTTCACGGTTTCGTCATAGCAACCACGAACCGACGCTTCAAATTCTTCATCGACGTTGATCGCAGTGAGGTTATTGCGGACGAGACTCTCGATGATCCAAAGTGAACCGAATTCAACCCCCTCACCAGCCAGCTCCCTCATACAATCGTCACCGCCACAGATTTCACAAACCCCGCTCGGAGCGCGTTTATAGCATGAGTAACAGAACGGATAACTCTTTTGGTACGCGAGTTTTTCTAGTCTCTTCATGATCTCTTCGTTTTGAATTTGCATAAACTGAACCCTTTCGTTTCTTTCGAGGAGTTGGTTTGAAATCGGCTCCCCTGACACCCCAAAGTGCAGGGGGCCGAAGTCAAACAGGGCAGTCGCAGCATTCACCCCCAGACCGACAACCGACGAAGCGTCGGGCACCAAACGTGACAGCAGTTTTATCGCTGGCGCGTTTGGGTGCAGGAGGGCTGGGTTCCCAGGGTGAATGCGGAGACAACCGGCAACGCGAAGAAACGAAAATCAGGGCTCAGTTAAATTCAATCAAGGGATCTGAATGGACGCTACTCGCATCCAATGATCCGCCGACTGATCCGCGTCGCTACTTGACCCGTTCAACGGGGTAGCCGTGATCTGGCTCCGCCGATGTATCCGGGGCGGATTCCGAAGGTAGTGCCATTGGCACCTCTGTGACCTTTAAGGAATCAATCGCATACTGCATCTGAATTTCTTCGAGATGGGCGCGAGTGGGTTTTGTTGAGAACACCATGATCGGCTCTGGGGATGTCGAAGGTTTCGGGGAAGGCGATTCAGATGATGCAGGAGATGGTGACGGCGATGACTTTGGTGCACGATGCCTCTTGTGTGGCTTTGGACTTGGGCACACCGCCTCGACCTTTGTCCATGTTGGCCCGGTCATGGCTTTCAAGTCTTTCGACACCGGATCGGTAACCAAATAGATGCACACAAGAACAGCCGCGCCAATCAACAACGGATAAATTTCTTTTTTCATTGGATTCACTTTCTTTTTTAAAAAACAAATGAAGTGAATGGCACTGACATTGAAAGCTAGCAGACATCTTTAAAACCGAGACCTTCTTTTCCCTGTTCCCTGTTCCCGATCCCGTTCCCTGTATTAAATTTTACCCCCTTATAATTATCAGATTCCAATCCATACCTCCTCCGCCTCCGCCTCGATTACTCCCCCCTTTGACTCGCTCCTGACCCCTTTCTCACAACATCGTTGGGGGGGAGGGGTCAGGAGCAAACAGAGGCAAGGCTCTTTGGAATCGAGGCGGAGGCGGTCTTTGGTTTCAATGGGTTATGGGATTTCGATTGCTTCGACAGACTCCGGCCTTGTAGTCACGCTGTGATCATAAGCGTTTTGCGGGATGGTCGAGATTAGGAGGCAAGTTCACACACGATGAATTCGTCTGAGCGGCTGCGCAATTTCGTTTTTAAGAAGTTGGATTTGAGCTGTTGATGAAGACAAAGATAGATTTCTGTCTTTTGATCGGCGAATTTAACGGTGGGTGAATTCTCAAAAACCCAATCGTAATTTCGCCTAATGAGGCTGTAGATTCTTTCATCTGCGCAGACGTATATCACGAAATCGTAACCGCTTTTCGCGATATAGTGTTCGAGTTTCGTCTGAATCCGTTCATGAGTTTTCTGGGTTAATTCGACCTCAAGGGCCACCTCATAGGTGTGTCCATCGCTTTGAATTGTGATCCTTGCGTCTGGGATCAGCGATAAGATGCGATTTATTTCTCTACGTCTTTGTCCTCGAATCCCTATAAAAGCATCGCGCTTCAACTTCGACTCGGGGACAATTTTTTTAACTGTAGAGAACTTTTTGAAGTGATCCAATATCCATCTGACTTCCATGTCATGCTGAAACGATGTCGAGTATTTGGGTGGCTTTGCGTCTTCGACTATCGACGACAATCCATGCTGAAGTAGAATTGATTTTGTTCTTGTGTGCGGTGACCAGCCCAAATGTGCTCCAGTCGAATCATGGACAACACGCACCAAGTTGGCCGTTACGAGCCGTTTCATTATTCGCCAAGCCCACTCTCGACCCTCAGATTTGAGAACACCTTGCCTCAGCTCACTAATAGTTCTAAATCCGTAATCATTGACCTCTTGAAGTACCGAAAGGATTTTTGGAGTAAGCTGTAATCCCACAAAATCTGATCGCTTTCTCATTGTTGAGCCTCCCAACGAGCAGGGGAAACGATGGAGTATTCGAAGTGGCCTGGCACAAAAGTCGATCCTCGAACTGAGTCGGGCATCCATTTAGCCTCGGTCTTTGGCGGTACCAGTGTGGGGGCACCGCCCGCGCCGTTCATTTGGTTTCTACGGTTTGCCTCGTCTTCCGCTTCCTTTCTTCCCTGTTTTTTCCCTTCCTCGGTTGCATCGTGGTTACCTCGGTCAATGGCATAAGCGGTCCCCGCTCCGACCAAAGATCCAGCAGCAGCGCCGATCACGACGTTTCGAAATCGGTTATTGCCTCCGGGGCCTGGGTCGGCAATCGCCCCGACTCCTGCACCTGCGAGTCCGCCGATGCCGGCTCCCGTCGCAACGGATGACTGAGGCGTGCTACATCCTTGATTGAGAAGTGCAATCAATACGATCCAACTAAGTAGTTTTGCTCTGCGTTTCATTCTCTTTTCCTTTCGTCTTTATTGATTTTCCGGGACGAGGAGGTTTCTGGGAGGACGGTTGCTGAGCTTGACTAACGTCTGTCTTTACGCCGAACATTTTGGCCTCGGCGACGAATTGAGTTGCAGGAAAAGTTCGGTTCGGTGGGAGGATTTGAAGACCTGGCTTCACGGGTACGCAGCGAATCCGCTCGATCTGCTTTACGCCGTCAACGCCTTTAATAATCGCTACACCTTCAAGCGGCTTTAGTTTCCGCTTAAAGATATTGGGATGAACGATGAACTCCTCGGTCTCCCGGACCGACTGCTCGCCCGTGTCTTTTGCGCCAAAGAATCCCTTTGTTCTCCGCTCAGTGGTCTTTTCTCCAAGCTCTGTTCCGATGTATTTTGCGAAGAATTCAGCCGAAGCAGGGTCGTTGATGTTGAAAATGATTTTATTATTGGTATTCTCAACGATGGCATCTTTGAAGTCTGGGCTCACCTTGTTCAAATCGGCAAGCGATTGGTGCGCGAAGACGATTCCCACTCCGCCCGATCGCACCTTGGATGCGACCGATGCGAATTCCTTATAGATGTAGTCATTGAAATCATCCAAGTAGAGGGAGAATAGAGTCTTAGGGTTTAGGGCTCCCGAGTCCTGAAGCTTTCCCACGGTCGCAGCGAAGGATTGAATCGCAAGCTTTCCTAAAATCGGTGCAAGGGTTGGAGCGGCGAGCGTCGGTAACTGAAGATATACGATTTTCTTCGTGAGAAGGACATTCTCAAAGTCGATCTCAGTTCGGTCTTGGTTTAAGAGCTGGGCTACGTTGCTCGTGGTGAAGTTTTCGAAATAGGCAATGAGCCCCGAGA
>Ga0364859_10584_pt3 | contig 12459 bp, 14 predicted proteins | sample ExccelAu500001D3_FD_206911 | JGI IMG/M metagenome (GOLD analysis project Ga0364859, IMG submission 206911) | Enriched cells from Trout Bog Lake Hypolimnion, Wisconsin, USA - BchlTB.Aug20.5000.01 .D3 | ecosystem: Environmental > Aquatic > Freshwater > Lake > Hypolimnion/Profundal zone | place: USA...
GACCGGAATTGCTATTGAACCGGAACCCGCTGCCGGAGATGTCAGCTTACCGGCGCCATCGAACGTCAACGTTCCGGTACCCACATTGGTAGTCGCCCCCGTGCCGGCTGCCAGGTCGGCGGAGGGAATCGTGATGTTGTAAGACCAGTTGTTGGCGGATGTCTCCGTGTACGTGACCGTCAAAGTGTGGCTTGTGCCCTGCGCATCATAGACCTGAATCGGGGAGCTGAAGGTGGCGCCCGAGGATCCGACCGCCGCATTTGCGTTCAGATTGGCGCTTATCGTAAAGTTGCTGGTCGCCAAAGGTTGCTCGGAGCCGCTGACCGGCAGAGTGATGCTCGATGTCGGCCCATTCGTATCCAACACACCGTTGACCGCAGTCCAACCCTGCACGTTCTCGCCGCTTGCAGCCAGAAGGTTGCCCCCGGCATTCACGCTAAAATTGCCGGCACGTGTATAAGTGGTCGCTCCAGAGGGAGAACCGAGCACAAAGAATCCGTTCCCCTGAATCGCGGCGTCGAACGGCTGACTCGTCGTCTGAATAGAGCCCTGCGTGAACCGAGTCGCTTCCTGCGCAACCACCGAGCCCGCCACGCTCGTATTCGACTGGCCGTCGATGTTTCCGCTCAGCAGATCGTTGAATGAAATCTGGCTATCCATATAGCCGGCAGTATTCAGATTTGCGAGGTTACCGCTAACTGTGTCGATGGCGAGGGAATTCGCATTAAGGCCGGAGAGTGCGTTTGAGAAGGCTGTAGACATTTAGTTCGCTCCTGATGTGGGTGTAACTCCCGTGCTGCTGGTTCCCGTGCCGGAAGAAGTTGTTGAGCCCGCTGTAGCCGCCTTGCTCAGACTGGTAGTGTCGGAATGGATTCCGATCAATTGCTCAAGCTGGCTGTATTGTGTCAGCTGTGACACAAATTGATTGCTGTCAACCGGATTCAGAGGATCCTGATTCTGCAGTTGTGAAACCAACAAAGTGAGGAAAGTCGATTCGCTGGCCAGCGGATCTGTCGCGGACGTGGGCGATGTCGAGGTGGCCTGCGCCGTGGAGGCCGCAGCGGGCGAAAGTGACGTAGCGCTTGTACTCATTGAATCTCCTGACTGATTTTCGTAATCCCTGCGCCGTCATAGACTCCGGCAAACCCTTCCTCGTCAGTGGTGGATTTGTCACGGCGTCGCTGCGACGTTTGTTGTTGCTGCGAGTTCCCCTGGTGCTGTTTGCCCGCGGTCCACGTATGGGCGTCGTATCCTGACCGCGAAAGAACGCTAGCCAATTCCGGCGCACTCTCGCGGAGGCTCTTTGCCGTCGCGGGGTCGCTGGAGTGGAGCGTGATATGAACATCGCTGCCTCGTTCTGAGAGACGAACCCGTACACCGTGCGCGCCATCCGGCGTCAATTCCAGGGCGACAGTTTTGACAGAGGCTGCCGCGGGCTTTTCCGGCGCGGCGGGTTCCACATTGCCCGAGCGTGCGATGTCCGGGGACGCTGGTCGGTCGGCATTCTTTTCGCCTGTATTGGTTAATCCACTATCCTGCACCGGGGTAGGCTGAGTTCGTGCGACAGCCAGCGGAGCGGAGGCTGTGGACTCCGGCTCGATCTCAGCCCGCTTCCGCGGGGAATCCAGGCTCGCCACGATTCCCGTCGATTTTGCGGTTGACTCGCCGAGCGTCTCGCCGGAGGTTGGCAGAACGATATCTGCTCCGGGCCGCGGAAGCGAATTGCTGTCCGCTGATTCGCTCGCTGCTGGCGACGCGACGCCGCCCCCTTGCCCGGCTGCTCCTTCGACGGCCCCTTTCTGTTCTGGCTGACTGGGAGACTGCGCGTTCTCGGAGTTAGCGCCCCTCAGCACGACAGTCACAGCTGCCTCCGGCTGAAGTCGCGGAGCTGGGGGAAGCGCGGGGGTCACGTACCCACGCGGTGTTCCGTTCCATCCAGATTCGTACAGTCGAGGTTTTACCGGTTCCGTCGGAGTGGTAACGGCCACCGGCAAGAAGATCGCATCCCCGAACTTGCCCCGCGCCAAATCCGTAGTCGTTCCTCGCCCAGCTGCCGAAGTCGTGTTCGTACGTGAATGTGCTTCCGGAACGTGTTCAGTGGGAGTCATCGCCGCGCCAACATCAGATGGACTCTCGTCTGCCGCTGCGTCCGCCACCAGAGAGTTCCCGGTCTTTTGAATCCCGGGGAACAGTCCCCGAATCGCGGCGATGGTAGTTTGCGAAGTGCTTCCGGATTCCGTCAGTTTCTCGATTAGCTGCGTGAAGTTCGTACTGGCCTGGTTACCCGAGTTTTCGTTTGGCTGGTCGTCTTCTGTTCTTCCGGAATCGGAGCCGTTAAACACCGTCGCGGTCTGTGATTCCCGGCCAGCTGCGCCCGTCCGAGTGGATTTTTCAACGATGGCGTGGGCGATCCGTAACGAGGAAGACGACGGCGACTGATCTCCAGTCTGCGGTACCGCAGCATTCCGTACTGCCGCGTGGAAAACAACTGGCGCAGCAGAAGTGGAGGCGACGTTCACGCCTAAACCATGGGCAGTCGAATCGCCAACGTCGCAATACCGCAGTTTCAATCGCTTACGCGGTAACTGGCCGACGAAATCCTGGCGAATCCCCGCTCAGCGGCAATTTTCTGGCGATCCCAAGAGCCTCGCTCATCACTCTTATCGGCCTTCTCTCGATGATTTTGAGGGCTTTATCGAATCTCCAGGTTTCGGCCCCGTGTGTGCACTGACTCTCGCGGAGATTCTGTCGCACCTATGGATAATATTTCAATTTCGGCGGCCAGCGGAATGAGAGCCCGCATGGAGTCTCTCGATTTGCTGGCAAACAACCTCGCGAATACCGAAACCGGCGGATTCAAAGCCGATCGTGAGTTCTACAGCATCTACTCGAGTGCTGAAGCCAGCGCCGATCCGCAGGGAAATACGTCGGCGCTTCCCGTTGTGGAAAGGCAGTGGACGGACCTGGCCGCGGGCGAACTTCGCCCAACCTGGAACCCCCTCGATCTTGCTATTAGCGGCGACGGCATGTTTGCCATTCAGACACCGCGCGGTACTCGCTACACAAGGAATGGCAATTTCCGCCTTTCTCCCGCGGGTGCCTTGACCGCTCCGGACGGGAGCCCGGTCCAGTCGCGTACCGGCACAGCAATCACACTGGACCGGACACTTTCTATCGATGTCCTGCCCGACGGCACGATTCAACAAGCTGGCAATCCTGTGGCCCAGTTGCAAATGGCGTCCTTTGATACTGGCAGCCTTTCAAAAGAAGGGTCCAACTACTTCATCGCTGCGCAAAACGCTGTAGCAAAACCCGTAACGGGCACGGTTCTGCAAGGAAGTCTCGAACAGTCGAACGTCGGTGCCGCCGAATCCGCAGTTCGACTGGTATCCATTACCCGGCAATTCGAGATGCTTCAAAAAGCGGCGGGCATCGGTAATGACCTGAGTAAACAGGCGATTGAACAGGTCGCCCGCGTAGTCTCTTGATGTGTAAATCGGAATCGACAAAGAACGAATGAGGAATAGCGAATGATTCGAGCTCTTTACAGCGCCGCCAGCGGCATGACCGCACAGCAACTGAACATTGACAACATCGCGAATAATCTGGCTAACGCCAATACAACTGGCTACAAGTCACGCCGTGCGCAGTTCCAGGATCTTCTGTATCAAAGCATGGTGGCGCCCGGATCGTCCGCCGGTCAATCGACCATTGTTCCCTCGGGCCTTCAGTTGGGGCTGGGCACTCGGGCGGTTTCGAATGAAGTGATTTTTCAGCAAGGCAGTTTCGCCAGCACAAACAATCCGCTCGATCTTGTCATACAGGGGCTGGGCTTTTTCCAGATCCAGCAACCGAATGGCAACCTCGCATATACTCGCAATGGTTCGTTCCAGCTCAACAGCACCGGAAGTCTTGTGACTTCGGAAGGCAATCTCCTGCAGCCGCAAATCACGATTCCTCCGGCGGCACAGTCCGTGAATATCGCTGCCGACGGAACTGTGACCTATACACTGACGGGCCAGACTCAGGCGCAAAATGCGGGCCAGATTACGTTGGCGAATTTTCAGAATCCCGCGGGCCTCAATTCTCTCGGGGGGAGTCTGTTCTCGCCTACTGATGCTTCCGGAGCCGCGATCGTAGGAACACCCGGTGGTGCGGATGGCGTGGGCACCATAATGCAAGGCTACACCGAGCAATCCAACGTCAGTGTCGTCGATGAATTCATCAATATGATCACCAGCCAGCGTGCGTACGAAGCGAACTCGAAGGTCGTCAAGGCCGCCGATGAAATGTACCAGCAGGTTAACAATCTGAAGCAATAGGTCCCGGATCATGAAGCTCTACCGTCTGCTGCCCGTGCTTCTGGCCATCTTCAACGCTACGGCATGCGTTCCGCTTTCAGGAGACCGCATACTTGCCCGGGATCTGGCGTCCGCCAATTCCCAGTTCTCCGCTCTGCCGTCAACGCTTCAGTTGGGCTATGCGCCGGTTCCGGGGAGCTCACGAGTATTCACGGTGGGGGAGTTGGAACAAATTGCCCGAACAGGTGAAGTCATTTTATCCGCCCCAACCGAATTGTGTTTCGAGTTTCCATTGCATGTGCCCGTCGAATCGGAGTATTTGAAACCCATGCGGCAGGCGCTCGCTCCGGAAGCTTCGCTTCAGATTCTCGAAATGAGTTCCGCCTCTATTCCGTCGGGTCGAGTTGTCTTTCCAGCGTCCGGTCTGGAGCCTCCGACCGGACACGATAAATCTCAACTGTGGCGGGGTTACGTGCAGTATACGGAGTCGAGAAGGGTTCCGGTGTGGGCGAAGGTGGCGGTTTCCATGACCTATTCCGCCGTGGTTGCGCGGAAGGAATTGCGCGCGGAAACAACGATTGACGCAACTTCCATTCAGATCGAGACCCACACGGGCCCCGTTTCCCGCATTCCTTCGGCGTCTCTGGCGGATCAGGTAATTGGATTGGTCGTCCGCCAAACGGTAATTGTCGGCGCGGAGATTCCGTTGTCAATTCTGGAAAAGCCTCTAGTCACGCGCCGTGGCGATCTCGTCAAAGTTGAAGTGCAGAGCGGTCACACCACGCTTCGTTTCAACGCGGTTGCACAGTCCGTTTCGCGCGCCGGCGAAATGGCAGATCTTCTCAACCCTGCCTCAGGGAAGCACTTCCGCGCTCGGGTGGAAGCCGGCCCTCGCGCCATTATCGTTGTCGGCGGGGGGCCGGCGTTATGAAGCGATATGCATTGCTTTTTGTGTCAGTCGCGTGTGCGACCACTGTGTTTCTTGCTCCTTCTCGGGCGGGAATACTTCCGAAGAAGCCGGCTAAGAAAACACAAGAGCCCACTCTCCTCGAAGACTACTTGAAGAGTGCGGCGGCCGCGGCCGAACACGATGAGGCGCTGCCGGGAGCCATTTGGTCACCAGGAGCGAGGCTCAACGAACTCGGCCGGGACTTGCGCGCGAGTCAGGTAGATGACGTCGTCACTATCATCGTCACGGAGTCGGTGAATGCTGTAGCGTCCGGCGTGAGCACGTCCGAACGCGCATCTTCCGCCAGCCAGTCGATCAGTCAGTTAGCTGGCATTAAGTCACCCACGGGCGCCCTGGCCAATCTCCTTGGCACAACAGGCGACCAGAAGTTGAATGGCACGGGAACGACCTCCCGTGCCGCCACTCTCACTGCGACGCTGACTGGCCGGGTGGTCCGTCTCCTGCCTGGCGGTCTCCTGTTGATTGAAGGCGACAAGAACATTCAGGTCAATTCCGAAGAGCAGTCCATCATGGTTCGTGGCGTAGTGCGTAGTGCGGACATATCCACTTCCAACACTGTCGCATCCACACAGGTGGCCGACATGGAAGTGAAAGTGAACGGTAAGGGAGTTGTCGGCGACGCGATTCGCCGGCCGAACGCACTCTACAGATTGATTCTCGGTCTATTGCCATTCTGAACGTCCATCATGAATCGCCCCTACACCCGTTTCGCGCCCGCCTTGCTGTCCGCGGGGATCCTCTCATTTGGCCTCCTGTCCACACTGCGTGCCGCGCCGCTTCGCCTGAAAGATCTCGTCTCCATCGAAGGCGTCCGCGAGAATCAGTTGGTTGGTTACGGCGTCGTCGTCGGCTTGGCTGGAACGGGTGATAAACAGACAACTCTGTTCACTACCCAAAGCCTGGCGAATATCCTTGCCCGTATGGGCATCGCGGTTACTTCGCCGACGGCCATGCGCGTCGCCAATGTGGCATCCGTAATGGTGACGGCGACCTTGCCGTCTTTTGCTCAGCCGGGGATCAGGATCGACGCCACAGCGTCTGCCATCGGCGATGCAAGCAATTTACAGGGCGGCATGCTTCTGATGACAGATCTGAAAGGAGCGAATGGGCAGACCTACGCGGTAGCCCAGGGCGCCGTCGTGACAGGTGGCTTCGTCGCGGGACGCGGTGGCGTCAGCCAGATGGTGAATCACCCAACGGTAGGTCGCGTACCCGAAGGCGCGGTCGTGGAGAAAGTCGCTCCATCTGTTGAGCCCACCGCCACCGTGCGCCTCCAGATGCACAGTTCGGACTTCGCGACCGCCTCACGCGTCGCCGCCGCCATAAATACTCGCTTCGGGGCCGATTCAGCGGTCGCCCGCGCAGAGAATGCCGCTCTCATCTCTCTTACTCCGCCTGCCGAATGGAAAGCACGGATACCCGAGTTCATCGCAGTTGTCCAGGAGATCAGTGTCGAAGTCGATCGCCCCGCCCGAATTGTCGTAAATGAACGTACGGGCACGATTGTGATGGGGAGTGATGTCCGCATATCACCAGTCGCCATTCTGCACGGCAATCTCACGGTGGAAATTCAGACCAACTACCTCGTCTCGCAGCCGAATCCGGGTTCGCAGGGCACCACCCAGGTTGTCCCCCAGGAGAAGGTTGTGACAAAAGATGAGCCAACACGCAATGTGGTTCTAAAAGAGGGCGCAACCGTGGAGGAACTGGTCCGTGCGCTTACGGCGATTGGCTCATCGGCGCGGGATATCATCGCTATCCTCCAGAATCTTCGCGCCGCGAACGCATTGAATGCCGAATTGGAAGTGATCTAATGTCTACCCCTGCTACTGATTTCAGCCGCGGTGTCGATTCTGCCTTTTCCGCTCTCGGAAAACAGGCACCCCCGAGCGGCGAGAGTAAGGTCGTCGGAGCCGCGAAGGACTTTGAAGCGCTATTGCTAACCCAGATCCTGAAATCCACCCATGAAGAGGCTGGATGGCTGGGCACGAACGACGATGATGCGGGCGAAGCTGCGATTGGAATTGGCGAGGAACAACTGGCCCGTGTCATGGCAAACAGCGGAGGCCTCGGACTTTCTCACCTGATTGATGCCGGCCTCCGCCATGAACAGTCGGTGGCCGATCAGGCCAACGCGGCAACACAGTCCGTTTCGGCAGAACCTGCATCTCCGGAACACCCGGAATAGTTCTTTCCGAGTTTCTCGGAGACCTCCACCCACGAATCTCCCAGCGTCTTCAGCAGTCGGTTCACTTCTTCGAGCGGAGCATCGGTCTGCCGGAAATTCGCATCCAACAGACGCTGCTGCATGTAGCAATATAGATTGCGCAGGTTTCGTCCCAGCTCCGGAGCTTTGTCCACGTCCAGAGAGACAAGCAACTCAGCCAGAATCGCGTGCGTCTGGCTGATGGCCCTGCCGCGTTCCCGAATTCGCCCTTCACGCAAATGGAGGCGGGCGTCGGCAACCGATGCGATCGCTTTCTGGTACATCAGCAATACCAACTCAATCGGACTTGCGGACAAGATGACTTGTTCAAAATAGGGATTCATTTGGAGTTGCTCGTCATTCGCTTTCTGATCGGCCATCCCGGAAGACCGCGTCCGTGACCGTCCGTCCGAAAGTCTTATCGGCCACGACAGCCTCGAATTGAGCATATTCCAACAAAAATGCCGCACCCCGTAAGGTGCGGCATTTAGACAAGCTTGAGCAGAAAACTAGCGGCCCGGAACGCCCATCCATGTGCGGGTCCAAAGGTCTGCCATCACGATGAACAGCAACAGGATCAGCCAATAGATTCCGGCCAGCACAATCATCTTAGTCAACCTGGTCCCGTACTTCACATGCATGAAAAACAGGATGACAATAGATGCCTTGAAGATCGCGATAGACAATGCAACAAAAATGTTCAGGTGACCAAGGTCTACCGTCGACACCCACGCCGTGACCCACGTCATTGCGATCAGTGTCAGGAATACAGCGATATATACCGGAACCGGTACAATGTGGTGTTGTTCGTTGTGATCCGACATCTTACTTCAACCCCGTATGTGATCGATCAATCAGATATAGAAGCGGGAACAGGAAGATCCAGACAATATCGACGAAGTGCCAGTACAGTCCAAACATCTCGACTGGCGTATACCATTTCGCCGTAAATTTACCTCTGGCCGCCTGTACGATGATAATCACCAATAGCACGAAACCGACCAGCATGTGCGTTGCGTGCAATCCTGTCATCCCGAAATAGAGGGAGAAGAACAGCGGAGCGTGCCCGGCATCTTCACAGCCTTCGCATTCGAAGTGAGCACCCGGTATTTCGTGATGAACCCACTTGTCGTGGTACTCGTATGCCTTTACGCCCAGGAATGCGCCACCTAATAACAACGTCAGGATGAGGAACAACACCAGCAACGTCCTCTTCCCCAGCGATGCCGCATGCACTGCCAGCGCCATCGTCAGCGAACTGCAGATCAGCACGGTCGTATTCGCGGCACCCAGCCACAAATTCGTCTTGTTGCTCGCCGATGCGAACGCCGCGGGATAGGCCTGCCGGTACGCGAAGTAGGCAAGGAACAACCCGCCGAAAAACATGATTTCCGTGACCAGAAACAGCCACATTCCGATCGTCGCCGCATCCAGTTGCTGGGCGTCGCTCGCGAAATGGTGTTTCAGCGTGCTGGAATGTTCATGCTGAACAATTTGGCTAGCCAACGTGCACTACCTCCTGCTGAGTTGAATAATCGTACGCTTCGGTAGTGACGACCGGCGTAACCTCGAAATTCTCTGCAATCGGCGGCGACGAGGTCTGCCATTCCAGTCCCGTTGCGCCCCACGGATTGGCCGAGGCCACTTCGCCGTACTTCAGCGACCACGTCAGATAGATCGCGGGCAGCAACAGTCCGAGCGCCAACACCGAAGCGCCGGCGGAAGAAAGGACGTTGAACACCTGGAATTCCGGCGGATAGACGTGATAGCGGCGCGGCATCCCCATGTATCCCAGCAGAAACTGCGGGAAGAAGGTTAGATTGAACCCGACGAAAACCAGCGCGGCTGATACCTTCGACCAGACTTGTGAGTACATCCGGCCGAAAATCTTGGGCCACCAGAAATGTATACCGGAAAGATATCCGAGCAACGCCCCACCGACCATCGTGTAGTGGAAGTGCGCCACAACGAAATATGTATCGGTCAGATGGACGTTCATACCGAACGACGCGAGAAACAATCCCGTAAGGCCGCCGATTGTAAAAAGCCCGATAAAACCAAGGGAGTACAGCATGGGCGTCTCGAGCCGCACTTGGCCCTTATACATCGTGGCCGCCCAATTGAATACTTTCACCGCGGAGGGAATCGCGACGATGTAGCTAAGCACGGAGAACACGAGACCTGCATAGATCGATTGTCCGGCAACGAACAAGTGATGGCCCCACACGAGGAAGCCGAACACCGCAATCGCCACGCTCGAAAACGCGATAAACGTATAACCGAAAGGCTTCTTTGATGAAAAGGTCGAAATCACTTCCGAGACGACACCCATGGAAGGCAGCACCATGATGTACACAGCCGGGTGCGAATAGAACCAGAACAGATGTTGGAAGAGGACAGGATCGCCGCCGTATGCCGGGTCGAAGAATCCGATATGGAATCCTCGCTCGAGGACTACCAGAAACAGCGTAACGGCCACAACCGGCGTTCCTAAAATCATGATCGCTGCGGTCGCATAATGCGCCCACACAAAAAGTGGCAGGCGGAACCATGTCAGTCCAGGCGCACGCATCCTGTGTATGGTCACGATGAAATTCAGCCCTGTCAGAATACTCGAGAATCCGTTAATAAATATTCCCAATCCTGCGGCGATCACGTAACCATTCGAGTAGGAAGTGCTGAACGGCGTGTAGAATGTCCAGCCCGTATCGATCCCGCCGGTGAGCAGCACGTAAAGGGTGAAAATTCCGCCGAGAACATAGATGTACCAACTCAGGAGATTGATCTTCGGGAACGCGAGATCTTTAGCCCCGATCATCATCGGGATCAGAAAATTGCCAAGTGTCGCCGGAATCGAGGGAATCAGAAAGAAGAACACCATCAGCACGCCGTGCATGGTGAACACTTTGTTGTATTGGTTTGACTCCAGCAAATCGCCTGCCGGCGTGGTCAGTTCAAGCCGGATGAGCGCCGCGAACAATCCGCCCAGCGCGAAGAACATTGTGACCGAAATCAGGTACAGAATTCCGATTCGTTTGTGATCGCCGGTCAGAAGCCAGCTCTTCAGCCCATGCTGATGATTGAGGTAATTTGGGGTTGTTTTTTCTGGTGGAGGCGCCGTGATCATTGTTGTCTCCCTGCATTTGCCGACGTGCCGGCACTCGCCGTCGACTTGTTTGCCGCCTGCGGCTTTTCTTCAGACATCGGCACAGCCATTTGTCCGGATTTCTGAATATCCGAAGGTTCGCTCGTCAATGTCTTTCCCGGAACCACGCCATTCGGATCGCCCAGCGATTTGATGTATTCGATCAGCTTCAGCATTCCTTCGTCGCTGATCAATCCCTTGAATGTCGGCATGATCCGGTCGTAACCGGCCACAATCTTGGCCTGCGGATAGATGATGGATTCTCTGGTGTAGGACTCGTCAAAGCGGACACTTGTACCGTCCGACAGATCCACCTTTGTTCCGAATGCGCCATAGAGATTCGGTGCGCGTCCGTGGCCGCCCTTCACGTGGCAGTTCCCGCATCCGAGTTGATTGAAAAGGCTCTCGCCCTGCTCGGCCATCGAACCTTCGCCGCTCCCCTGCGCGAGCCACTTATCGTAGTCCTCAGCGCTCAGCACGTGCACCCACCCGATCATTCCCGAGTGTTTGGTTCCGCAGTACTCGGCGCAGAAAATGTGATAGTCGCCAATCTTCGTTGGCTGGAACCATTCGGTCGTATAGCGACCGGGCAACACGTCAGCCTTGGTTCGGAAGGCGGGGACAAAAAAGTCATGAATCACGTCTTCCGACGTCATGGTCAGGCGGATATTCTTTCCAACCGGAACGTGCAACTCGTTAATTTCACGGGCACCTTCCATGTGCTGAATCTTCCACATCCAGCGTTTGCCGGTGACGTAGATATTGATCGCATCGGCGGGCGGCCGGGACTCGTGGAACACAATGCTGGCGCCCCACGCGAACATCACGAGCGACAACGCCAGTGGAATCACGCTCCAGGTGATTTCGAGGATCATGCTGCCGATGCTGTGATCGTTGATCGGCGCGGGAATACCCTGACCCGGCTTCTTGCGATACTTAACCGCGAAGTACACAATCAGGAACCCGACCAGCAGCGAAAAGAACGCGCTGACCACGACCATGTATGTATACAGGCCGTCGACGCTCGGAGCGAAATTTGATGCCGACTCCGGAAATAGCTGGAAACTCTTTGGTTCCATTGTCATCAGGCGGCTCGATTCCCTTTCTGCCGGCTCTCCCGCCGTAACATAATGACCACAAATCCTCCCATTGTCAGCAGGGTTGCTCCACCGGCGACACGCACCAGCCCCAGGGCGAACGGCGTGTATTTAGCCGATTGCGGATCGAAGTGATAACAAAACAGCAGAACCTGATCGACCATCGTTCCGATCTTACCCGCTGACGCATCTACCAAGCCGAGCCGGAGATCCTTCGCTGAGTATTCAATACCCATGAAATACTTCGATAGCCTGCCGTCCGGCGTGACTACGTAAATCGCGCTTGCGTGCGCATACATTGCGGTGTGCACATCCCACTGGTAATAAAATCCAACTGCCTCGGTCACTGTCTTGATCGAAGCCAGACTGCCCGTCAGGAAGTGCCAGGCGGGGGCAGTCTCCGGGTGGCCGTAGGCCTTCACGTAAACTGCCTTCTTTTCCGCCGCCTGTTTAGGTGTTTCTCGCGCGTCGAAGCTGATCACAACAACGTCGTAATCCTTGCCGGCAGTGAAAGGCAGAATTCGGGCCGCGCGCACCATCCCGTTCAAAACCTGCGTGCAAAGCATCGGGCATTCGTAGTAAACCAGCGTCAGAATGACCGGGCGTTTTCCGTCAAAATAGCGCCCCAGTTGCACGTCATTGCCATACTCATCCTTGAAAACAGCATCCAGCGGCAGCTTGGAATTCAGTTTCTGCTGAATGTTGACGTTTGAGAGCGGGGTCGGCCGGTCCGCCCCACG
>Ga0364859_10288_pt1 | contig 12456 bp, 12 predicted proteins | sample ExccelAu500001D3_FD_206911 | JGI IMG/M metagenome (GOLD analysis project Ga0364859, IMG submission 206911) | Enriched cells from Trout Bog Lake Hypolimnion, Wisconsin, USA - BchlTB.Aug20.5000.01 .D3 | ecosystem: Environmental > Aquatic > Freshwater > Lake > Hypolimnion/Profundal zone | place: USA...
ATACGGGTCCCTGGCCAGGACTCCCGGACCCTATTCACGATTCGTGCAAGATCCGGCAACACGCCCTCGGACGGGTCGCAGTCAGAAGTCCGCAGCCGTGCCGAGAGCAAGTCGTCGCCACAGAAAATATAGAGGGGAAGATAGCAATAATGGTCGTAATACCCGTGAAAGTAGGCCCCCTCCTGGTTGCCGTGGGTCGGGTCGTCCGTGGCATCGACGTCCAAGACGATCTCGGAGGGGGCTTTTTTATGCCGGTCGATGAACCAGTCGATGAAAAAATGCTCGATCGCGGTGCCGTTGTATACGACCTTGGCATAGCGGCTCTCAGGCCCGGCGTCGGCAGGTGTGAGTTCCAGCCGATTAAGAGTGCTTTTGCCAGCTAATGCACAGCTACCCTCGATCTTGACGACGGGCTTATCGACGAGGGTCGCCAGCAATGGGTCATGGCGAATCCGATCATGATCGTTGAGGTCTTCATATCCCAAGGCGATCCCGACCGTTCGCTGGGCAAGTAGGTCGCGGACAGTATGGTCAATCAGGTCGGGGTTCCGGTGATCAGTGAAACACCGCGCAAATCGATCGATGATGCCGCTACCTCGAACAACCTCACGAAGCAGGAGTCCGCCCGCATCCGAAGTGACATTGCCGCCATTGAATGCCGCGACGACCCGACGGCGACCATTCGCTTGAAAATTGTGCTGCTGAGAATTACAGTCTGTCATGGCCAGTTGGTTTCCTTTCATTGTCGTAACAACAAGAAAGTAACGGCATATCGCCGAAAATCAACTGGCCAACTTCAAACCTTGTGAGAAATGCGGGTTAGCCTATGGCTGGTGCCCAGAGGGGTGCAGACTGCTCGATGCTGAAGGAATGTCTCAGTTCAAGGTGGACCCACTCATTACTGATAATTGGGATGGTTCGTACCTGGCTGAAGGCGCGTGCCAAGGCGTATCTGACAGCGATGCATTCAATTTGTCCAAAGCGCTCGAAAGGCTTCTGGAAGATATTGAAGTCGTTCGAAACACTGGATCCACCATTCGAGCTGATGGCAGTGAAATGCCCCTGTGCTCATTTCACGAAATGAGTACCTTTGCAGAAGTCCTCGGAAATGAGGATGAACGGAAAGCCGTGCACGACCTACTTGCACTATGTAAACAGGGTGGGTTTGGAATTTACGACATTGAGCATCTTCAGAAGATCTGCAAGCCACAGACGACAGCTCAAGGGAAGTGCCACTGAGTTCACAAGTACCATCATGATTACGTATACGGGAACATTTTGGATCTATGCTTGGCGACTGGACAAAGACGGAAACAAGGACGAGGTGTTTCTTGATTATCAAGGGACTGCAATCACCGATGGTGGAGATTGGTCATTTGTAGGTGCTAAACTCCATTCTGAGGGTGGGTACGATTTAACAAATGGCTTTAGGCCAGATTGGACTACCTCAGGGACAATCTGCCTCGACTCTGGATGTTATGTGGCAGTCCCGAAAAACATGCCAATCGAGCAAAGTTGTGAAACAGAGCGGAAGCTTGAGCGTCTTATTTCCATTTTGAAGAATGGCTGGAAGATGCCGGACGATTCCACGTATGACGATCTGTACGCCAGGATATCTAACCTCGACATCCTTTCGCATATGTTTGAGTTGAAAAATCTATTCGAGCGCTACTTTCCGCTGAACCCACAACACCTCCGCGATAAAAATGGCGACGATCCAAAGCATGTTTTTGATCCTTCTAAGGGATATTCAAATGATCGAAAACTGAGGGTACTTCATCAATACGAAGGTGAAAATCAAGATGATGCATGGAGAATGGCTACAACTGATAGTGATCCAGAAATTAGACACCGTGCATATGAAAGACTAAATAACATAGAGGGATTGGTTGCAACTATTGAGCAGGTAGAGGACGCAGGCCTTGCAAGGGAGCTGTTTGAGCGATTTCTGGATTACGGCGAAAATAAAAACGATCAGCTTAATAATAAAAAGGTGCAACAATTCCTTGCCAATACTGCATTGAGTAGCCCTTACGAATGGAGCAGGGTGAGGGCTGCTCGAATTCTTTCGCCAGACTATCCCGATATTTTTTTAGAAACGCTGAACAAAAGCTGCGATGCCAAAGTCCTTGCCATGTTAGAGAGACGAATGATCGAAGTGCCGAACTCCCTCAGGTTCATTATGGGCTTTCCTGAGCCACTGCTGGATCAGGAAGGGGAGCTGCTCCAACTGTCCCCCCTTGAAGGCCTAATCAAGGAGCTCGTCCCTCGGTTAGTTGAAATTCAAAGTTGAGTGGTTCACTCTCTCGGTATCGAGCCAGAGAGAACAATCCCGCCGGAAATCCGGCAAGGAAAGGAACCACTCATGTCCCAGATACACATCGCCAAGCAGAAGGGCAAGCGCAAGGTTTTGCGGCCCATTACCCATGATCAGCTCAAAACGGCCACGGTCGAGGGCCCGGACGGCCACACGATCGACTCACAGCACGCCTTGATTTCGATGATGCTGCCGCCTGCGGTTAAGGCATTCTTCGAGGAGCTGGAAAACGAGATCACGGCACTCTGCGGGGATCGCTACAAGCACACCGGGCACACGGCCACGCGCTGGACACCCCAGGCGGGGTCGATCTTCCTGGCCGACCAGAAGGTCGCACTCAAGCACAGCCGCGTCCGTGACACCGCTACGGGCCGCGAGATCCCCCTGAAGACCTATCAGCGCTTCCAGGACCCCAAGCTATTCGACCAGTCGGTTTTCCAGGAGGGCATCCGCCACGTCAGCCAGCGTGATTATGAGACCGGCCTGCAACGAATTGCCGCCAGCTTTGGGGTGAGCAAGAGCTCGGTCTCGCGGCGATGGATCAAGAGCACAAAAAAAGAGGTCGAGAAGCTCCTGAGCCGTGACATCGGGGGCCTGGGCATCATCGCGGTGTTCATTGACGGCAAGCGGTTTGCTCATCTCGGCGCGGTGATCGCGTTGGGCATCGGCAAGGACGGCAAAAAGCACGTGCTGGGAATTTATCAATCCAGCACCGAGAACTCGGCCGCCTGCTTGAACCTCCTGGAGGAGTTGGAGGGTCGCGGGCTCCCCGCACGTGACTTGCTCTTCATCGTGGACGGCGGTAGTGGCCTCAACAAGGCGCTGGAAACCAAATACGAAATCGCGGACCCGGAAAACCGTCGCGCCTACCGCCTGCGCTGTTTTCTCCATAAATCGAGAAATATCGAGGAAATCCTCGGGAAAAATGCCGCCGCTGAGGCGATACCCTTGTATTGGGCCATCCGCGATGCGCGGGACCTCGTTGACGCGAGAGCCTGCTCGGACGCCCTGGAGGCGTGTCTCTCGAAGCTCAACAAATCCGCCTTGGAGAGCTACCGCGAGGCCAAGGAGGACCTCCTGGCCATCCATCGTCTGGGGCTCAGCTCGCATCTGAGAAAGTTCTTTTCCACCACCAATCCGATCGAGAGCCTGAACTCCCTCCTGGAAGAAGATCTGCGGCGGGTGAAGCGGTGGAAAAACTCCGACCAGTTCCAGCGCTGGCTTGCGACTGCGTGTCTGAGAAACGAGAAGCGGATGCGGCGAATCCGTGGGCACTCCGGAATCCCGGCTCTCTGGGTGCGGCTCCAGCAGCTCTGCAACCGCGACAAGGCGACAGAGGCCGCGGTTGACGTCGCGGACGCCACCGCGGTCGCCTGAGCGAGGACAGCGCCCATTTCTCATTACGCCGCGTAGTACGATGAAAACCGGGTTTTCAGGGGGTACCTCTACCCCTATGAGTCCAGAGATCGTCGTTTATAGAGCCTCTAATGAGGCCGCTTTTCCTCGGTGACGCTGAATCCGCAGGCTCAACAGAGGAAAGATAGAAAAGCGGAAGTCGTTGACAATGATGGTACAGTGATGCGAATAAACCGACGCCACTCAGCTGAGAATTTCAACTGGCCCTGGGGCGAGCTCGGAGATGGTAAGCGCGCCTGAGGAAATCCGGCCTATCTCAGCAACAAGGATAACGAGCGCACCCACTTTAACGGGTCTCAAAATTGATGATGGGAAACCTGCTACTGTAGTCGATAACGCTATGAATCTATCAATAAATATGCGCCAATAGTTAAGACCTGAACCTATTTTCCGATACGAATATATACGAGCAAGTGAGGAACTATGATGAAACCATTTTCGACCACCGGTTATTTTCTGGGCCTTTTAATCATTGCGAGTACTGCCCTCTCGGCCAGCTGCTCACACAATGGCTGAGATTAATGAATCGAGGAAAATGATGGGTCCATTAAACATTGTCAGCGTCTTGGTTATCCTGTCCATGCCAATCCTCTGGGCGAACCTTGCTGTTGCCACCGACCCCCAAGATCGTCAGTTAAAGATTGCCTGCACCAGCGGAGATTGGGCCAGCTGTTATAATCTGGGCGTCCTAAAATATCAGCAAGGGAATCTTGTTGATGCCAAACGCCTATTTCAGAATGCTTGCAGTAATGGAATTGGAGCCGGTTGCTACAATCTCGGTTCCATAGAAGAGGGACAAGGGAATAGTGCTAAGGCTAAGCAGTTTTATAAAAAAGCCTGTGCTGCCGGTGACAAAGAAGGCTGTAACAACCTCGGTGGCTTAAATCGCCAAGCGGGTAACGATCCCAAAGCCCTGCAACTGTATAAGAAGGCTTGCACTTCCGGTGATACCGATGCTTGCCTAAATTACGCCCACCTCCTCGAAAACAATAAGGGTGACGCCTCCGAAATCGGGCAGTTCTATAAAAAGGCGTGCGACGGAGGAAAGGCGTTGGGTTGTTATAGTCTGGGAGAGATTATGAATGAGCGGGGCAATAAGAACGAGGCTCGCCCCTTTTTCACCAAAGCCTGTGAGGGCGGAGTCATAGCGGGCTGCTACAACATGGGATCGCTTGAGGAAGGGCAAGGTAATACAGTGGGGGCAATCCAATTCTTTCAACGCGCTTGCGCTGATAACGACCTTAACCGTTGTGCAGCCCTAGGTAAATCTCTGGGTGGCCCGGGTGATGCCATAGCTGAATCACAATTTTACAGCCACGTTTGCCAGGAGTCTCATCTGGCTGGTTGTTTTAACCTTGGAAACTATCGGCGGGAACAAGGTAATAAAACGGAGGCCCTCCAGCAGTATAAGAAAGCTTGCGATGGTAAGTATATGCCCGCCTGTTACAACCTCGGCGGCATGGAAGCTGAGCGCGGCAATACGGCAACAGCTCTCCGGTTGTTAAAAGAAGTCTGTGGGAGCGGAGACCAAAAAGCCTGTTCGGCGGTTCAGCAACTTTCAAGATAGAAAGCACCTCTAAGATTTTTACAGTATCCACCCCCTGGAAGAGTGCCTGGGTCCAAAGGGACACATCCCCCCGCCCAATCGAACAGTGAACCGATCACCGAAGATCCTGGTACAAACTCGTGCACGGAAAAACGCACGAAATCGAACGCACGCATTGCGTTAACTATGCGTAAGTATTGGGTAGAGGTTACGGCGCGAAAGATCCCAGAATATCGGTGAATAATTACAATAATCTAGTAATTTAAATAGCTTACACTGGAGAAGATAGTGTTGACACCTATTGTAGATCTATGAAGATCATACATATGTAACGGCGCGTTATTAAACTATTTTTCTAGATCTGCACGAAATTTTGCACGAAAAAAAAGGGGCTGGTTTTGACCAGCCCCTTTTCGAAAAGCTCAACTGAAACCGTCTATGCTGCAGTTTCCTCATCATTGGATAGATCACCCCGGCCAGAGAGGTCCCCAATAGGATACTCCTGCTGCATTTTCGAATTTGACGATACCCTGCCCAGAAAATGTGCGTGTGCTCGACTTTGCTTCACCTTCTGCAAATTGCTTGGGGAGATATAAGAGTGCTCATTAGTTTTGCGGCTGTGGCCCAAGAAAATAGCAGCATCCTCGGATGGCAGGTCTAGGTCCAGCTGCAAATACAAATTATAAACCCTTCTGAAGTCGTACAGCTTATACTTCTCCTCGAACTCCTTCCCAATCTCCTGCTGAACATGACGGAGAATATTATTAAACTCTTTAACGAACTCCATCTCAGGCCTTACCCACTTTTTCTGGCGATCCGACCAAACAGGAAATAAGTATCTGTACTCAACAAATTCACATTGTCCATCAGCGCCTCTAACCCTTGCGTAGATTTTGTCGCCCTGATGTTTCATGAGTTGCCTTTTTATAAACTGAATCTGTTCTTTCCTTAAGGTTATCTCCCTATAACTGTTTTTACATTTTGGCGAAAATCCGATCCCCTCTTTTGTGGGACAATCCAATTTCTCCAGTATTTTGATTTGATCAAACTTTTTCACCGAAGGGAAAAGATTCTCTTCGCTGAGCGTCCTTAGCTCGCCAGGCCTTAGTCCGGTATACCTCAAAAATTCTATTACATCCTTGATGTTTGGAACCGAGTTCGGTGAGACATAACTAGAGTTTTTGATGGCATCAAGGATCTCAGAACTAGGTATGACTTCGCGAACGTCAAACCGTCCATCCTTTTCTCCGCCCTTTGTATAGAAGGATAAATCTATTTCGCGAAAATCGCACAACAATGGAATTCTATGTCTCTGCGCTGCACGCAATACACACTGAAAAAGATTTTTGATCGCAAAAATAGACGATTTTGCCAGTGGCCTTCCATTAAAAAGATTTCTAAATTCCAGCGCATCGCTATCAAACTCCTTAAGATCTTTCTCTGTAACCTGATTAATCGCAATGCGCCCCTTCTTGGTAAAGTAGTTTGCGCAACGGGCAAACCAGGCAGTCTGGGTTGAAAGAGCCTTAGGCCCCTTCTTGTATTCCCCAATACTCCAAGTCTCGAAGTACAGTTTCCGAATTTGGCTCCACTCATATGAAGACGCTGTGTCCCTTGAAACCATTTTCCCAAGGGACTTCAATGGAATGTAGCCGTCCCGCTGCAAACAGCGAAACTCTGCAACAAACTCCGCTAAAAGCTTAGGGCTGGCCCCCACTCACTCTCGCGGCTTCGTGAAATTCTATCGAGTCATAGCGAGGTCAGCCTGCGGCGCTTTGGTCGAATCTTATCACCCTGGTGTGGGGAAACCCTTTACGGAAAGTTTATCGACCGTCCAACGACGATTGAACTCGATCGGCCGGTGGTGTGCTTTGATTTAAAGGGCCTGGAGGATTACCCGGATCTTCAGGCGGTGTGTCTCTTTATTATTACTGACTTTATCTGGCGCGAGGTGCAGCGCGATCGAAGCGTTAAGAAGGTTCTAATCCTTGACGAGTGCTGGCGGCTCTTGGACTCCGGCGCGGAATTTATTGGAGAGGTCTACCGCACGTTTCGCAAGTACCGCGCCAGCTGCATTGGAATTAGCCAGAATTTGGATGACTTCGCAAAAAGCAAGGTCGCCAACGCCATCTTGCCTAACTCATCGGTCAAATGGATTCTGATACAAAGGGGGGCCGATCATGGCCGCCTCAAGGAAGTGCTTGAACTCAATGACAATGAGCTGGCTCAGATTCAGTCATTGCGCCAAGAGCGTGGCGTATTTTCGGAAGCGTTCTTGATTGCCGGGGATGAGCGGGCGGTGGTTCGAATCGACGCTCATCCACTGGAGTATTGGCTGGCGACCACCGATCCGGTTGACCTTGCGAAGATCGAGGAGGTGACGCGGGCCAAGCCCGATTTGCCCCCAATGGAATTAATGCGAGAAATGGCGCGGACGTACCCGGCTGGAGTTTCGGCCGGTGCCGTCCCGGTCAGTCAGGGGTGCCTATGATTAAGTCAAGGTCCCTTAGCGCAGTCATGGCCGCGTGTATCGTGGTCAGTGCGGAGGCTCGTGCCGACATCTGGGGTGGTGATGTGGTTGTTTTAGGCCAGATTTTGACCCAGACCATTCAACAACTGGCGCAGCTCAAGCAAATCGTAGGTACTGGCCAGGATTCATTAGGGCTCATGCGGGATATCAACCGGGGGATCAGTGATTCGCTGGTGCTCATGCGGACGACGGGCCCCGGGGGATCTGACCCCGGCATTTATCGTGACTGGAATTCTCCCGAATCCGCGCTGCGGCAGCTTCAAGCCATCTACGGCGGCCGGGTTTCATCCAAGGATTCTCGAACCCAACAAGACGCCGACCAGAGTGTTGCCGAGGCGGTTGCCCGTGGAAACGCTTTGTACCGATATACCGGGGACGTGGATCAGGTGGGCGAGCGAGTCAAAAGCGATAGTCACTCGGTTTCGCCCGGTGGAGCGCAAAAGCTGACCGCTGAAACCCTGGGTGTCATTCTCAACGTGCTCAACGAATCCCTGCGGACTCAGGCCACCGGGCTAAAACTCCAAGCTCAGATGCTGGCACTTTCCAATAAGCGTGAAAAAGACGAGACAAAATTCTCAATAGATACGTCGGATGCGCTCGCATCAGCGATGAAAAGTCATACCGCCCGATTTGAAATCCCGAGGTTCTAATCATGCCAGAAATGCACGCGCTATCGCTGGGAGCCCAGCAAATTCATGACCTCCTTGAATCCCTCTTTTATCCATTAGTTGGCTTTTTCTTGATCCTGGGGGTGGTGATTGAATACTTCAAGCTTCCTTTGGGTGGATCTCCGGCGTTTGGGACTTTGGTGAGCCGGGTGCTCATTGCCGGGATACTCCTGGCCACTTACTCCGAGATTGCAAACAGTATCGCCGACCTCTCAGATGCGCTTTCTGGCAGGCTCGGGGATTTCAATTCTTTCAAGCTTGTACTGACCAAGATGGGTGACAAGCTGATGAGTCAAACCGCCTCCTGGATTTCGGTCAAGGATACGATCTTGATGGCGATCTCATTTATGACGTTTTTTCTCCTCTATGCGGCAGTCTATTTTGTCGAAGCCATGATGCTCTATACTTGGGTGATTCTCTATACCTTTTCACCACTGCTCATCGCGCTTTATGTTTTGCCAGCCACCGCGCGCGCAACTGGCGCACTCTTCCAAAGTCTGATCGAGGTGAGCTGTTGGAAGGTGGTGTTTGCCGCCTTGGCAACGCTTTTGTGGAGTTCGGCACTGAGCGACATCAATAGCGATGCCTCCAGTGTCTCGTTCATCACGGCCATTATCTATAACTTGCTGTTAGCGGCCTCCGTGCTCATGACGCCCGTGGTGGTTCACGCTTTGGCGGGGGGTGGAGTATCCAGCGTGGCCCACTCGCTGGGCGCCATTGCGACCACTGCCGCCATCACCGGGCCCGGGGCGGTAGCGGGCGCGGCGGGTCTTCCAAAATCGGCAGCCCAGAACATGACCAGCCAACGATTCGAGCGTTATTTTCCAAACAACAAGCAAGACACCACGAACCAGTCGCCGTCGGGATCAACCAAGCCCCCCGGCGCCTGACCGATTCTGAGTCTTTGATTTCAATATTGAGTCGCATCAATCATCTGGGGCGACTCCGGCTTTCGATAGTTCCATGGAGGTCATTTCATGAAATTCCATTTAGCTTGGGCCGACGTACTTTCTCAAAATGCCCTGCTCAAGTTCGTAGTCTTTGCCCTCACTCTCTCGACAATCGCTTTTGGACTGACAACCCTAAAACTTTCACTCCAACCCCCGCTATTGATTGAGCGCGGCTGTGTCTCTCAAGTCGTTCATCCCGCCTCGGCCACTGAGCATACCGAAGAGGAGATCGGCGCGTTTTTGCGGGCCGCTCTTTCACAGCGGTTTGACACCGAGGCCATAGCCGATACCAGCTTGGTATCAGACCTCGAAAAACTCAACCGAAAGCGGGAGCAGGAGGAGTTGAAGGGCCGTGGGATGCGGCAGCGGGTACTGGTCAATGCGGAGAGCGTGCAAATTCAAGGGGCCTCGGTGCGCCTCAATGTGGATCGCCTGATCTCGACTGCGACGCTACGTACAGACCTACTCTTCTCGGTGGTGCTCGCACTCGCAAGCACGGATCGGACTCCGAGTAATCCCTATGGTCTGACCCTGCAAAGTGTATTGGTTCCCGAGGCGGGTCCGAATTCAATCGGCGCCGCAGGGGATCTGGCGACCGTTAGGACCAAGGAGGGCACTCCCAATGAAAAACGTCGTTAAGACGGTGCTTTCTGATTTCAATTTTATGGCGTTTGTATTGGTGAGTCTTTTCTTACTCGCGATCTTAGTCAAAGCCGCGTTGGCTTCGGGCCGGGTGCGGACGGTCTATCTGGATGAGACCAAGATCGAAAACATCCTCATTCGCCCGGGACTGCTGACGGCGCTGCATTTTCCTGTGAAGCCCGACAATGCGGCCTTTGGAATGAGCGGGGTGTTTGCGCCAAGCTACATCGAAAACGACATTGTGATTGGGGCGCTTAAGCCCCAGGGTCGCACCAATATGATGGTTTATCTCTTTGGACGGAGATTTACCTTTGAGCTTCTGACTTCATCGGGGGCTTACGACGAGATCGTGGAGGTTCGCGATGCCAGGGAATCGCCAAGTCCCCCGGAGCCGCCGCGCCACCGTGGGAAGGCTGCCCCGAAAAAATCGGCGTCTGATCATCCGGTGGGAGGCTTGCCATGAAAGGTGACGAAGGCGAATCAGCAAAGGTCGAGTTTGTTTCGAGTCACAGCCAGCTTCCTACGCAATTTGGTAAGGGCTTATTGTACGTTCAAGACGGAAGAAAGCAAAGACTGTCCACGCATCGGCTGTTCTCCGGGTTGGCGCTTTTGTCGCCGATCTTAGGGGTGATCTTGCTGCTGAAGCCCAATAATCGGTCCTCGAAATGGGGCACTCAGGCAGGGGGGATCAATACGCCCCATGATTTGGCGAGCAGTCCACCCGTGGAAATCCCCAGACTCAATGACGGTGCCGTGCTGGCCAGTGACGGCGCACGACTCAAAAAGGGGGAAACCCGGCTGAGTGGGCCCCATGTGGTTGCTCGCGCGCCAGGACTCAAGATCCCCCCGGGGTGGATGGTGAAGGCAAAGCTCGTCAGTGGGGCCTCAAATGGTCTCGTTCGCGCCGAGTTATTGGAAGATCTCGTGGTGAATGGGAGCACGCTTGCTCCGACGGGGGCGTTGCTCCTGGGTTCGGGGAGTTCCACGGAGGAGCGGCTTTATATCCGATTTTCAAAATTAGTTTTTCAAGACGGCCGTTTCCAATCCATCTCCGCTGAAGCCCTGGAGGAGTCAGATCAAATTGCCGGATTGAAAGGGTCCAAGGTGGGGCACTTTGCAACTCGGCTTGCCGCAGGGATTGGGCTTCATTTTGTGGGCGGGATGTCGGAGGGGCTACAGGATACCCGGGGTGAGGGAGGCGCAGCCGTAAAAAAGCCGACATTAAAGAACGCGTTACTGAATGGCACGGAGCAAGCGGCCATGGAGGAAGGCAATGAGATCCTATCCTCGCTCCATAACGAGCAGCCCGTCATTGAAGTGAAGGCGGGCTCGATCATCACGGTGCTGTTTTCGGAAGGAGGCAATTGATGACCCCTCATCCTAAAGACTTAGATTTGATTCCAGGATTTGACCCCATTGCGATCGGAAATAGCATCTATTTTTGGACCTCAAAGCCCTTATGGGAGCTTTACCATGGCATTCGCAAAGGTGCGCTTCCCTGGCGCTACTGTCTGGGTACTGGCACCATTCTGGGCGCCCTGGTTTTGTTACGAGTCGATGTGAGGCTTTTTGAACGACTTCATATTGGGTTTGCCTATCCGGTAGGCCCCTGGGCTTTTCGCATCTATTGGCTGACTCTGATGCTCGGGCCGATTCCAGGGTGGGCACTCATCCAGGTTTCCAGAAAAAAACAAATTACAGCCAAGCTCAAGGAAATATTTATCGAGGCCGGCCTAAAAAGCAAATCCGGCAAATTTCCCCAGGTTATTTCGGATTGGCCAATCGACTCCTTCGTGCGGCGTCTCAGACTCACTCGGGCAGGACTTCCAGAGAAACAATTTAAAGATGCCAAGGCCATTTTAGAAAGTGGCATGAGTGTCTTTATCGACGAGATCAAAGAGCACCGCGAATCAGGTATTGTCGATATTCTTTACGCGCTGACTCCAATGAATTCAGAAGTGACGCTCAATAACTTGGAGAACATCCCGGAAAATACGTTTCAGATCGGGATGGCCCGCGCGCACGCGATCTTCGCAAGTCTAGAAGAAATCCCCCATTATTTGATTGGCGGACAAAGCGGCGGCGGGAAATCGACATTTTTTCGCCAGGCGATTGTTACGCTGTACCTAAGAAATCCAAAAATGTCCTTTACGCTGATTGATTTGAAAGATCGCTTGGAGTTTGGATTTTGTGAAGGTCTAAAGCGCGTGCATGTGGACGGCGACGTGGCCAGCGCGGCTCATACGCTTGAGCGCCTGGCCCAAGAGTTGGACAAAAAAACGGAGTTGCTTCGCACCAATGGATGCAAGGATTTTGAGGCTTATCAAAAGTTGCCCGTCGCAAAAAGGAAGTATCCCGCTGGTTGGCCGCCGCACCTGCCGCTGGAG
>Ga0364859_10762_pt1 | contig 12391 bp, 9 predicted proteins | sample ExccelAu500001D3_FD_206911 | JGI IMG/M metagenome (GOLD analysis project Ga0364859, IMG submission 206911) | Enriched cells from Trout Bog Lake Hypolimnion, Wisconsin, USA - BchlTB.Aug20.5000.01 .D3 | ecosystem: Environmental > Aquatic > Freshwater > Lake > Hypolimnion/Profundal zone | place: USA...
CGTCAAATCAGTTATAGAAATAGACCTGTTAGACGAGAAATTTCAGGCGTTCAATACCCAGATGCTCGCTCTGCAAGTTATCCTTGCAGCCATGCCGGAGCAATGGAAGAAAGTAGCAAAAGAAATACGCGAAGCTGAAAAAGCCCAAGCCAAGGTGCTCTCTGAAGAAGAAAAAGCACATCGCGCAGAATCTGAAGAAGAAAAAGCACGTCGCGCAGAAGAAGAAAAATCACATCGCGCAAAAACCCACCACCAAAAAGAACGTCGCGCAGAAGAAGAAAAAGCACATCGCGCAGAATCTGAAGAAAAAGCACATCGCACAGAATCTGAAGAAAAAGCACATCGCGCAAAAACCCACCACGAAAAAGACTTTCACAAATTGCTTGATGATAGACGCACCGCGTTTATTAATGTGGCGCGCGTCACGGGGCGTATCGCCAAAGATATGGCGGATACCGCAGTATCGGTTGCCAAATGGCTCACACTTGGCGCAATCGGCAGCGGTTTCGGGCTAGGGGCTCTAGCTTCTGCTGTAAGTTCTGATCGCCGCACCGCGCAAGGACTAGGAATTACTCAAGGGCAACTTCGTTCAGCACAAATTTATGGCGAACGATATTTTGATGCTAATGCTTTGCTTGGTAATTTAGCCGATATTCAAAGCGATATTAGAAAACAACCTATGCTTTCGCGTATTGGTGTCGCCGATAGCAAAGGTAAAAACGCGGCTGAACTTCTCCCTGAAGTTGTTACTCATTTAAGAGAAATATATCAAAAGTATCACGGGCAACGCGCCATCATCGAAGCTACAGGCGCAACACAGATTATGCCTTTTGAAGATATGCGAAGGGTTGGTAATCTGTCAGATAAGGAATTTAAAGTCTTTCTTGAAAACCTTAAAAAAGGTAATGAGGCATTCAAAACCCCAGACCCGCTCGACGAGGCATGGCAGACATTTAAACAAAACTTACAGACTGCTGGCAAAGAAATAGAACTCACCCTTATAAAAGGGTTAAATGCTTTGACAGGGCCGTTAGGTGAATTAGCTACAGCGATTAGCGAAGCTATAGGGTCTTTTATTGAAAATCCGCACTTGAAGGAATGGATACATGACTTTGGTGAAGGTATTAAAACTTTTGCCGCGTATTTAAAAAGCGATGAATTTAATAAGGACATTAGCACTTTCGTTGATGGCATAGGAAAATTAGCCAAAGCGGTTACGGATGTGCTGCGCTGGTTTGGGGTTTTGCCAGCATTAACCCAAGACAACTTAGCACCACCTGACGCTAACAAACCTAAACCCGGTTTAACGCCCCCTAATAAGGAAAACGTCGATAAATTTTTGACGCGGCCTATCACAGAAAAAGAAAAGGCGAGCGTTGGCTCATCTTATCATTGGTACACACCTACTCAAGCAGAGGGAAAGGCAGGCATAGCAGAGCGCGACAGAAGTGTATTAAAATATCTGGAAGGGCAGGGCTATAAGACTATACCAGCGCTATCTATTTTAGCGTCTTTAAAGGCCGAAAGCGGAGTAGCACTAGACCCTTTTGCTGTAGGAGATAAGAACGCTAAAGGCGGCCCCTCTCTGGGGATAGCACAATGGCGTCCTGTTGGGCAACAAGAGTTCAAAAAAATGTATGGGCATAGTATGGTAGGTAGTCTTTTAGACCGCAATGAACCCAACATAGACCCAAATCAGCTATTGATGGAGCAAATAGAATTTTTAGTCTATCAGCTTAAAAACGAGAATAAATCGGCTGATCTAAAAATATCTTCAGCTAAAAATATAGCCAGCGGCATAAAAGGAATGCTAATGTTTGAACAGCCAAAGGGGTGGAACGCACCAGATGAAATCAATTTTAAGCTGAGAGAACGCGAAGCTTTTGGGTCTGAACTTCTAAATCGTTATAATTTAGACTCTAATCTGCTATCACGCGATCCTAAAGATAATCCCGCCGCGGGGAAAACATCCTTCATGCAAACGCCGAATGTTAATGTAAGCACTACATTGGACTTTAAAGTGAATGTAGCCACGGGCGCTGATATTATCACGCAGATCAAGGCTATGAATCCAGTAGTAGGGTACGCATAGTGAGTTCATTAGGGCTATCAACTTTCCGGTTGGCGTATGAAATATCGCCTATTATTTTACAAGGCGGATTAGCACAACAAATCCCCGGCAATTTGCTACCCATTACGGTGCTAACGGAAATGTTTGATATACCGGGCATAGAAAGCGGCGCGTTCTTTGCCCATTATAAGCCGCTGCCCGGCAGCACTTTAGCGGATTTTGAGATAGCCAAATATCCTTTTGCCAGCCTTCAGGTAGCAGCTAACGCTGTTATTCAGCAGCCTTTAAAAGTTAGTATGCTCATGGTATGCCCCGCGCAAACTGAAGGTGGTTATATACTAAAACAGGCTATTCTGACCGCTTTGCAAACACAAATAAACACCCACGTTACAACAGGGGGCTCATTTACTGTGATTACCCCGGCATACACTTACACAAACTGTTTGTTGACTAGCCTCCGCGATGTAAGCAGCCCTAGCGATAAGCAAGTACAGCTTATGTACCAATGGGATTTTGAGCAGCCATTGATTTCTCAAAGCCAAGCCGCGTCCGTTCTGGGCGGAGTAATGAATAGCATTACTAAAGGGCTTCCCACTTTTACTACTTTAGGCGCGAGTTGGAGCGGTTAATGGCAACTATTTCTTTCAATCCTTCCGCCAATGCGAATTTTCAATTTAGCCCTGTGCTAGACGGACTAACTTATACTGCCATTTGTACTTGGAATATTTATCGCGGTGGCTATTACATCAACATATATAATTCTTCCCGAGCCTTGGTTATGAGCCGCCCAATCATTGCTTCGCCGGATGACTATAATATTAATTTGGTGTTTGGGTATTTCCGAACTTCTACACTTGTTTACAGAGCCAGCAGTACGGCGTTTGAGATCAATCCATAGTGCGTTATTACAATATAACCATAACACCGCCGCCAGACTCAGAAGGTAATACGCCCTCCGCTTTGATCTATAGCACTATGAATGGAGGCTTTGAAAATACTGGGGCTTTAAAAATAGACTTGGATATTTACCAATCTCCATTTCACCAACCTACGCAAAATGGCACGGTAAAAATATACGGCGTGGATTTTTATGATCTATCACAGGCGACTAATTTAAACCCGGATTATACGCAGGCTCCGCCGTTATTATCTTCCATACAAATATCAGTGGGTATGTCCAACGGGCTTCCTTTCGCCGATGCGAGTCAACAAGGGCTTATTATTAATGGCTCTATTCTTCAAGCGTTTGGAAACTGGCAAGGTAATCTCGTTACGCTAGATTTAATAGTTACATCAGCGGCATTTAACCCTAATATTGATGCTAACCTTTCATGGGATTGGCAACAAGGACAAACGATGGAGGATGCTATAAGGATAGCGTTAAATGCTGCTTATCCAAATATCCCAATAGCTTCACCTTTAGGCTCTATTAGTCCTTACCTAGTTTACACAGAAAATCAGGCGGGGAAGTATAACGGGCTATTTCAGTTTAGCGATTATATAAACGAAACAAGTCTACAAGTACTTAACCAGCCTAACTATTATGGAGTGTTTATATCGCCTTCGCCTTTTGGATTTATTTTAGCCGATGGTACAATACCCCCAGACAAAACAACGACTATAAATTATACCGATATTATCGGAAACCTGACTTGGATTAATCTATACACTATTCAAGCCAAGTTGGTAATGCGCTCCGATTTAAATGTAGGGGACAATATTACTTTTCCTTTAACTTCCCCTGTTGTTAATGTAGCTGCCAGCACTTATTCACAGCTACGAAATAACATATCGTTTCAGGGTACATTTAACATTGTTCTAATTCGCCATGTTGGAAGTAGTAGACAATCCGACGGCAATAGCTGGGTTACGGTTGTTGACGCTGTATTTTTGCCACATTAAATTATGAGCCAAGCACAGAAAATACCCTTCCCCTCTTCTCTGAGCCAATTTCTGCAACAGAGAATAGAAGCCAATCAACAGGCGGCGGGGCAGATTTACCCCTGCCATGTAACTAAGGTTAATGGCGCTATAGTGACCGTGAACTTTGATGTGGACGCGGGTCGCAATACCACGCTCCCCGCGGTGACTTGCCCTGTTATTGGAAGCATCTATATTAGGGCTCCTATACAAGTCGGCGATTTTGGTATCTGCATATCTGCCAGTACCCGATTAGGGGGTGTTACAGGGCTCGGTTCTGGTTCTGGGCCCGCGCCCTTGCTAAATCCGAGCAATCTCGGCGGATTAGTATTTGTACCTATTGGAAATTCTAATTGGCTTGAAGTTGATGCCAATGCGGTCATAATAAACGGGCCGAACGGTGTAGTTCTAAGAGACACTGATAGCCAAACTGTTTTTACTTTAACCCCTTCGGGGCTTGATGTTATAGCTCAAACTTCGTTAACATTAGAAGTCGGCAACAATTCAATAGTTATTAATTCAAGCGGCATAACTATTACAGGTAATTTAAGTGTTACTGGAACTATAGTTAGTACAGGTAATGTCACTGCCGGGGCTATAAGTTTGGAAACCCACGAACATAATGTAGTAAATGTGCAAAGCGGCACTTCTACTATCCCGACTTCAGCGCCATTTTAGGGGTTGATATGCGAACATACGGCTTAGATTCTGTAACTGGAAAGTGGACTCTGCTCACGCAGGGCATTGTTACCGGCCCGCCTAACCCCATTACTACGCCTATCAGGGATGTATTGAAAAGCGGGTCTACCATAACAAGCACTCTCTATACGACGATTAGCGCTTTTATAGATTCAGACCCTAATGGCTCACTTGTGAATGTAGCTAAAAACGATGTGCTATTGAATGACAAAATATTTGATGCGAATAATAATTTACTATCAAGTTTTTGGTCAGATTTAACCCAAAATGTAGTCATTACAACGCCCCCCTTAACGGTCAATATCGCCCAGCAGATCGGCGGTTCGCAATCTTTTTTCAATAATTGGGGCCTATCCCAAGGCGAAACGGTTATAGTGGACGCAGGGTATATCTGGCTCACCGCGCTTGTTCAGACTTTGAGGCTGACTACGGGCGAGAGCCCTTTTTACGGTAACTATGGAATCCCCGGGCAGGAAGCGGTAATGACGCAGGTAGCCCCTGATGTAGCTCTCAACCGTACTCAGGCGCAATACGCCCCTTTTTTCGCAAGCTTAACCATAGTAAGGCAACAAAATGCCTCTGAACCCACCTACAATATATATGCTACATTCCAGAATGGGACTAAGATTCAGACAATCGTAGCTACATAGGGAGCATTATGGCGACGTTAACTATTGCCGGGGCCGTCCCCAGCAGCCCGCAGGATTTATTAAACGCTGAAGTAGCAGCGGCTGTGGTGCTCTCGCCGGGGCTTACGACTAATTTACCCGGCTCTTTGATTGAAGATATGGCCTCAACCGCTGCCGGGGCTGTAATCATTCAAGATCAGGCTTATGTGGACTTGGTTAACTCCATTAGCCCCTATACCGCCAACCCTTTTATTCTCTACCAATTAGGCGCGGTTTATGGGGTTACTAAAGGAATCGGCGCTAATACTTCGGTCTATGTAACCTTTTCCACCGTCACTCTGCTTAACCCTACGGGGACACCGGGGTTTGTAGTCCTTGCCGGTTTTGTAGTATCGGACGGTAGCTATCAATACGTTGTGCAAGACGGCGGTATTATAGGCTCGGGGGGCCAAAGTTCGGCATTATTCTGCCTCGCCACGAAAGCCGGGTCTTGGGCAGTACCAGAAGGCACCGTAACGACGATTATTACCTCTGTACCGAGCGGCATTAGCCTCTCCTGTACTAATCTCACGGTAGGCACCGCAGGGGCCACAGCGCAGACTATACAAAGCTATCAGGCTCAAGTAATTCAAGCAGGTCAAGCTGTAGCCCAAGGGATGCCTTCCTTCCTAAAAACACAGCTACAGAATGTGTCCGGGGTGCAAAGTAATCTCGTGTCCATTTCTCAATCGGGGGCTAACTGGCAAATCCTGTGCGGCGGGGGCGGCGATCCCTACCAAATAGCCAATGCTATTTTCACGGGGCTATTCGACATATCTAATGTCATAGGCTCCACGCTCTCCGCTTCTACACTTACCAATGCCTATCCTGCTGTAGTTACCACCAATTTGACGCATGGTTTTACTACCGGGCAGGTTATATACGTTAGCGGGGCCACCGGGCTAACAAGTATTAACAGTACCCCTAACATTGCTATTAGCACAATGACTTGGGCTTCCAGCGTAGTTACTGTAACTACGGCTACCCCACACGGCGTTGCTTCAGGGGCCAAGATTTTAGGGCTGATCGCCGGAGTTACGCCTAATGGATACAATGGCACATTCACTATTACTTCCACGGGTACCAACACTTTCACATATCCATTAGCATCTAATCCCGGCGCTGTAACTATTCAGGGCGCGGTATCCACCGAAGTTCCTTATGTAGCTGTAGTAAACAGCATCAATAGCTTTAGCCTTAATGTGAAAATTGCCTCCTTGTCTTGGGCTACCGGCACGGTTACTGTCACCACCGTGACCCCGATGGGGCTCACAAGCGGAACGGTTACGGGCTCTATCTACGGCGTAACGCCTTCCGCATACAATGTTTCAGGTGTTACTTTCACTTATATATCCGCCAATTCTTTTAGCTATCCTTTAGCATCAAATCCGGGTACTGCTACTGTATTGGGCTATACGCCTTTTGATAGCACCAGTCTTGCATCTTATACCGGAAACGGCGTGATTACGCCTAACCTTAGAAATGTCACGGTATCTATTAATAACTACCCTAATACCTACAATATTTCTTTTATAAATCCGTTGCCCCAATTAGTAGCCATAACGATTTTATGGAATACAATCGCCACCAATTATGTATCCCCCATTTCAGTATCTACAGCCGCTAGTGTGGCAATCTCAAACTACATCAATGGGATTACTGTCGGGCAGCCTATTAATCAATATGAAATGCAAGCCATATTTCAGCAATCTATTGCATCATTAATCCCGATTCAATTTATTTCAGAGATTAATTTCACGGTGGTAATTAGCGGCGTGACCGTAGCCCCTGCCGTAACTACGGGGCTATATTATGGCGATCCGCAATCGTATTTTGTAACTAATTCTTCAAGCATTACGGTAACTCAAGCATAATGTTAGCCACTACGCTGCCTGCTTATCTTTATCAGCAATATAATTCCGACCCAGATTTGGAAGCGTTTTTTACCGCCTATAACAATACCTCTCAAGAATACTTAAATACAATCAATGCGTTGAATTTGCCGGTCTATACTTCCGCATCTATTACCGGGGTTTTATTGGATTGGGTAGGAAACAGCCTTTATGGAATCGCTCGCCCGTATATAACTACGGGTTCATCGAGTATCAGTAAAGGTGTGTACGATACGACTATTTACGATACGATTGATTATAATACTGGAATTATAACAAGTTCACAAATACCAATAGCTTCAATGTTTTGGAGTTTAGGTATTGTCACGGTTACGGTGGGCGCGACTTATAACTTATCCGGGATATCTTCAGGCAATATTCAGGGGGTAACGCCCGCCGGGTATAACGGTGATTTTGCTTTAACTTCTATTGGCCCACACTCCTTTACATACGCTTTGGCAAGCAACCCCGGCGCAGTAACAACGCAAGGATTCATAACTAATGCAGTAGAGCTGGCCTCTGACGATATTTACAAGCGGGTAATAACTTGGAATTTTTATAGGGGGGACGGCTACCAATTCAATATTAATTGGCTAAAAAGGCGGGTTGTTCGCTTTTTATCGGGAATAAACGGCTCTGACCCCTACCAAACAAATATTGATGGCGTTAATGCTTATCAAATAAGCATTATTTTTCCAACACCTTCTTCATATAATGCGACGATTCAGATACTATCAGGGGCAATGGACACATCGCTGGCGGCTACATTACAGTCTTTTGTAAGTTCACAAGTTCTACAACTGCCGTTTCAGTATAATTGGGCTGTAACCTATTAGGAATCGCTATGATTTTAATATTCGCTAATAACGCAACGTCAACGCTATTAAATCCGATCACGGTTACAACCCCTACTACCTGTGTGCTTGCAGCGGGGCAAGGGGCGTTATTCCCAAGCCCGTCATTCGGGACATATTTTGTTATGACGCTCACCAACCCCACATCAGGCGCGAATGAGATTGTCTGGGTTACGGCGCGTTCTGGCGATACCTTAACTATCGCTTCGCGCGGCGTTGAAGGAACTTCGCCTACAACATGGGTAGCGGGGACTGCGGTTAATTGTTTCCCCACCGCAGGAACTCAAGGGCTATTTGTTCAACCCGATCAGCTTCAGGATGGGGCTTGGACTTATGCAGTAGCAGCGGGTACAGCAAACGCGCTAACTGCCTCGGTTCCTTCCACGCTCACGCAGCTTCCAAACGGTTTTCAGCTTATTTTAAGTTCGGCTGCTGCTAATACCGGGGCGGCTACATTAGCCATGACTTTGGGGTCAAATGCCCCATTAATTTATCCTATCGTGAAAGGTAATAACCTTGCACTGGTGGCAAACGACATACCCATTGTCGGGTATCCAATGGAACTGATTTTTGCAACCGCCTTCGGTTCGTCGGGTTCGTTTGTAATGAATAACCCCGCTACTATTTACCCCCCTACTTTTTCCGCCAATCAGTTACAACAGCAATATTATTCTTATGCCACAGCTACAGGCGGCGCGGATACCATCGCGGTTACAATCCCGTCGTCCTTGGTGGCCTTAACAGATGGCTTTCAAGTGTCATTTAAAGCCGCATACGCCAATGCCTCATCTACTCCTACGCTCAATTTAACTCTTGGCTCTATAGCCACAGGGAATATACCAATCAAGAAATGGGCAAACGCTGCGCTCAATGCAGGCGATATTTCAGGTGCAGGCTATATCTGCCAGATGGTATATAGCACTTCAGGCAGCGGCGAGTGGATATTTATAAATCCGGTTATCCCTGTAGCTACTTCTCCGGTTACATCGTTCTCTGCTGGCACCACGGGGCTTACCCCGAATATAGCAACCACCGGGCCGATCACGCTCGCAGGCGTATTATTGCCAGCCAGCGGCGGCACCGGCTCGTCTACTACGCCTATTAACGGAGCTATACCCATCGGCAATGGCTCCACATATACCAGCACCACATTAACAGCGGGGGCAGGCATCACCATTACTAATGGCTCTGGCGCTATAACAATTGGCAATACTGGTATTTCAGCTTACCCCGGCGCAGGAATCGTGGCATCCGCTGGCACGGGGGGGCCGTGGGGGGCTTCTTTAGGCACTACGGGCACGGGCTCCGTTGTTCTGAGTGTTGGCGCAGCACTTATAGCCCCCAACTTGGGCACTCCAAGTTCAGGCGTTCTATCCGGCTGCACTAATGTTAATTTAGGGCCTTCAGGTTACCCCTCTGGGGTTTTAGGCATATCTAATGGCGGTACTAATTCAAATGCTGCGGTTACGCAAGGCGGCGTTGCTTATGGTACAAGTTCTGCTTTCGCATTTACTGCGGCAGGCACAGCAGGGCAAGTTTTACAATCAAATGGTTTAGGTGTGCCTAGCTGGTTGAATCAATCTTTAATGTCTGTTGGCTATGCCTCTATTTCTGGGGAAGCAGCTACTGTTGGACTAAGTCAATTTGGTAATTCTTTAGTTTCTAATGGATACCAAAAGCTACCCACGGGGTTAATTCTTCAATGGGGATCAGTACATATAGCATCCCCCGGAGGTAGTGGTCCGGTTGCTTTCCCGACTCCATTTTCTTCGGCTGTGTTTTCAATTACTGCCACTGCACATGGCAATCTAGTCACTTACTGCGACTACGTTTCAACATATAGTACTACGGGATTTACATTAGTAAACCGGGATACAAGCGGTGGCCCTTTTGATTATTTTTGGTTTGCGATAGGAGTATAAATTATGACATATAACTACGGAAGCCCAATTAAGGGAACTCTTACAGCAGCAACCGCTATTGTAGCGTTGCCTAATGTAATGAATCCTTTAACGGTGGTATTCTATTCCACTACAAGTCCTACCATTCAGTTTTCGCTGGATGGTACTAATTTCTATCCGGCGGTTACTCCTACAGGGTCAATGACCGGACAAATTTACTTTGTGCTGACTTTCCCCGTAGCGGCTTTGAAATTTACGGGCGCAATTAACGACACTTACAGCATTCTGTAACGTGTCCATATTACTTTTTCAAAATCAGGCGCAGACAACTTTAGCGCTATCTGTTGTCAGCACAGATACTATTATCTATGTTGCTGCGGGCACGGGCGTATATTTCCCCGCCCCCGGCGCAGGCGAAGCGTTACCGTTGACGATTGTTAAGTCAACCAATAGCCTGATTGTTGAAATTGTATACTGCACCAATATCACCGGCGATGCGCTCACTGTCATGCGCGGGCAGGAAGGTACTATAGCTCAGGCATGGGCTCGGGGGGACTTTGTAACTAATTTAATGACCGCCGGTACTGCGAGCACTTTTATACAAGTTCCACAGTTACTAACTGGAACGCTCTCTGCACATCTTAATAATACGCGCTCTACTACAGGGCAAGTAGATACTGCACCTGTAAATCCAACTGATATTGTTAATAAGAATTATGTTGATAATCTTGTTATCGGCTTTACGCCCAAACCTGAATGCCAATGCGCTACCACCCCTGCGGATGGAAACCAAAGCTTATCCGGGTTGCCTATCATTGATGGTTACCAAACGCTCGTAAATGACCGCGTTCTAATAAAGAACCAGAGCAATGCAAACTATAACGGCATCTATGTAGCGGCAGCGGGTGCATGGGCTCGTTCGGCGGATATGGATATATGGGCCGATGTGCCCGGCGCATTTACCTTTATCCTTAATGGCAATGTCAACATCAACACGGGCTGGGTTTCTATCGCCCCTGAAGTGGGATTTATAGACCATACACCTATTGTATTTACTATTCTGACAGGTGTAGGTACTTCAGGTTATTCGGGTTTTTCCGGTTATAGCGGATCAGGAATTAGCGGTTATAGCGGAAGCTCCGGCTATTCAGGATATAGTGGCATCAGCGGCTATAGTGGGTTAAGTGGATATAGTGGACGGTCTGGTATATCCGGCTATTCCGGCATTAGCGGTTATAGCGGATCGGGCATATCCGGCTATTCAGGTTTCTCCGGCTATAGTGGAATTGGACTTTCCGGTTATTCTGGCTTATCAGGATATTCCGGTATTAGCGGTTACAGCGGTTCAGGAATATCTGGCTATAGCGGATTTGGACTTTCCGGTTATTCTGGCTTATCAGGATATTCCGGCATTAGCGGTTATAGCGGCAGCGGTATCAGTGGTTACAGTGGGGCTGGGCTATCTGGCTATAGTGGCATTTCAGGATACAGTGGCATTTCAGGATACAGTGGTATTTCAGGTTATAGCGGTTACTCAGGCATCAGCGGCTATAGCGGTTATTCAGGCATCAGCGGCTATAGCGGTAGCGGTATTAGTGGCTATAGCGGTTCTGGCATAAGCGGATATAGTGGTTCCGGTATTAGTGGTTATTCCGGCGTTAGCGGTTATAGCGGATTCTCAGGCATTAGTGGCTATAGTGGCTTCTCAGGTATCAGCGGATATTCCGGCATTAGCGGCTACAGCGGTTCTGGCATTAGCGGTTATTCAGGTTCAAGTGGCATATCCAGCAATTATTACAATTATATTGCTAATACGCTTTCAATTTCTGGCGGCCCCGGCGCATTGCATTTGCTTTGGAATAATGCAACGCAAATCAGCGCAACTCAGCTTAATGTTAGTACGCTCGCCGATGCAAATGTTGATATTACGGTTTTCTTATCGTTACTTCAGACGACAGAAGAACTCGTTATCCAAGATCAAAGCAATAGCGCCAATTATCAAACGTGGAAAATAACCGCAAACCCTACAAATGCCAGTGGATATTTCACTATTCCTGTTTCATTAGTATCTTCGGCGGGCACAGGGACAACGGGCTTTGCTAATGCTTTGCCAATTATTTTTGCAGTAGCTAATGGCATCAGCGGATTTAGCGGGTTCTCCGGCATTAGCGGCTATAGTGGCAGTGGTATTAGCGGGTTCTCCGGCATTAGCGGCTATAGTGGCATCAGCGGGTTTAGCGGGTTCTCCGGCATTAGCGGCTACAGTGGCAGTGGCATCAGCGGATTTAGCGGGTTCTCCGGCATTAGCGGCTACAGTGGCAGTGGCATCAGCGGGTTTAGCGGGTTCTCCGGCATTAGCGGCTACAGTGGCAGTGGCATCAGCGGC
>Ga0364859_10722_pt2 | contig 12381 bp, 9 predicted proteins | sample ExccelAu500001D3_FD_206911 | JGI IMG/M metagenome (GOLD analysis project Ga0364859, IMG submission 206911) | Enriched cells from Trout Bog Lake Hypolimnion, Wisconsin, USA - BchlTB.Aug20.5000.01 .D3 | ecosystem: Environmental > Aquatic > Freshwater > Lake > Hypolimnion/Profundal zone | place: USA...
TTGGACTCCTTAAACGAAGTCTTCACCAACGTGGCATTCGTCAAGTTAGCCTCTTGCATAAGAGTCTCATTTAAATTGGCATTGCTCAAATTGGCATCAACCAAAATAGTTTGACTTAAATTGGCGTTCTCTAAATTCAAACCACTAGAGAGGTTAGCCTTTGTGTAATCACAACCAGCCCAAGTGGTGCCTTTGAGTGCACCTGGTGCTGCAGATGCAATCGCTTGAGCCGAAGGACAGTCAGCTGCAGCAGCAGTCAATGACAGCATAGCCAGACAAAGAGTGGTAGCAATAGAAATGAACTTAAGCATAGAAACCCCAAACTCTCTGATTAGAAGTGCCAAATAATATCGCCAGCCAAAACCGTCTGATTATTCCGATTGGGAGCAATCCCTAAATTAGAATTTCCATTAAAGGCGGCAGTATTTGCCTTCATGTAGCCAATCTCAGGACGCACCTCAATTTGTGGTGAGAACCAATGTTGCCAACCTACCGCAATATTACGATAGGTGGTTGCCGTACCAGTACGTTGACCCTGATAGTCCCAATAAATTTCTGGACGTAATGAGAAATTATTCATTGGATCAGGAGAGTAATTCAGATAGCCAGTTAAACCAGTTGATGAGGATGTACAAGTCAACACGCTAGCATTTGCACACTGCGCCAAACTAGGGGCGTTGTATGGCATAAATTGAGATGCAAATGGCGAACCGTTATTGGCATAGATGGTTTGCACTGTGGAATTGAGGGCATTTGGCGCATTATTCTGATGCTCGTTGTACAGCTCTGCATCAAGATGCCAGTGCTCATCAATCTGGTGATACACGGTAATACCGTACCACTGTAAATTGTTGTAGCCGTAATTACCGCGATTGATGTCATTAGCGCAGAAATTCACATCATCCTTGCCATCATCGGAGTTCCAACGACCGCAAAGGGTAAAGTTTGGATTGGCTCCTGGATCAACACGAAAAGTGGTACCTGGATAGAGCGGGTTAATTTGTCCAGCGGCTGGGTTGTTGGGGTAAGGATTAACTTGCTTCTGGTACATGTGCGGAATCGTTGCTTCCGTACCATCGGCAACACCAAACTGGACGATCCAATTTTTATTGACCGCCAACGAGGCCATAATGCCGGTGTTGGTGTAGTTGTCATAGGTATACGTCATTGAGTGCGTATACATATAATTATTTGGTGCCAATTGCGCCTCAATATCCGGCAAAGAAATATAGCGACCTACCCGAATATTTAAGCCTTCCATTACAAATGGGGTATACCAGTCGGCATAAATCATTGGCGTATCCCAACCATTGGCCAGGTTCTTGGTGATCAATTGATTACTGCCCAGGCCATAAGAGGTTGTGTAGCGATAGTCGGAACCATAAATGCCTGAGAGACGGAAACCCCAGTCATTGTGCTCTTTTTGAACCATATCGGGAAAGCGATCGATGTATAAAACAATTTGATTCAAATCCAAAGCATTTGGGTTGTAGTCATATGCTGCCGGTGAGTTACCACCGTGGCTCACTTTACTGGTACTGACATTTCCGCCGACGTCCACCCAGCCGTAAGCCTGGATATGGTTTTCAAACATCCACTTACCAATATCGGTATCCCCAATAGCTGCCATAAATGGGCTATCTACTGAATTCGGAATGGTGGCGCCTAATGGATTGGTTCCACCATAAGGCCACTCAGTAAATGGCATTGGCGGAATGGTCTGGGCTTCTGGTGGGAAATCATCCCGACGTGACAAAGGGCCATCCGGATCTACGGGTGGAGTGGCCTGCCCCATCTCTAACTTGTAATAATTTTTTAAGCGCTGCCAAAAACCTGTACCTAAATAATCGTCAAGACAGGTGTATTCCTCATAAGGGTTACAGTCAGTGGCGCCAGGAGCAGGAATGACTGCAACCGTTGCAGATTCATCGGCATAGGCCAACTGAAAAGCGAGGGAAAAAGTAATCCCTAACCCGCACAAGGCAGTTTTTAGGCGAAGGGATGACTTGGAGAATGCACTTTTCATTAAATCATTACCATTAGAAAGATATATATCTGGAAATTTTAGTGTGGGGTAATCACTCAGTTTTAAATTGTGCACTTTGCTAGTGCAGAACTGGAAAGTACTTGCACCAATTTGGTGGCGCCACAATATTTCGTAGATTCTAGAGAATAAGTATCCTTATACTAATATCAAGTACTTAATTAAGCCGTATCCGTTTATTCAGGGTGTTTTATGACTAAGTTATTGAAGTTATTCTCTATTTTTGCAGTACTACTGGGGCTTTCTTTAGCCTACTCTGCATTTGGAGCCGGTGGATCACACTCTACGCCATCAGGAAATTACCAAATTACCAAAGGTGAGCCCTTGGTAAAGCGTCTCTTATTGCTCATGGACGCTGATAACGATGGCATGGTCTCTAAAACCGAGTTTATGAACTACATGTCAGCTGAGTTTGATAATTTGGATGTCAACAAGGCAGGCAAATTGGACATTACAGAACTCAAAAAACTCAATATCACTCAACCTCACACTGGTGGCGGCAGTAAATAAGCAGCAACCTCTGCCTTGATCATGAAGACCTCAAAGATATGAACATGGGGTATTCACTGAATAATCCCTTATCAATTTTGAGGCATTATCTTCATTCATTGCATGAACTAACACAATTAATGCTCAAGCATTAGCGGAGACAAGTATGGCCATTTTTACAATCAAAGTGAGCGGCAATAAATCCTACGGAACCACGAAGTCTATTTCCAAGGTTATTTTGGATATGAACCTGCAATACCTCCGTGGCAGAAAAGACTATACCGTAGTGATGGTCGAGTACATACCGCTAGATCTTTGGGTCATTGGTGGAGTGCCATTAAGTGAACAGCAAAAAAATTGCATGATCATGAATGTCACTATTTCAGATTTAATCAATGATGAAGAGAAGGCAAACTTTATTCGCGAAACATTTGTAGCGCTCAATGAGGTGCTTGGCGACTTGCACCAAGATTCTTATATCTCTATTCACCAGTTTGATCAGAACTCATTTAGCTATAACCGACCATTCTGATTTGGGTCGGCACTATTTAAAAAGCCCTGTTGATGATTCACAGGGCTTTTTTATTAGTCTAATAACTTTTGCAAAGGCGATTGATTGGCCTGACTAGGGGTTTCCTTTGCTTTCTGGGCAGCTTGAGCCTGCTCAGGAGAAACCCAACCGCCACCCAATGATTGGTACAGTGCGGCCGTGTCGCCCAAGTAAACAGCAAATGCTTGCACGCGATTAATCTTAGATTGCAGATATTGTTGCTGCGCCATCAACATGCCAGGCTCAGATGCATAACCTAATTTCAGTTGAGATTGGGTCATTTCATAAACAGTCTTATTGGCCTGCTCACTATCTTTTGCTAATGCATATAACTTGCCATCATTATCAAGAGCATACAAAGTATCCGCTACGTTCTGAAATGCAGTCAGCACAGTTGCTTTGTATTGTGCAACGGATGAATCTAAACCAGCTTCAGCTGCTTTTTGGCGAGCTGCCAAGGTACCGCCAGCAAAGATCGGCGCTGTTACGCCGCCAGTGAGACCCCAAATCGAATCATTACCAAATAAATTAGTAAATGCAGGGCCCGTCACGCCACCAACCAACCCGGTGATGGAAAATTGTGGAATGCGGTTAGCAATGGCTACACCAATTTGCGCATTACTTGCGCGCACTAATTCTTCGGCTGCACGTACGTCAGGACGTTGCGTAACCAAGCTAGAAGGCAAGGCATTTGGCAAGTTTTCAGGTATGTGTAAAGACTCTAAATTCGGCAATAGCAATTGTTCATTTGGAAACTTACCGCAATACACCGCCAACAAATCTAAGGCTTGCTCATGCATCTTTCTCAAAGTAGGCACTTGAGCTGCGGCAGCCGCATAAGCAGATTGCGCATTAGCTAAATCCATCCCACCCAAGTAGCCCAAGCGCACCATGTGACCCGTGTGCTCTAACTGAAGACGCTGTGCCTCTACCGATTGAATGGCTGATTGCAGCTCTTCTCGGTAAACCGCTTCTTGTGCAGCAGTAGCAATGACGTTTGTGATGATAGTGATGCGCAAAGCATCTAATTGATATTGTTGTGAATTCGCTTGACCAACTAAGGACTCCACTGCTCTACGATTCCCACCAAAAATATCAGGCGTAAAACCAACGCTTAATTGCGCAGTTTGGAAGGTATAAATAGATGGCGGCGTTACGTTAATCGCAGGCTGAAGGTTGTTACCAGTGCTCTGTCTTGAAACGGCATAGCCCGCATTGACCTGTGGAAAAAAGAAGCCCTGCTGAGCAATCACGTTTTGCTGCGCTACTCTTAAATTAGCAGAAGCCGCTTCAATGTTCGGATTATTTTTGAGGGCCAACTCAACCAAATCATTTAACTGTGGAGAGCCATACGCTTTCCACCAATCTTGATCAATAGTAGAAGGTTTAGCAGTCTCAACGGCATTAGCATCACGCGTAAAGGATGAGGTGCTCGCAGGTACGACATCTGGTCTTTTGTAGTCAGGGCCAACCGCGCAAGAAATTAAACCAGAGCCAACCAAGGCACCCAAGCTTGCAACTAGAATTCGTTTTTTGAAATTATGCATAGTAAGTATTAAGTTCTTTCACTGGCCGAAGTCTTGATTATTTGCCCACAAGACCAAAACAGAGCAATCAAAATAAATGGCGCATGCCCTAAAAAAGTAGATAGCACCGGCATCTTCAATGCCAGACTAATATGAATTGCTAGGGGAGCGATCACGATCGTTTGAAGCGTCACCAAGATCAAAAAAGAAATCGGCGCCAACACCAAATCCATTAAAGCTTTACCCAAAATAGAGAGGGGGTCTTCCAAGCTCACGGTATAGTGCGCTGAACTAGCCCCAATAAACAATAAACAAATAGCTTCAGACAGCGTATAAGGAAGCAAAGCCACCATTTCGTTTGGCAATACTCCAACAGGGAGGGAGATACGTAGAATGAGTTCGGCAATCACGCGGAACATCAGCAAGCCTAGCGCACCATAAAGAAACAAAGAGAAGGCTACAGATAACTGACTTTTAAGAGCAAGAATGCGCTTGCCCAATAGCTTTGGTGCTAAACGCCAAGAGGGCTTCTGAGTATTCAGAATATCTACGCAAGCGAAGACTAAGTACGGCCAAGTAAACCAAGCAAAAAAGGGAATAAATAATGCGCAGATCTGAACTAGGGCCGCAGAAAATAACAAACTCACAACAAACGAAGTATTTCCTGTCTGCAATTCGTGTAAATGCGAAACCCGTCCTGCAAGATCAAAACGAAACAAGCCTTTAACCCAGGCCATTTTGGCAAGGGTTGGTTTTCGCATTTCGAGGGCTTGATTAGAGTGATTCATGGCGAGGGTTGATTATTTCTTCACCGGTTTTGCATCAGGCACATTAGGGGTTCCGGGGGCTGGGCCACCCGTTGGTCCAGGCGTCTTCTTAGTTTGGGCTGGGGGGCCCGCTGGAATCATAGGTGCAGCCGCCTTAGCCCCACCCACTTGTGCAGCTAAGGCTAAAGAAGAGCTAGCCAAAACCAACAGGAAGCAGAGAGTCCTTGAGAACAAGAAGTGTCTTTTCATATTAGTGATGTGCATCTTCAGAAATATGACTTGGTCCTTTGAGCTCGCCCTCCTCTTTGATCATCAGCAAGCAAAGGGCTGGAACCACGATCAATAGCATCACTGGACCAATCAACAAACCACCAACCACCACTGTTGCCAGTGGTTTCTGGACTTGACTACCAATACCCGTTGCAATCGCAGCTGGGAAAAGACCAATACATGCTGACCATGCGGTCATCAGCATAGGTCGCATACGGTGAGTCGCAGCATGGTACATCGCATCGATGCTGTTCATCTTGCCAGTTTTATAGGTTTCATTGAAGTATGTTGTCATCAAAATACCGTTCATCACACTAATACCAAACAAGGAGATGAAGCCAATCGCTGCGGAGATACTGAAATCCAGACCCGAGACCCACAGACCCAAGATGCCTCCGCCAATCGCAAACGGCAAACCGGAGAGCACAAACACAACGTCGCGGACATTATTAAACAAGCAGTACAAGAGAATGATGATCACAATCAAAGTAATTGGAACAATCACCATCAAGCGAGCAGAGGCTTTTTGCAAACTCTCAAACTCACCCGCCCACTCAATACGATAACCACGAGCCAATGGCACAGCCTTAGCAATTTTCTGTTGCGCCTCGGAAACAGTACTGCCCAAGTCACGACCACGGACGCTAAATTTAATTGGGATATAGCGAACAGTCGATTCGTGATAAATAAAAGCTGCGCCTGTGTCTAGCGTGATATCGGCTACATCCTTCAGAGGAACATAGGAAGTGCTGCCATTATTGTTTTGGTAGCCTACGCGCAATTCTTTGATTTTTTCGATATCGTTTCGATATGATTTATCTAAACGTACAGAAAGATTAAATTGGCGCGGCCCCTCTAATACAGTAGTGGCGACTTGATCCGAGAGTGCAGCCTGGATATAGGCATTGACATCACCTGTATTCAAGTTATAGCGCGCAGCCTTTTCACGATTAATCTTAATATTTAAGTTGGGTTGACCGAGCACGTTAAAAATGCCGAGATCTTCAACACCTTTGATCTTAGCCATTACATCCTTAACTTGCACAGCATACTTCTCTAATTCTTTTAAATCAGGGCCAATAATCTTGACTGAGTTTGCACCCTTCACACCGGAGAGTGCCTCTTCAACGTTATCTTGAATATATTGAGAGAAGTTAAAGACAATGCCAGGCAATTCATCATTAAATTCTTTTTGAATCTTAGCGATCAGCTGCTCTTTATCTTCACCCTTAGGCCATTCATCCATTGGCTTTAGCGGTACAAACAGCTCTACGTTTGAGAATGGCGAAGCATCGCTTCCGTTATCAGGACGACCGTGTTGCGAAACCACTGTAACCACCTCTGGATGACGCAGCAAGATTTCGCGCATCTTGCGTGTTGGCTCAGTACCTGCGTTCAAACCCATGGTCATGGGCATCGCCGCACGAATCCACAAGTTTCCTTCTTCTAGGGCTGGTAAAAACTCAGAGCCTAAGCGTGAACCTGCAATTCCGCAGACCACCAAAAAGAGAACACCGTACATCACAGACTTCTTGCCATTGTTTAATGACCACTTGAGCAATGGCTCATAGCGCTCACGCAACCAACGCACAATGAATGTCTCTACTTCTTCAATATGCTCTGGCAACATATAGGAGCATAAGACCGGAGTAATTGTGAAGGTTGCGAGCAAACCACCAGTCAATGCGTAAGCATAGGTTTTTGCCATTGGTCCAAAAATTTGACCTTCCACACCTTGCATCGTGAAGAGCGGAATAAATGCGGCTACTGTAATGACAACCGAGAACAAAACCGAGGTATCAATCTGACAAGCACTGATATAAATCATTTTTAAGCGGTCAGACCAAGGCTTGGATGCAGATCCCTCACCACCACCATCAGCTACCTTAGGATCAATACCTAAACGACCTGAAGATAAATCACGCAGCATACCCACTCGTTGGGCAGGCGTTGATTGGAAGTTTCTGAAAATATTCTCAACAAGAATTACCGCCGAGTCAACAATAATCCCAAAGTCCACCGCGCCGATAGATAAGAGGTTAGCGTCTTCATCGCGCAGCACCAAAATAATGATACTAAATAGCAATGCGAATGGAATGTTGATACCCACAATGATTGCGCTTCGTAGGTCACCCAAGAAAATCCACTGGATGAAGAAAACAAATAAACAACCCATGACTAAGTTTTCTAAAACGGTATGCGTGGTCACGCCAACCAAGCCAGAGCGGTCATAGTAAGAAACGATCTTGACACCAGCTGGCAAGCTGCCGTCAGTATTCATCTTCTCAACCATCTCTTTGACTTTAGGAATCATGTCATTGGTATGTTGATTACGGCCCATCGCCACAATCGATGCAACTACGTCATCGTTATGATCTTTACCGGCAATACCTAAACGAGGAACAAAACCAACCTCAACGGTACCGATATCTTTCACACGAATTGGCACACCATTCGTTTGAGAAAGAACGACATTTTCAATATCCTTGGTGTGGTAACCATCAACAATGTTGTACTCACCACCATCATCAATCAAGCCAACGCCGCGAATATTAATCGACTGTTGGCCATACTCAATCTCACGACCACCAACGTTAATGTTGGAGCTTCCCAGGTTGGTGAGCACTTGATTCAGAGTCATACCATAAGCTTGTAGCTTGGCCATATCCACATGAACCTGGAATTCTTTAGTAGTACCGCCCCAGCTATTGATCATCACAATGCCAGGAATGGTGGCGAGACGACGGGCAACAATCCAATCTTGAACTGTGCGTAAATTGCTCAAACCAAATCCGGGAGGACCTACTACTTCATAACGATAAATTTCACCCGTTAAGCTTGATTGCTGAATGGTGGGCACCAAATTGCCCGGCAAACTAATGTTCTGCTGAATCGCTACAGCCGCTTGTGAATAGGCAAAGAAGAAGTCGATGCCATATCTAAAGGTGACGCGTACAAATGACAGGCCATAGAAAGACGTGGAGCGCACATTTGAAATGCCTGGGGTTGTATACAAGCCAATTTCCATTGGAATGGTGTAGTACTTCTCCATCTCCTCGGCAGACAAACCGGGGGCCTGAGCGGTAATCTCCAGAATCACCGGCGCTGGATTGGGATAAGCCTCGATATTGAGTTTGCTAAAAGCAAACAAACCCGCCCCTAAGAAGACAAAGAGGGTTAATAAAATAATTGGGCGTCGTGAAAGGCCAAAAGCAATGAGCGACTTAATCACAAGAAATCTTTCTTAAATTTTTTCAATAGCAGTAATGGTTACTAAGCTCTTATTCGCCAACAACTAGTAAGTTGCTGAGGAAAATAGCATTCGTGGTTGCAATCACTTCACCCTCTTGCAGACCTTCAGTAACTTGTACCAAGCCATTACTCCGAATTCCCAATTTCACAGAACGCACATTCATGTGTTTTCCGCCGTCAGTAGTCACCCAAACCGTATTGGAGCCATCGCCTTCGCGTACCACTGCTTCGATTGGAACGGCAATTCCTTTGATTGGCGCATCCGCATGGACGACATAGTTAGCATACATACCGCCACGCATCACATTCTTAGGATCGGCTACATCGGCACGCACATTTACCGTTCTGGTAACTGGATCAACAATAGAGCCAACAATCTTCACCTTAGCTGTGAATTTCTCGTTGGGTAAAGCAGGCACAGTCACATCCAATTCTTGACCCTGTGCCAAGCGTGTACTTTCAGATTCAGGCGCATTGATCACCAACCATTTCATTGTTGGATCTGCCACAATAAATGGAGCAGGTGTATTGCCTGGCTGAACTAATAGACCAGGCTGAACATTACGCGCTACTACCTGACCATCCAATGGGCTTAACACCGCCAAAGTGGAATCCATCTTACGCTTTGTTTCAATCTGTTGAATATCACTAGCCGACTTACCAAACATACGAACGGTATCACGCGCCGCTTTTAAAGCTGCATCTGCAGCAGTTTGATCAGCAACGTTTTGTTGATACTGCTGCAAAGAAATGGACTTTAATTCATATAACTGTTTTGCTCTGTTAAGCACAGCAGTAGTGTTGTCATAAACGCCCTTAGCACTTAATAATGCGGACTCAGCACTAGCCAAATCTGGACTATCTACAGTAAAGAGTACATCTCCTTTTTTAACGGCATCACCTACATCAAAGTTCGCCTTAATGACTCTGCCTTGATAGTTGGTAAATACTTGAACGGCTGAGTTTTGATTGAAATCAATACTGCCGTATGCTGGAAATTCAGCGGTAAATTCAGCACTTCCAACTGCCTTGAGTGCAATAGTGGAAACCTGCTTTTCATTGAGAACAACGAAGGTTTTAGGTCCAGTCTCCACTTTCTCTTCTTCGGCATGTTTTAAGAATGGCAAGCCAAAATACAAAATCAACACAATCACCACGCCGATCACAATCAGTGTGCGCTGCTTTTTAGTGAGCTTCGTATTCCAAGCAACGATTGCTTCATCAACGCTAGACTTCACTTTGGTCGCATACCAAGCTTGGACACGTTGCTTTAGTTCATTTAGATTTTTTGGTGTATTCATTTTTTAATCAAATTAAGAATCGTTGCCGCTCAATGAAAAATTGTGCATTTGCACATAATAAAAACAATGCAAAAGCCTGTCTGCTGTCATAAATCGCAGTAAAAAAAGTGTAAAAATTAACTAATCCAGGTTTTGGGCATTAATTTTTTGCCCATACTATCTACCCGCTCATTCTAGTTATCCCAGATGGCTGAAATATTACTTATGCACCTTATTAGTGCAAAAATAACCCACTCTGGTTCGCTAACTACAAAAACAGAGGGTATCTATTCAGAGCAAAGTAACTGGGTAGTACCAATTGGGGTTTGGTCGTTGTCTGCAAAATAGATTTGCCCTTTACCGTTACCCGTATTGATGTCAACAATGATGTAAATCTGTTTTTTACCAATCCTCTGGGCTTCACGGCTTTTAAGCGCAAACGCGTTGTTTTTGCGAACCAGGACATTAAATTCAATCTTATGGGGATCATCGGGCGCTTTGGTCATTTCAGCGATATTGTCGATCACCGCAAAATGGAAGACGTCATTCTCGTCTTTCACGCCTTTACAGGTAAATTTGACATCGCCGCGGTCGTCTAACTTAGGCATGATCGGATAGCGTTTCCGACAAATCTTTTCAATGTAACCATCGGTAGTGCCTTCACCGTATTTAGATTTCAAGCTCTTATAGCAATCATCGTAGGAGTAATTGCCAAATATTCCCGCCCAAGATGGACCAGGCAGGGTTAATAAAACAATTGCCATCAAACTCGCGCATAAGGCCATGCGATTTGTTTTATTCGACATAAATGACTTCCTTAATCTTGAAATGACTTCCAGTGTAGTGCGAAACATCTCAATAAAAAAACAGCATGGGGTTAAATCCATGCTGTTTCTGTTGATACAGGTATTACCTTACTTCTACTTCAAACAATCTTACCAGTGCCAGATGATGTCACCAGACCAAACTGTTTGATAGCGTGTTAGGCCATTGTTAAATGCTGGAGCAGATGCAGAATACCAAGCCACTTCTGGACGTACTTCGATCTGCGGGGAGAACCAGTGCTGCCAACCGAATGCGAGGTCACGATAAATCACGCCAGACGCAATCGCGGGGCCATTACCATAGGCGCCTGGAGCAACTGCTGGTACATTTCCAGCGCCTGTACGTTGACCCTGTGGATCCCAATAGATTTCAGGACGGAACGAGAAGTTATTCATCGGATCAGGAGAATAGTTCAAGTAGGTAACCCAGCCAGTGGACTCTGCTCTACAAGTCAACTGCTGAGCGCTAGCGCAATGCGCTAAGTTAGGCTGGTTGTAGTTAAAGTTACTAAATGGAATGTTACTACCACCTGCACCATAAGTTGAACCAAAGATAGCTGAGTTAGGAACGTTCTTTTGGAATTCGTTATAAACCTCAGCCGTGATATGCCAGTGCTCGTCAAAGGTATGGTACAAAGTCAGACCATGCCATTGCAAGTTGTTATAACCCCATTGGCCGCTATTGATACCATTTTCCACAACCTGAACACTAGTCTTACCATCATCCGAGTTCCAGCGAATTGCACCAGTAAAGGAAGGCATCGCACCTTGGTCTTGTTTAAGCTGTTGAGTACCAGTACCACCAACATACTGACCCTGAGCGTTAATGGTTCCGTTATATTGACCAGCGCAAGGATTCAAGAGAGTACAACCGCCAGTTGTTTTAGACCACAAGTGTTGCAATGATGTGTCTGTACCAGCGGTTACACCAGCTTGAACCTGCCAGTTTTTATCAACAGCCAATGTTCCCAAAATACCTTCATTCGTATAGTTGTCATAACCGTACGTAATAGAGTGTGAGTACATGTAGTTGTTTGGTGCCAACTGTGCTTCAGTATCCGGAATCGCTACATAACGACCGATACGAATATTCAAGCCTTGCATGACGGATGGTGTAAACCAATCGAAATACATCATTACAGGATCAAATCCAGCAACGAAGTTTTTATTCATCATCTGACCACTGAAGATTCCGTAGGAAGTGGTGTAACGATAGTCTTGACCGTAAATCATATTCAAGCGGAAGCCCCAATCATTGTGCTCTTTTTGCACCGTGTCAGGAAGACGCTCAATATATTCAGCGATTTGGTTCAATACTGGCGCGTTTGGATTGTAGTCATAAGCCGCAGGAGCGTTACCGCCGTGCGTATTGGATGTAC
>Ga0364859_10768_pt1 | contig 12271 bp, 11 predicted proteins | sample ExccelAu500001D3_FD_206911 | JGI IMG/M metagenome (GOLD analysis project Ga0364859, IMG submission 206911) | Enriched cells from Trout Bog Lake Hypolimnion, Wisconsin, USA - BchlTB.Aug20.5000.01 .D3 | ecosystem: Environmental > Aquatic > Freshwater > Lake > Hypolimnion/Profundal zone | place: USA...
ATAATGCCTGTTTCCAATAAAGACCTTAAACGTACTGCATCAGGGTGGGGGATGAGAATGCATCCGATTTATCACATTCTGCGGTTCCATTATGGTATGGATTTTACAGCTTCAGTAGGAACGGATGTTTTTGCAACCGGGAATGGCATCGTTAAAAGTGCGGGCAGTGAAGTTGGTTATGGAAACTGTGTTGTCATAGATCATGGATATGGATATGAGACTTATTACGCTCATCTTAGCAGAATAAAAGTCAAATTAGGGCAAAAGGTTAACAGGGGAGATATCATCGGACTTGTGGGCAGTACCGGTACTTCCACCGCTCCGCATCTTCATTATGAGGTCAGCAAGAATGGACAAAAAGTCAACCCTCAGAATTATTATTTCCAGGATCTCTCGCCGGCTGAATATGAGAGGATGATAGCCATTTCTTCGAATACGGGACAAAGCTTTGACTAATAATTGTTTGATATGACATTCAAGGAACTAAAATCAGAAAAGCTGTATTACAGTATTGGAGAAGTCGCCGAAAAGTTTGGATTAGCTCCTTCGACATTGAGGTTTTGGGAGAAAGAATTTACAACCATAAAACCTCACAAGAATAAAAAAGGCGATCGTTTTTTTACACAGGATGATATCAATCACATTGCCCTAATCCATCATTTAGTGAAAGAAAAAGGCATGACGCTTAAAGGTGCAAAGACCAAAATTAAAGAGAACAGTAAGGAAACCGAAGATAATTTTGCTGTCGTCACTAAGCTTCAACAGGTCAAAAACTATCTGCTCCAAATTAAAGATGAATTATAAGAGAATTCTTTGATCTCTTATTTGTAAATTTGAGGGATCATGGTTAACGGAACCAATTCATTTTGGTGATCAAGTAACAAGATTATATAAATGCTGCATTCTCATATCCCGTGCCAGCGAAATCGCTATTTAACAATAAGGTGCAATAAATATGCCTATTCCTGACTCCGTGTTAAGTCCGTGTTAAGTCAATGTCAAGTCCGTGCCAAGTTTGGACAGGGTAAATATACATAATGTAACGATTTTTAGTTCTTGTTTATTAACATTTAATTCTTATTTTTACATAACCTTTAGTAGTTTTAATATTAAAACCAACCGCTATGAAAACATCACGCCGATTATTCATTCAAAATAGCGCTGTTCTGCTTGCAGGTACGGCTCTTTTGTCAAAAACAGCTTTAGCTGCACCCAAGCCTGGCGAAATCCTTGGAGTTCAACTTTATTCTGTTCGGGATGACATGAAAAAAGATCCAGCCGGTACATTAAAGCAGGTGGCTAAAATTGGTTATAAGAATGTGGAGCATGCCAATTATATTGACCGGAAATTTTATGGTTATAAACCCGCCGAGTTTAAAAAAGTCCTGGATGATCTTGGATTGAAAATGCCTTCCGGTCATACCGTAATGGGAAAGGAACACTGGGATGCCTCGAAGAATGATTTTACCGATGCGTGGAAATACACTATTGAAGATGCAGCATTTATGGGACAAAAGTATGTTGTAAGTCCATGGATCGATGAATCTGTGCGCAAAAGCTATGACAGCCTTCTGTGGTTCATCGATTTATTCAATAAATGCGGTGCGCTTTGTCAGAAATCAGGAATGAAATTCAGTTATCACAACCATTGGTTTGAGTTCAGCGAAAAACTGAATAACATGAAGATATTCGATATCATCATGCAAAAGATTGATCCAAAGTTTGTTCTGATGCAATTGGATATCGGTAATATGTATATTGGCGGGGCAAAGGCGATCGATATTTTAAGTCAGTATCCCGGAAGATTTGAACTCATCCATGTGAAAGATGAAATAGCGGTTAACAAGCCTGATAAATTCGAAAGTTCCGTTTTGGGGAAAGGGATCATTCCGACGCACGAGATTGTGGACCTTGCAAGGAAAATCGGCGGTACGAAAGTCTATATCATTGAGCAGGAATCTTATCAAAATGCAACTCCTATCGAAAGTATCAAAGAAGATTTGGATGCGATGAAAAAATGGGGCTATTAATATCTAATCAGTTGGAATATTGTGTGAATTACGAATTATGAGGACCTCATTCATAATTCGTAATTCGTAATTAAAAATCGCCGGGACAATGATCATTAGGGATATCGTCAATTGGCTTGAAACAGTTGCCCCTCCTGGTTATCAGGAATCTTATGACAATGCAGGGCTTATCATAGGTAATTTCGAATCAGCAATTTCATCTGCGCTGATCACCCTGGATGTCACAGAGGCAGTTATAGATGAGGCTGTTGAGTACGGTTGCGGGCTGATTATTTCACATCATCCCATCATATTTAAAGGACTGAAACGCATCAATGGAAATTCGTACGTTGAACGTTGTGTGATAAAGGCAATTAAAAATGACATTGCAATTTACGCTGCACATACAAATCTGGATAGCATCAGCAATGGTGTGAATTCTAAAATCTGTGAAAAGATTGGATTGACGAATGTGAGGATACTTTCCCCTGCGAAGGAAATGCTGCTTAAGCTGGTTACGTTCATTCCTGTAAATCATCTTGATAAGGTTAGAGAAGCTGTTTTTGCCGCCGGCGCAGGGCATATCGGGAATTATGACAAATGCAGTTATAACCTTGAGGGGTCGGGAACATTCAGAGGAGGTGAAGACTCAACTCCTTACGTTGGCGACAAAGGCGAGTTTCATGAAGAAAAAGAAGTAAGGTTTGAAACAATTCTTCCCAAACATCTGAAAAATAAAGTTCTCAAAGCGCTCTTGAATGCTCATCCTTATGAGGAAGTTGCTTACGATCTTTATCCTTTGGAGAACGAGTTTTCAAATGTGGGATCAGGTATGATTGGAGAATTGGCATTTGCAGAAACAGAGGAGAATTTCTTATCGGAGTTACTTGATGTTTTTGATTGTAAAGTGATAAGGCATACCGGATTACTTGGGAAACCTGTTCGTAGAATTGCTGTCTGCGGTGGTGCAGGAAGTTTTCTTCTTGGCAAGGCAATTGCCGAGGGCGCGGATCTTTTTATTACCGGTGATTTTAAATACCATGATTTTTTTGATGCTGAAAATAAAATCATTATAGCTGATATTGGTCACTATGAAAGTGAACAATTCACGAAAGAGGTTTTTCATGAAATACTTATAAAAAAATTCCCTACCTTTGCACTCCGTTTATCGGAAACAAAAACCAATCCTGTAATGTATCTTTGTAAGAGATAAAATATTATAAAATTTCATTATATGCCAGTAGATATCAATATTTCGACCGAAGGAAAAGAGGTTCCTGTACAAGAGAAACTAAAGATGCTTTATGAACTGCAAACTGTTGTTTCTGAGATAGATAAGATAAACATACTAAGGGGGGAACTCCCATTGGAAGTGCAGGATTTGGAGGATGAAATCGTCGGACTTAAAACCCGCATAACTAACTATAACGATGAAGTCAAAAGCCTTAATACGGCGATTGCCAATAAAAAGCTTGAGATAAAAGATTCGAAAACTAAGATCGATAAGTACAAAGAACAGCAGGAAAGCGTTCGTAATAACAGGGAATTTGATTCTCTCTCCAAGGAAATGGAGTTTCAGACCCTCGAAATTGAACTGTCTGAAAAAAGAATCCGTGAATTTACAATCGACATCAAAAATAAAACCGATCAGGTTGAAGCATCTGTTGCATTGTTAAAGGAACGCGAAGATGATTTGATCAGGAAAAGAAAAGAGCTTGAAGAAATTACCTCCGAGACTGCCGTCGAGGAAGAAAAACTGAAAGCGAAAGTGATCAAGATTGAAAGTATGATCGAGGAACGGTTGGTTACAGCTTTTAACCGTATCCGCAAAAATGCAAGGAATGGTCTTTCGGTAGTAACAGTTCAACGTGATGCTTGCGGAGGTTGCTTCAATAAGATTCCACCACAACGTCAACTGGATATTGCTTCCCGCAAAAAAATCATTGTTTGTGAATATTGTGGGAGAATATTGGTAGATAAAGATATTGTGACACCAATGGAAGAACTTAACGCTGAATAAGGTTACAAATATTTGTTATTAAATAAAAAAGACGATCCTCAAGAGACCGTCTTTTTTATTTAATATAAGTTTGTTTACCAGGAACCTCCTGCACCACCTCCACCGAAGCTTCCGCCTCCAAAACCGCCAAAATCTCCTCCTGACGATCCTCCACCTCCGCCGGAGAAATCATCCCATGATCCCCCACGGCCACCTCCTCCAAGCATGTTCATCAGAAATAAACTACCCCAAAAGCCGGGAGATGAGCCAATTGAACGGTATTGACTGCGGCTTCTGCTGAATATCACAATCATAACGAAGAAGAAGATGATAATCCCCAATCCTCCTATCCCGCCTTTTCCTTTATTGGCCTGTTTGACATACTGGTCTGCCGTGTATTCACCCGCAGTCAAAGACATCAGTACATTTGTGCCATGTTCGAGACCTGTAAAATAGTCTCCTTCCTTGAAAGCAGGAAGAAATTCATTGGCGATAATGGTTTGACGGGCAACAATATCAGGAACCACGCCTTCCAACCCATAACCAATAGCAACAAAGACTTCTCCTCTTTCTGCGGCAGTTTTTGGTTTGACAAGGATAAGAATCCCGTTGTTCTTCCCTTTTTGTCCGATACCCCATTTTTCAGCAAGCTTGACGGCATAATCTGCTTTGTCATACCCTGAAAGGCTTTTAACTGTTACAATGGCAATTTGGGTTGACGTCTTTTGATTGAATCCATCCAGTTTGTTTTCAAGGTACGCTCGCGACTGAGGCGTTAATACACCCGCAAAATCGTTCACAAGCCTTGGCGGAACCGGACGTGCTGGGAATTCCTCTTGTGCTGACAAGCCTGTGAAGATAAATATGGCAAGTATAAGCGGCAGCAATTTAATTGATCTGTATATTCTTTTGTTTTTCATTATTTTCCGTATGAAATTTCGTCTGGAAGCTCATTTACATCATCCAATTGATGGGGGAAATATTGTTTCAGGTGTTCACCCGTCAGTTCAATCCCATCAACGATTCCTTGTGTAAACTCGCCTTTTTTAAAATGGTCTATTACTATTTCTTTTGTAGTATCCCAAAAATCTACGGGCACAACCTTATTAATGCCTACATCCCCAATAATCGCGAACTTTCGGTCATTGATCGATAGATAAAGCAGTACCCCGTTCCTTTCCTTGGTTTTATGCATATCCAAAGTCTTAAACACTGCTGCCGACCTATCCAGAACATTTGATTTGCAACTGCTCTCAATATGTACGCGTATTTCACCGCTGCATTGGCTTTCGGCTTGTTCAATAGCCTTGGCAATCAGTTGCTCATTTTCTTTTCCTAAAAACTCACTGGGCTTCATATTGATTGATTAAAATTGAACTTTAGGAGCTTTTTCGGAGCCTTTTTCAGCTTCAAAATAGGCTTTCTTCTCAAAGCCTCTCATACTTGCTATCATACTTTGAGGAAATTGTCTCAAAAAAGTATTATAACCCTGAGCAGCCTGATTAAATTTCTGACGCTCGACGGTAATCCTGTTTTCAGTACCCTCAAGTTGTGCCTGTAAATTAAGGAAGTTTTCGTTCGCTTTCAGGTCAGGGTATTTCTCAACCACAACCATTAATCGCCCAAGAGCCGAGGTTAGCCCTCCCTGTGCCTGTTGGAACTGCTGCAGGCTTTCCGGTGTAAGTTTTGATGGGTCGATATTCACAGATGTTGCTTTTGCACGCGCTTCGACTACACCTTCCAGGGTTTCCTTCTCATGTGAGGCATAACCTTTTACTGTGGCGACAAGATTTGGGATCAGGTCCGATCGGCGCTGATAGACATTCTCTACCTGTGACCACTGCGATTTAACGGATTCATCCATTTGAACCAACTTGTTGTTAACCCCCACACCCCACTGGAAACCAACTACTACCAACAAAATTATAATGACTACTACAATTAATCCTGTCCTCTTCATTTTTCTTCTCTTTTAAAATTTAGATTAAAAAATACTTCTCTTAAAGATCTTAACTGCGGGTGAAATTACTAAACATATTCCAAAAATGGAATTATTCCACTTAAATATTCTCTTCTGGGCTAATAATTAGTGCTTTAACCTTGGATCATTCTCTGTTGAAAATAATTAAAGTACATGCCTTTTAGGTATCCTGCTGCACCGTCTTTTCAAGCAGAACAACCGCATGAGCCGAAATCCCTTCTTCCCGCCCTTCAAACCCAAGTTTTTCGGTTGTGGTTGCTTTTATACTCACATCATCAGGGCTTATATGGAGTATTTTGGAAATAACTATTTCCATTTCAGGTATATAATTCATCAGCATGGGGCGCTGAGCTGCAACCGTTGCATCGATATTGACTACACGGAATCCTTTATCAGATACTTTCTGATACGATTCCTTCAGAAGAATTTTGCTGTCAACGTTCTTATATTCAGGTGATGTATTGGGAAAATGATATCCGATATCCCTCAATTTTGCCGCCCCGAGTAATGCATCACAAATTGCATGAAGCAACACGTCACCATCTGAATGGGCTTCAATCCCTTTGTCATGTGGAATTTTAATCCCGCCTATCCAAATTTCAGTGCCTTTAGTAAAGCGGTGAACATCGTAACCATATCCAACCCGATAACTCATATTCAATTCTCTTTATTTACAGGTATACAAAGGAAATGATTTTACACGAATTAATTCCGGTCAATAAATAAGATATATTTGACAATAGTTTACTGATGATAAATGAGTGAAATCAAATTGATGCTTCTTTGAAATTGCACAAAAATTAATTCCTGAATCCGCGAAATGCTGACAGATAAAGGTTTCCGGGAATTAATTTAACATTATTTTTATATTTCAGTACATTATTTCATTGAAAACTCTATTTTATTTCAAAAATTTGATATAAATTTGGAATATGGTTATTGTGTTGTGTAAAATATTTGTAAAATTGTGTAAATTTTTCTATCAAAAGTTGTGATCAGGATGAACTCTATTCAAAAGATTTCACCTATATTTGTAAGCTTACCATTTATGAAATTAAATGTCATTCCATATGAAACTTAATACACTTGTTTTGTTGGCTTTAAGTTTACTGTTTGTTACTTCATGTAATCTTATCAAAGGGAAAAAGGGCGGCAGGTCGTCTACTACAGGATGGGCCTATAATGATCCGAAAAGCGGCGGTTTTGAATACACTGCCGGATTTCAGCAGCAAGCAGGTCCAGGGTTGGTTTACATTGAAGGCGGTACCTTCACGATGGGACGCGTCGAACAGGATGTAATGTATGACGGAAACAATACACCCCGCCGCGTAACAGTTGCTTCTTTTTACATGGATCAGACTGAATTGCGCAATGTGGATTGGAGAGAGTACATGTATTGGCTTCAAAGGGTATATCCTGGAAAACCAGAGGTTTATAAGGCTTCTCTTCCTGATACATTGGTTTGGCGTGACGAGCTTTCTTACAACGAACCTTACTTGGAAAATTATCTGCGTCATGCTGCCTATTCTGAATATCCTGTTGTTGGAGTGAGTTGGATTCAGGCTGACAAATATTGTAAATGGAGAACTGACAGGGCAAACGAAGCGATATTGATTAATGATAGAAAACTGACAAATGACTTAGCTCAGCAAGGCGATAAGGTATTTACTACCGACACCTATCTTAACGGAGTTTATGAAGGCGCCGAAGGAAGTAAACCTATCAAAAATCTTGGCGCTAATGGTGGCACCCGTCCCGTTAATATGTCCGATGGAATCATTCTTCCTCGCTACAGACTGCCAACAGAAGCTGAATGGGAATATGCAGCGCTTGGATTAATAGGCAACACTGAAGAAGAGGTCGTTTCAGATCGTAGAATTTATCCATGGGACGGAAATCAAGTCAGGAACAGCAAGAAGAAGAACAGGGGTGAACTGATGGCCAATATGGTCAGAGGGCGTGGTGACTATATGGGAACTGCTGGATTCTTAAATGACCGTTTTGAAATCACCGCACCGGTTAGATCATTTGAACCCAATAATTTTGGTCTTTATTGCATGGCTGGTAATGTAAACGAGTGGGTTCAGGATGTTTACCGCCCAACTTCACCAATGGAAGTTAATGAATTTCAGCCTCTTCGTGGAAATGTCTACACTAACTACAGGCGTGATTCAGCCGGAAAATTGGTCAAGAATCAATATGGTGAGCTCGTTCGTGATACAGTGGCTAACTTTACAAATTTCAAGGATGGCGATCTACAGTCCCGCATTGAAGAATCGGAGGATTGGAAAAATGATTCAATTAAAAGTGGGTCACAGAACACAATGTATACTTCATCATTGGGAACTTCCGCACCAAGAATATCCGATCGCTCCCGCATATACAAAGGTGGCAGTTGGAAAGACCGCCCATATTGGTTAAGTCCTGGTGCGGTAAGGTACCTGGATGAACGTAAGTCAGCAAATGACCTTGGTTTCCGTTGTGCGATGACACATCTTGGCGCTTCGAACTCAAAATAGTAATTTTGACACCTAAAGAACGGTAAACCTCATTGTAACAATGAGGTTTTTTATTTCATATCGTAAATATGTCAATTCAGGAGCTTTACGAAATTTTTAAAAGACATCCCAAGATATCGACAGACAGTAGAATGATCGAAGAAGGATGCCTGTTTTTTGCCTTAAAAGGAGAGAATTTCAATGGCAATAAGTTTGCATTAGGCGCTTTACAGGCAGGAGCCTCATTTTCAATCATCGATGAAGCAATCGATCAGGGTGACGAGCGCTGTATTCTTGTTGAAAATGTTCTCTCTACGTTACAGGACCTTTCACGTTATCACCGCGAACAGCTTGGGATTCCCATACTTGCAATAACAGGAACCAATGGCAAGACTACTACGAAAGAACTTGTTGCCGCTGTCTTATCCAGAAAATTCAACGTTGCGTATACAAAAGGTAATCTCAACAATCATATTGGGGTGCCACTTACTTTATTGTCAATGAATTCTGACACTGAATTCGGCATCGTGGAAATGGGGGCGAATCATCCCGGAGAGATTAATGAGCTGTGCAGTATTGCTTTGCCGGATTATGGTTTGATAACCAATGTTGGAAAAGCTCATCTTGAAGGATTCGGTTCATTTGAAGGGGTTAAAAAGACTAAGGCAGAACTTTACCGGTTCATGGAGAGTAAGCAGGGAAAGATATTTTTAAATTCGGCAAATACAGACCTTGTCGGAATGTCAGGAGAAACATCAAAGGTTTATTATACCACAAAAAGAGATGGCGAAGGTATTGAAGGTGAACTCCTCAATTCTTCTCCTTTTATGGCTTTTCAGGTAAAGTTTCCCAAAGGATGGCTATACATTAAAACCAATTTGGTTGGCGATTATAATCTGGAAAATGCACTTGCTGCAGTTTGCATTGGTAATTTCTTTGGTACGGAACCTCTTGAAATTCAGAAAGCAATAGAAGATTACAGGCCTTCAAATAATCGTTCCCAATTTATAAAAACTGAACGTAATCGATTGCTGATGGATGCCTACAATGCAAATCCAACAAGCATGAGAGCAGCCTTAATCAGTTTCAGTAAGATTAACTCAACACCAAAGGCTGTAATTCTTGGAGATATGTTTGAATTAGGAGAAGCCTCTTTGGAGGAGCATCAAAAAATCATTGATTTGGTTGGATCATTGGGATTCTCGTTGGTTTTACTTTCCGGCGATCAGTTCTCAAAATGCAAATTCCCTGACTATTTTCACGTATTCGGAAACAATTCCTTACTAACCAATTATATAGAAGACAATCGTCCTTCAGGTTTCTTTTTTCTCATAAAAGGATCAAGGGGCATGAAGCTTGAGACCGTGATTCAAAAGTTGTAATATCCCTCTCCTTACTCACGAATTACGAATTATGAGGTCTTCATTCGTAATTCAATGTCGTTTAGTTAAGGTTTATTCATAATGGTTTGTAATTCATTGAATAAGTTCGTTTAAGTTTTTTATTTCTCGGAAAACTTCGTCCTGGTCTTATTATTTCTCTTGTTTTCTGCACAATATCATCAAAGGCACTTAACGCTTTTTTAAATTGTTTCCTTATGATGACAGCAATCATAATATCCATGGTCATCGACATTGCATTGGTACGGTTGATCTTTTGATCATGCTTCCTTTGCTGCTGATCTGCTTTGTATTCTTCAATCACTTTATCTTCAATTGGGTGGGCGTAAGCCGCACAAAGGGTCATTAAAAAGACCTTGGCATGAAAATCCTGTTTTACCGCCTTTGCTGTCTTTCCTGAAAAATTTTCCATCTCGATCCTGCTCTTAAGTAATTTATAGGCTTCCTCCTCATTCCACCTATAATGGTATAAAGACTCGAACTCTTTGTATTGATATTTTTCAGTGTCGGTCAACGATGTACATAAAATCTCTTTCTCCCCGGTTTCCAGTACTATTTTAATCAACCGACAAGTAATAGTTGCATCCTTCATATGAGGAAAGTCAGCCAATTTTTTTCGGTCTTTTTTTGGGAGACTGAAAGTTACGATGCGCTCCATCTCATCGCTCTCAGTGAAATCTTTTACTTTGAGCCACCAATCATCTTTTAGCCTTACACAGAATTCAATGCCCTTAGCTTTTAACAGGAAAAGCAGCCAAAAACAAGGGTAACCCCTGTCAAGCAACAATAAATCTCCCGTTTTTACTTTATCCAGATGTGCTTCAAGAAGGTCTCTTTCGCTACTGGCATACGGAGCGATCTGGGCATCTATGGTAATTTGGTTCAGTACATCGTAAAGCATCGACCCCATTGCCAATGACCGTTCACTGTCAGCTTTGGGGCCAAACTTATGAACCCCAAACTCTTCAATGATACTGGGATGGTTGGGTAGGACCAATCTGGTGCCATCCACTGCCAAAACCCTCATGTCATACCACTGATAGTACTCTGCACCTTCATAAAAAGTATCCACCGCGACTTCGTTTAACCGTTTGAATGCCCATGGGTTTAATTTTGCCCTTGCCTGCGTAAAGGCACCCTTGGTAACCTCCCTGATCTTAAAATCACTTTTTGATACCGCCTTAAAGAAGCTGTCCAATTCTCTTTGTATGGAACTCTTGAAGTTGATGATCAATACTATTAAATTTTTAAGTGTCAGCTTTCTATCCCTTGAGAATGCCCCATCAGGGCCATCTTTGGAATGGCCACTAAACTCCTCATTTTCAAGTTCATTGACTATGTTTTTAGATAAAGTTACTCGATAATCTCCGTTTAGGTTTATACTTGGGTTACCCCCTATATACCCCTGCAAGATAATCAACTAACCTGAGACTGCGAAATTTTCAAAGAACTTATTTTTCAATATTTCCAATAAAATCAAGCCTTTCAGAAGATTCCTTAACTAAACGACATTGATTCGTAATTCGTAATTATTAATTCCTAATTCTTACCCCACCTCCGACCACTCTCCGACCACTCTCCGCCCACTCTCCGCCCACTCAACTACCACTGCGCTTTTATGCTCACATTACCCCATAAATTTATTGGCCTTAAATATCCTTATGAGACCTTTTCCATTCATCATTTCTCTGTGTGAAACCCTGCTTCGGACTTATTTTATCCTCCCCATTCTTAATTTGCAATTCGTAATTCTTATCCTACCTCCGCCCACTCTCCGATCGCTGACCACTGATCACCGGCTACCGACCACCGACCACCGACTACCGACCACCGACTACCTCTTACTCCCACAAACGAAATCTAATAAATGACCAATGACTTCCAAATAGGGTTTGTTGTGTCATGAGTTGTGTGTATATTTGATATCAAATTGAACAATATGAAAAAAACCATTCTCTCCTTTCTGTTCATGTTCCTCCTCTTTTGGCAGGCCAAGCCGCAGACCGCCGCAACCACCCAATCGGGCGACGCTTATGTAAGATACGATCATGCCTCCGGGAGCTGGACTTTGGGAACAAAACAGATCACACAGGTATTGCAGCTTACAAAAGGCAGCTTCGTGCTTAAACAATTGAAAAACAACCTTACGGGAACCGATTTCGTGGGCACGGCCCTGTCGGATGAGTTCAGCTTCGTCCTCGACGATCAGCTTTACACAGGAACACGGGGCGGCTATGACCTGGTGTCATTTAATACAGGCAAACTGCCGATTCCTGTTGCCTCGCCAGGTATCAATCCCGGTGTTTTCATAGATATCACGCTGCGCAATAAACAGTTCTCCGTCACGCTCAATTACCAGGTATACGCCAGTGGCCCTTATACAC
>Ga0364859_10773_pt1 | contig 12216 bp, 7 predicted proteins | sample ExccelAu500001D3_FD_206911 | JGI IMG/M metagenome (GOLD analysis project Ga0364859, IMG submission 206911) | Enriched cells from Trout Bog Lake Hypolimnion, Wisconsin, USA - BchlTB.Aug20.5000.01 .D3 | ecosystem: Environmental > Aquatic > Freshwater > Lake > Hypolimnion/Profundal zone | place: USA...
CGGCCCTCCATGGACGGACGGGTTGCTATACGAGATGATCCGCGGAGCGTCTGACTTCCTGATGAACCACCCGGACCCCGCGCTTGAAAATCAATTGGACGGATATATCGCCCGAATTACGGCTGCGGCGGCCGTCAATCCCAATGGCTACATCAATACGTATACGCAGCTCGATGAACCAGGCCATGAGTGGGGTTTCAACGGCGGGCTGCAAATCTGGCAGCACGAAGTCTATAACCTGGGCGCATTGGTGGATGCCGGCGTACATTACTACCGCGCGACTGGGAAGACCGCTCTGCTACTGGCTGGAGTCAAGATAGCCAATTACATGGCGGAGTTCATGGGACCTCCACCAAAGAAAAATATCGTTCCCTGTCACCCGCTACCCGAAGAGGCCCTTGTCGGGCTGTACCAATTGTTTCAGGACCAGCCTACACTCAAGACCTCACTCACCTTGCCTGTCCACGAGGATTCCTACCTGCGGCTGGCCGAATTCTGGATCGAAAATCGCGGCAACAATACCGGCAAGCCTGACTGGGAAAAGAACCGGCAACTGGCAGAGCAAGCCGTACGCAAACAGGACTATGGAACAGGCCGTCCTTCCTGGGGAGCTTATGCGCAGGACGACGCGCCGGTCTTCGAGCAACAGGATATTCATGGGCACGCGGTGCGCGCCACTCTGCTCTGCGCCGGCATCGCAGCGGCTGCGCGAGTCAATGACCGCGATGAGTACCGGAAGACCGCTGTTCGCTTGTGGGAAAACATGGTCTATCGCCGCATGCACATCTCTGGGGGCGTTGGCGCATATGCCAACGAGGAGAAATTCGGCCCCGATTACACGCTGCCGAATGACGCCTATCTTGAAACCTGCGCGGCCGTCGGAGCCGGCTTCTTCCACCACAATATGAACATAGCTTTCGGACGCGCCCGCTACGCTGACGAACTGGAGCGCACGCTGTTCAACGGCTCATTGGCTGGGGTCTCTCTGAAGGGCGATACTTATTTTTACGAGAACCCGCTGGAGTGCGACACGTCGCGCGCACGCTGGACATGGCATGAATGCCCCTGCTGCCCTCCCATGTTTCTCAAGCTGATGGGCGCCATGCCCGGTTACATCTACGCCACCGGTGCTGACGGCATCTATGTCAATCTGTTCGTGGGTAGCCGCGCATCCGTTGAGATCAATGGGACGCCGGTAACTCTGAAGCAGAGCACAAAATATCCTTGGAATGGCTCAGTAAGAGTCTCGGTTGAACCGGCCAGCCCGGCCGCATTCGATCTCATGCTGCGAATTCCAGCGTGGTGCACCGGCGAAACCGTGAGCCTCAACGGGCAGCGGATTCCCTCTGACCAACGGCTCCGCGGTTATTTGCGTATCAACCGGAAATGGCAGGCCGGTGATGTGGTTGAGTTGGAAATGCCCATGCCAGTGCGCAAGGTCCGGGCCAACCCGGCAGTGCAAGCCGATATTGGACGCGTCGCCCTGATGCGCGGCCCGCTTGTTTATTGCGTCGAGTCAACGGACAATGCTCAATCCATCCGCGCCCTCAGCATTCCCGCCGCAGCCAGCTTTTCAACAGATTTTCGAGAGGATATCCCCGGCGGTGTAATGGCCATAAAAACAACCGCGAACGACAACAGTCAGATGGAGAAGCGTAACGAGCTTTATTTCTCTTCCGCCCCGCCAGCAGTTCCCAGGCCCGCGCAACTCGTTGCGATTCCTTACTACGCCAACGCAAACCGCGGCCCCGTCGACATGGCCGTTTGGTTGCCGATTGATGCTTGAGTTCTCTGAGGAGCTTCTTCGATTCCTTGCGTTGGCTTTATCCAAGCGGCGCGGCTTCAGCCGCGCCGCACCTGCGCGTTAGTTGGGAGCGCCCACGGCCATCATTTCGTCTTCACTGAGCCCAAGACCGTACTGCTTGTTCCAATACTGGACTGTCTGCCGGATGAATGCCGCGCGGGCCGTATGACGGTCGCGGCTCCGCAGCCCTTCAAGAATTCCAAAGTGCTGCTGCACCGCCGAAAGCCGTTCCCCTACCGCCTGTGGGCTGCCCGGCCATCTTCCCACTATCGAGAAAACGAAGAGCCGGAAAGTCATAGCCTCCAATGCTTCTTTCAGATATTTGTTCCCCGCCAGTTCCCAAATCCCACGATGGAAGGCCACATCGCAGTCGTGGAAGTTCCTTACGTCTGCCTCGCTGATACCGCTGCTTGCCATTTGGTTAACCAGGGCTGTGAATTCCTTATCCGCTTCAGGCGTAAAATTCTCTGCCGCTTTCCCAATAGCAATCGCCTCCAGAGGGATACGGACCTCCTGAATCATCCGGTAGTCCTCAGGGCTCAATTGGGCCACGTAGGTACCGCGCTGTGGAAGCTTATGCAGCAGTCCCTGGTGCTCCAGTTCGTGCAACGCCTCTCGCAGGGTGGGCTGCCCAATTCCTAGTCGCTGTGCCCATTTTTGCTCGATGATGCGGTCACCCCCCCGCAGTTCTCCAAAGATAATGGCTTCGCGAATAGCTTGTGCGGCCGCCTCGGGAGCGGTCTGAATGGTAAGTCGTCCATCGTTCTTCTTGCCGTAATAATCATTCATGATTTCGGTTTCCTGGCCCCAGTATAATGAGTGAACTCTAGATAGTCTATATTCGTTGAGCGTTGAACTTCCAGTTGGTACCTACCTCTGCATCACCCTTTCATCCAATGCAGCCCATCGCTTACGCACAAAAATAACCTCTATCGCTCAACTTCGCGGCCATCCTCGGCAATCGTGAACACTCAGGAGCCCGAATCGAAGGCTTCAGGCCAAAATCTCGACCGTATAGACCTCGCCGTTTACTCCTGCAAACTCCATCCTCGCTCCCTCCCCACTGGTCTCTCCCTGTGCCAGTGTCTTGCCGGATGCGTCCTTGACGGAAACTTGTCTCGCCTTTCCGCTCACCGTCAGTTTCACTTTCAGGCTCGAGCCACTTACCACTTGATACTCGACGTTGGTCACCGTCGAACGGAAATTGAGGTTCGTCATTCCATAAACTGACTTCGGTGTCAGCAGATTCTCAGGCAGTGCAGGAGCGAGACGGAAAGCATTCTTTGCCGAATCGTCAAACTCGCGGAATCCAATCACATTGCGAATCAGGAGCATTGGCAGCGTCGCGCCCCACCCGTAGTTCTCACAGCCACCCGGATTATCTTCCTCGATTGGCCAGAACTCGGTCCCAACTCCAGGCATCCGGTATTGATACTGTGCGGGTAGCGTCGTCTCGGCCCCTGCGATTCCACGAATGCGCCGTGAATCGGTCCGCTTGTAAACGCGGGAAGCCGTCCCTGCCACTATGTTTCCGAGTGCCAGCCGCTGCCCCGCATTCCACGCCGCCTCGCAATACGGAAACATGAACGACGGCCATTCCAGCCAATAAAGCGCGTGTTCTGCAAAGTACTTCAGCCACGGTGTCAAGGCGCGCGTCTGTTCCTCAGTTGTAATTCCCAAGGCCAGCGGATACAGCATCATGATGTCGTAGTAGTCCTTCAATATAATGGGTTTGTTATCGCGGCTGTCAAAGTCGCGGAACCACCCATCCACAAACATGGCCCGCGTGGTTTCAATCCTGTGCCGTGCAAGTTCTCGCCAGCGGTTGCCGTCCTCCGGGTGCCCCGCGGTCTCGCAGAACAAGGCCATGTTCGAGAAACCGTCCGCCATCGCGGCTTCCACATCTACAGTGCGCACAAAGTCAGACACAGCCCCGGGATTCTCCGCAGCCACCAGAAATCGCTTCGACGCATCTTGCCCGGATTCCCAACTGCACTTGCAGTGGAACCATCCATTTCCATCCGTCCGGTTGGCCAGCCACCAATTCAGATAGCGCTTCATATATGGATAAAGCGCGGTGATCCACTTGTCATCCTGTGTGCGTAGATAGATTGAACGAATCACGTGGAAAGGCATTCCCCAGGTCGGCGCCGTGCCTGCTTCTGAGCCATCTGCGCAAATCATGTTCACGCTTCCATCCTCACGCGAACAGGGCAGATTCGGCGCAGGCGCATCCGCAAACATCCCCAGCACAACATCCTTGGCTAGGCTGCTATCGCCATAACTCAACGCCATTGAATCCAGCATCGTCTCACCCAGCACCGCGCGCGGGGTAAATATCTGCATTCCATCCCACGGATGTTTATAGATGCCGAGCGGCGGCCGCATTGTCATGCGCAGCGTTTCCAAGTCATAGATCCATCCGTGAGTCCATTCCGCCGGCCAGTCGCCCGTCAGTCGCGGAGCGCTCCTGTAGAACCCGTCGTCCTTCTCCACCTTCTTCCGGATGGACCCCGGTGCAGCATCCACTGCAGAACGCAAAAGCGTGGTTGCCGCCCGCTGATTCACTCCACGCGCCAGGCAAATCGTCAACTCATCACGCTTCCCTGCATTCAGAGCAATGTTATAGCTCTGCACTGTATACATGGCGCCAGGGAACTGCGACGACTCTCCACTGTTGCTCGAGAGGTCGTTGCGACTTATCCAGCCATCCCACTTATCCTCTGCGCTGGTCGCCTTCCCTGCATCGCTCGGCCGGTCCGCACCAAGCGCGAAAATGTCTCCATAGGCCCAAATCTTCGCAACGGCAGCGCGAGGATGGGGAGATATGCTACTGGTAACTCCATCGCATCCCCACCAACGCTCTTCCGGGAATCCATAAATGTTAGTCGCGTGAATAGTGACCGTGTGTGGTTGCCCTCCGTGGTTGCGGATATCGACCTTCGCCAGCAATGAATCTGGCGTCGAAAGGCAGTACTCGATTCGGGCCCCAAGGTCTCCATAACTCCAGTCGTAGCTGAATAGGTTTCCCGTATGATAGCGGGAAACGAGTTCGATCTTCCTGGCCGCAAAGTCCTCGGTCAGATGCAGTCTCACCTCGCCGTCGATGACCACACTGAGATGCAGAAATGAAAGGTAATTCACCCGCCGCAGCGCCCCTTCGCCATAAGGCCACGGCAATCGCCGCGCCCACCAGCCAAAGCCCAAAGGCGGCACACTGCGCACAATGCCACTGCGATTAAGCACCGCGCTATGTCCGGGGTTGTCAAGATAGCCAAAAGGCGCGTAGTCGCTCAAAGGAAATGCATTCGCGCCTTCCACGGAGTCGTTGCCGGCTGGCCGAAGCTCCGGAGTTGACCCTGAATCCGTAGACCCGGTCATTGACCAGGCATGCTTCAGACGTGATGAAACGGCTGCGAATAGAAACGCGAAATCACGACGAGTGATCTTAACCGATGACATGACGACTCCTTTAATGACAAACCAGGCATGAGCTTCACCATCTATCAATTCCAAACGGGAAGCGGGTCGTCATCTATCCCGCTCATCACTCGGCCACCCGCGCTTCCCACCCACGTCCCCGTGCGGAGGATACTCCATTCCCGGATTCGCGGTACAGTCTGAATGCTCTATTGACGAAAAAGGATTCTCACGGCTATCATTTTCCACCTTGTACGAAGCGCCTACCCGGCGAACCGTACGGTTTCTATCTGCGTTCAGTTGCACAGCGTGAAATTGCAGGCTCTTTCTGCAAAGTAAAATGAGCCGGACAGGGGATTGCGGCCATGGATACTTGGGCCAGAGACAAGAACATGCGCCCGCCGGAACCAAAGCAATCGGTCATCTATGCACTCGCCATCAGCCTGCTCATTTTATTCCTGATTTTCGTATTCGAATGGGTGCAGCAAGCACAGATACTTGCCTCCAGGCATACCATCGCATTCATTCCACAAACCACTGGAACGGAGTTATGGGAAGCCGCACATGTAGGGGCGCAGATCGCAGGACAACGAACCGGCTTTCGTGTGTACTGGAATGCTCCCACGCGCGACGACGATGTCCAGCGTCAGATTGAACTGATTGATGCGGCTGTCAAGAAGCACGATGCGGGTCTCATCGTCGCGCCCATCCAATATCTCGCGCTTATCTCGCCCTTGCGTGAAGCACTGGCGAGGCATATTCCTGTTGCGGTTGTCAGCACGTCCCTCCCTCTGCCCCCAGGCAACGGTCTGGTATATCTCCTTAGCGATGATGAGACCGCCGGCAGGTTGGCGGCACGCAGGCTTGGCTCGCTTCTCCAGGGTCGAGGAACCATCGCTATCCTCGGCATCAATCCCAATCTAACCGCCTTGGTAATACGCGCACAGGCATTTGAAGCGACAATGGCGGCGGAGTTTCCTGCGATCTCAATCGTCGATCGCAGGGCGGCATCCCCCGCTTCCGCAGAGGCCGGCGAAACAGCCCAGGATGTCCTTCTCGAGCATCCTGGCTTGGACGCTGTCTTCGGCCTCAACAGCACAGCCACAGAGGGAGCGCTAACTGCCGTTCGCCTGTTACACAAGACGCCAGCCGTTCGAATCGTTGGCTGCGACCAGGAATTGGATCTAATGGAAGGAATTCGCCAAGGCGAAATCGATGCCATAATCGTGCAGAACAGTTACTCCATCGGTTTTCAGGCCGTAACTGCAGTCGCGGCGGAACGTGATGGACAGACTGTGGCCCCGCAGGTCCTTGTCCCACCGCTCCTTGTAACTCGGGATAACATCAATACTCCTGAAGTTCAGAGTATCCTTTCTGTTAACTGGAGGATCGGACAGTGAGTTGGGCGCACGGAGCTCGAATCAGATGGGTCGTCTCCGCTGCGGCGCTCCTGCTGCTGTCCTCATTGGCTTTCGTGTGGTACCGCCAGGCCATGCCGTCCCGCCTACCCTACCATGACTCATTCGCCTCCGGGAGAATGGGTGAATGGCAAGCATTCGGCGGTGCCTGGGCTGTCTACAACGGCGCCATCCGGAATAACTCCGATGAGCGCGGAGCCAAGTTCATTACCGGGTCCGCGCGCTGGAGCGATTACACCGTCGATGCGGACGTCCTTCTCCTCGGACAGGATGGAGATGCCGGACTTATTGTCAGGTCCACTGATGAAGAGGAGGGAGTGGATTCTTATAGCGGATATTACGTCGGACTGCGCGACAGAAATAACACCCTGACCATCGGACGGGCAGACCACGGTTGGATTGAATACGAGGCCCTATCTCCCCATCGCCCTCTTCAGTCTCTCTACTGGTATCATCTGCGCATAGTCGCTGTTGGATGCGATATCGCTGCCGTAGCATCCGATTCTCTTACCGGCGACCGAACCTATGCTTCTGTAAACGAACCGCACTGCGCCAGAACTGGTCGAGTCGGTCTGCGTTCCTACTCTTCGGGCGGAGTCTGGAAGAACATCCACGTTGCGAAAGCTTCCGCTAGCGACCTAGCTCCCTTGCGCGGACTGGGTCCCCCCACCATGACGCCTAGTTTCCTGCAAAGCGAAGCCGGCTTCAATTCAATCCTCATGAACCAGGAGAGCACGAGAGCTTCAATGGCCGATACCCTTAACAGGGTCGGTAGGTCTCCCCTTTACACTCTTGGAAGCCTGAAGACAATGTCCCCGGCTGGAGTACCTTCCGTCACGGTTCGCGGCAGTGTCACGCTCACTTACCCCCGCGTCTTCCTTCAGGATGCAACAGGTGGCGTTGCCGTGGATTTCGCTCAGACGCCACCGCTCAAGATAGGAGACGAAATGGAAGCCACCGGGGCCGTGGAACCTCACCGCTTCAGCGCCGTGATCCGCGCGGCTTCTGGTCGTCTGTTATGGCAGCGCAGCCCCGCTCCACCACTCTCAGTCACCGCGTCACAAGCTGCAACCGGCCTCTATGATGCCATGTTCGTTGAGACTGAAGGCGAATTGGAGAGTTGGAACCGAAACCCCGATGGGACTGCTGTTCTACTCTTGCGAAGTGGACACCAGGATTTTCGTGCCATCCTTGGAGGCCGTGGAGAAAACGCGAACACCCGCCAGATTGCGCTCCATAGCTTAGTCCGAGTGCGAGGCGTGTGCGTAGTCGACCAGACCTATACCAGCAATCTAACTCCTTTCGCAGTGCTCTTGCGCTCCGGCGACGATCTCCTCATGGTCTCTGGACCGCCCTGGTGGGATCTCCACAATCTCATCATGATCGCCATTTCTCTGCCCATGGTCGGCCTGGTTGCCGTCTTCATTTACTCACGCGCGGAGCATTGGCGGTTGCATGCCGTGCTTGAAGAGCGTTCCCGAATGGCCCGCGAAATCCACGACACGCTCGCCCAGAGTTTTGCAGGAATTGCGTTTCAACTGGAAAGCGTAGTTGCACGCTCCGGGCCTCGGGACCACACTTTTGCATCGGTTGCAGTGGCCCTGCAAATGGCGGAGAGAAGCCGTGGCGAGGCACACCTTTCCATTGCCGCGCTCCGTGCCTTGCATATTGATGTGCCTCTCGGGGAGATTCTTCAAAAGGTGATAAGGCAGCAAATCGGAGGCGCCGGCCTCGCACTATCCGTGACCTCTGAAGGCAGCGACCGCCGTCTCCCCGTGGAGATCGAAGCGAACGTGCTGCGCATCGTTCAGGAATCAGTGGCCAACGTCGTGCAGCATGCTCAGGCAGCAAGGGTTGATGTTCATCTTGCTTACGCTGCTGACCGTCTTCAGGTCATCGTCCAGGATGATGGTCGAGGTTTTGATCCGGCCACCGTTCCCGGCGCCGACCAGGGGCATTTCGGAATCACTGGCCTTTACGAGCGCGCCACACGCATCGGTGCTTCACTTGCACTCTCCTCTGGAAAAGATGGGACGCACGTTTCTCTCGAGGTTCCGCTTCCACCGCTTCGAAATGTGGCATGGAGATATCTCCTTTCAAAAATACAGCGGTGGCTTAACATGATTCCGGCCATTCGCCGCTAACGGAAGGCAAAGCATGGAAAAACGCATTCGTATTCTGATCGCGGACGACCACTTGGTTTTCAGGATGGGGCTGAAGAGCCTGCTCGGCGGCGAACCTGATATGCAGGTCGTGGGAGAGGCGGCTACCGGCCAACAGACCGTCGAACGATGCCGTTCGCTCCGTCCAGACGTTGTTGTCCTCGATCTCCGCATGCCTGAGGGCGGCGGTATTGGGGCGCTGAGATCTATCAGCAAGGAGTTTCCGCAGTCACGAGTCTTGGTGTTTTCCAGTTACGCCAGCGAGGAGGAAGTCTATCAGGCTTTGGATGCCGGAGCTCTCGGCTACATGCTCAAAGATGTGGGGCGAGATGCTCTCACACGCGCCATCCGCCGCGTCCACAGTGGCAAGCGCTGCGTCCCTGAATGGGTCGAAGGCATCCTGCGCGAGCGTGCCGGCCGCCCCGATCTAACCACTCGAGAGTTACAGGTCCTTAACCTGCTGATTAGTGGCCTCACCAATCGTGAAATTGCGCAAGTCCTCGGTAATAGCGAAAACACCGTCCGCAATCACACCATCAGTATCTTTTCAAAGCTCGATGTAAGCGATCGCGCGGAGGCCGTCAGCGCCGCCCTGCAACGGGGCATCGTCATCCGCAGCGAACGTACATAAAGACGACTTAGCGGCGAGTCACAAATCGTGGAAACTCATATGGGAGGATGCCGGTTCCTTCCTTGATCGTCAATATCTTGTCCACCGCGATGTTCTTGAAGCTCTCAATTCCTCCGCTTGGCCACCGGACTTCGAGTTTCTCAACCTGTGTCCGTAATCCCAATCCAAAATGAAGGCGAAGATCGTGCGAGGAACAGTAGCTTCCGCCGCCCCTCACTTGGTCAACACTCAATAAATCTCCAGCCTGCACCCGCACTTGGGCGCCCACAGCGTCGCGGTTGCTGCGCGTTCCAATTAGCCTCAGCCCCATCCAGTGATTGCCGATGGCTCCGGAGTTCCGATATAACTGCGCGGCTTCGCCATTGTTACTCTGTAGAAAGTCCATGGCGCCGTCGTTGTTGTAGTCGCCTATTGCCAGCCCGCGGCCCACACGCGGAACAAGAAACGAGGAGTTCTCAGTAGCCGTAGCGTCGGCAAACTGGCCCTTTCCAAGATTCCTGTAGAGCTTCTTCGATTCCGCATACTCCGACCCCGGATGATAGAGGCGGATGTTATCTAACATCGACCCATTAACAACCACAAGGTCCCTGTTGCCGTCGTTGTCCCAGTCCACAAAACTGGCGGCGTAACTTGTGTTGCGGATGCTCGTGAAGCCCAGTTCCGAACTCAGCGTGATGTCGGTGAACGTGCCGTCACCATTATTCGCGTAAAGACGATTCGGCTGGTTATCCATGTGGCAAATGTAGAAATCCATGCGGCCGTGTCCCATGGCATCCGCTGCATCGAGTCCCATACCCGATTCCACTTCCCCGCTTCCGCCAAACCCGGCTCCTGACTCGTATGTTGCATCGCGAAATGTGCCATTTCGATTATTGAAATAGAGAAACGAACGCATCCCGTCATTTGCTATCAGGATGTCATCCCATCCATCTCCATCAAAGTCTGCAACTACCACGCCCAGGCTCTTCCCTTCGGGATTCAGCAAGCCCGCTTTTTTAGTCTGGTCCGTAAAGGTGCCGTCCCCATTATTGTGATAAAGGCGCATCGACGATCCGTGAAAATGGAATGGATCGCAATAGACACGGTAACCAGGCTGCTGCACACCACAATAAGGATCATGCTTCCAGTCATAGTCGATGTAGTTAGTCACCAGCAGGTCAAGGCGTCCGTCATGGTCATAGTCAAACCACGCCGCCGCAGTTCCCCATCGGCCTTCATTAGCCACTCCCGCCAATGCAGTTACATTCGTAAACGTGCCATCTCCGTTGTTGCTAAACAAGACAGACCGGCCATAGCCCGTCACATAGATGTCTGGGAATCCATCGTTGTTGTAATCCCCAACCGCGACGCCAATATAGAATCCTTCAGTCAACCGGATTCCACTCTTCGCAGTAACATCGGTAAAAGTCCCGTCGCCGTTGTTATGGTAGAGGGCAGGCTGCGGAAAAGTCGTCGGCTCAAAGTTCGGCGTTCGTCCGCTATTCACAAAGAACGCGTCGAGAAACCCATCCTGGTCGTAGTCCAGCCACGCGCAGCCGGCTCCCATCGTCTCTACTACCAGCTTTTCCGGCGACGCAGCCCGTTCATGTACAAACCTGATTCCCGATGCTTCCGTCACATCTGCGAACTGCACATTCGTCGGATTTGCCACCGCCCCAACCGCCGTTTGCACCAGCGCCTGCCCGGCCAGCAGCCGCCCGGAAGAAAGCAGCGCAGAGGCCCTTAGAAAACTCCGTCGAGTTAGAATCATGGGCGATCGCACCGGGGGCATGGTTTCAGAGTTAGTGCCTCAAATTCTCGAAGTTCAATGCGCTTTGTGGATTCGCCAAGGTTGCGCATCAGGGCGTGCTCCTCTTGTCTCCCGGCATCGTGCCCAGAAGAACCTGGCTACCCAAATTCGCCGGTTGCGCCGCTTGTAATCTCTTGAACGTCTCCAATTCCTGCGCCGCTAGCTCCTTGTCGCGGAGCGAGCTATAAATCTTCCAAAGCAAAAAGTGTGCGGTTGCATCCTGAGGGTCCAGAACAGACGCCTCCTTCAAATGAACGATTGCCTCTTGCGGTTGATTCATCGCGAAGAGTGCCTGTCCCAGCTTTCTCTGCAAGTACGGTATCCGCGAATTCGCCTCAAGCCCCTGCTGCAAATATGGTATGGCTGCAGACGCCTCGCCCCGGTCCAGAAGAATCACACCCAGCATGGATAATGCCTGTGGATTGTGAGCGTCGAGAGAGAGCTGGCTGTTATATTCAGCCTGCGCTTTTTCAAGCCGCGCCTGCATGTAATAAACACTGCCAAGTGACTGGTGGAACTCCGGCACCTTTGGGTACTTTTCAACCAGGCGAGTTAGCACCTCTTCGCCGCGTGCAAGGTCCTGATTCGCAATATCCATCAACGCGAGAAGGTAGAGTGAACTTGGGTCCTCAGGCGAAATTCGCAGCGCGGCATCCAATGCAGCCTTTCCTTCCGCCGCATGGGATAGTGCTAACTCAGTTTTCGCCAGCCAGAACCAGCAGTTCGCATTGTTCGGAGACTGGTCGCTGGCAATCCGCAGCGCAGCTTCTGCCACGTCGTACTTTCCCAACCGAAAATTCTCGATCCCTGTAAAGAGCTGCACCCCCGGAAAGACGGCCATGCGTTTGCCCACGGCAAGAAACTCGTCCAATGCAGCCTGGGTTTTTCCTTCCGCGTCAAAAACCAATCCGAGATTGAATCGGGCAGGGAGAAACTCCGGCGCATCCTCCAGCAGAAGGGAGTAACTCCTCTCAGCCGCGGCAAAATCCTGC
>Ga0364859_10774_pt1 | contig 12176 bp, 10 predicted proteins | sample ExccelAu500001D3_FD_206911 | JGI IMG/M metagenome (GOLD analysis project Ga0364859, IMG submission 206911) | Enriched cells from Trout Bog Lake Hypolimnion, Wisconsin, USA - BchlTB.Aug20.5000.01 .D3 | ecosystem: Environmental > Aquatic > Freshwater > Lake > Hypolimnion/Profundal zone | place: USA...
GGCGGCCACATCCGAAATGCTGGCCAAGCATGGCGTGGGGGATGGCCCGGTGGACATAAGGACTCTAGATGCAGCCCTTGTGGGGCTGAGCCTGGAGCAGCGAATTGCAGTGAAGAGCCAGTTACTTCGTGCAGGCTCGATTGCGTAAAAGCAGCTCTCGGCTTCTCGCTACCACCTTCTAGCTAGAGGCCCTTGGACACTCGGCCAGCACCCATGCATCAGGCCGAGAAATTACGGCAAGAAACCAACCTGGGAGTTATGTGAAGCCCGGAGAGAATCCTGCCGGAAAATGCTGGAATTACTGCTTGGACAGGAAAGCTCTCAGCTTGAAGCAAGTAGCTGGAAGCTGTCCCCTGAGCAACCAATGGCCCCTTGGAAGGGGCGGAAAGAGCCTATGAACGCGACTTTTGCAGACATTCATGCCGCAGCTGATTTCATTGGACCGGGCGCAGTTGAAGTGCCACTGTATCAGACTGAGATATTCGACATTTGCCGCCGCTCGAGCCCATTTGGGCAGCGCATCAAACAGGTTCCGGCGACAGGTCATCCGTCCCGGTTCTTTGAAGAGACAGCGATTCCGAATCCGGGTGCTGCCGGCTTTGTGAACCCTCGCAGCATCGTTGCACCGGTTGTAAGTCCGACTCGTGTGGAACGCAGCGTGCCGCTGAAAGCAATCGTCTCGCAGATCAACTACAACCTGTTCGACATTGAGTTGGGCAATCAGCAACAGCAGTTCGCCTATCTCCAGGCCAAAGACCTGGTCGACACTGTGAGCGGCGTGATGGTGTCTCACGACGTGGCTTTGTGGAACGGCAGCGATACCAGCCTCAGCACGCCGACCACCACCCAATACTATGGCGTGTGCCAGCAGATCGCGGCTGGCGGTAACACAATCTCGATCGGCACCACGGCATCGATCGTAGACGGATTGAAGTCGGCAGTGGCGCAAATGGTAGCCAACAACGGCTTCCAGATCAGGCCTTCCGCGATCTACGCCAATCCGGTTCTTCTGGACTTGATAGACCGGGAGATGAAGACGGAGTTCAACGTAGTGCTGAATTCGGACCAGATTACGGGCGGATTCAGAGTGAAGATGTTGTCGACGCAGGCCGGTGATCTTCCCCTGATTCCAGATTGGAGCTTGAGTTATACCGGCACGCCGGGGTCTGGTTCGGCAGTCTTGCCGGCTTACATCGTGACAGAGGATCTGATCGAGTATCACTGGCTCGGCGATCCGACGCCTCGGATTTTCCAGCTTGGCATGCCGAGTTCGCTGGCTCACCAGTACGTGGCAGTGAAGTTTGGGGCTCCCGTAGTTAAGGGCGCCAACTACGCACACTACCAAGTTCTTGTGGATCGGTAGAGGGCGGGCTGGAGAGTCGGAGAGTTACGGAAGAGGTTTCGCATCGCGGAGCCTCTTCCGTAGGCGAGTTAGCCAATAAAAAAGAGCCGTGCATGAGGAAGCAGTGAAGCGATTACTTCCCTATGTCAGGCCGATCGGAAAAAGGGAAAGGTGGGGTATGGCATATCTGCAGCCAGCGGATTACCCGAACTATGGATTACCAACTGGAACGACGGTCGACTGGATTACTGCCGCGACAGCTTTGATCAACAGTTACTGCAGGCGGCCTGACCTGAATGTCATCCAGTACACGGAGAGGATGCGGCTGACCAGCGGATCGCAAACGGCGCGGCTGAGCTATTTGCCGTTGGCTCCGATGGGAATGGCCACGACGCCTTTAGTGAGCATCGAGGGGAGGTACGCGAGGCCACGGCGCGGAGAAATGCTGGACCAACCTATGCCTGAGATTGCCATGGCGTTCTCGCTACCTGGGCAGTGGGCGGCAATCGATCCGAATTCCGTGGACTTTGATTCGAACACCGGGGAACTTACTCTCCCGTGGAATGTGCTGGGCCTGACCTACAACGAGTTAGCTGTGACCTACACTGCTGGTCTAGCAGTGATTGGTGATGACATAAAGACGGCGTGTGCGCAGATTGTGCGGAATGCCCAGTCAACGCCGGCACTGAATGCCAGCAAGACCAAGATAGACACAATGCAGATTCAGTATTTCTCGAGTTCGCTGGTGGACGAAACGGTGCAGGCCTGGCTGCGTCCCTATGTCGCGAACAGGCTGGGGTAGCGATGAGCGATACAGCGCCGCGAAACCCAGTTGGAGCGCCGCAGATGCTGGCCGATGCCCTGCTGAGAAGCGTTGCAGGGACGACGGCTCTTCTGCGAGTAACAGGTGCAAACGCAGATACAAGTCAGTCCGAAGTTGGGCTGGTGGCAACAACGTTTGCAGAGGTGGTGGTGAGTCCGGTCGTGATGCGCAAGCTTCGGCCGACATGGCAGCAGGACGGAGAACCCAAGTGGGAGTTGTTAGTTTCGGCAACCGGTGTTCAGCAGCAGATAAGCGCGTTGGATATTGCTTCGGCTGAGTCGCTCTTTTCAGTGACTTTGGCAGTTACGGTTTCTGGGAAGGATTACCTGATTGAGTCGGTCTCTTCAAGCGAGGCCTTCGGGCAGGTATATCTCTACCGGCTGCTCTTGCGCGAGGGGGGGCGACAGAATCTGTGATTCGCCATTACCCTGCCTCTCTCTTTCTGGCTCATTCATTTACTCGACGCATGTGCAGAGCAGTTTACGAACTACAGTTCGATGAAATTCCACTTAGTTGCTCATGAGTCACTCGATTGATCTCAGGGCACTTTACCAGGAGTTCAGCTAAATGCAAAATGCAAAAGATTCGTTCTATGTGGCGCTCCGTGCGCGACTGGCGGCGATCAATCCGGAGAGGACGATCCTGCTGCGTGGCGCAGTACGACCGGGAATTCTAGTCGAAGAAGCGGAGGCCTTCTTCAGCCGGTTACCCAATGACGTATTCATACTGCGCTGGCTGAGTTTGGGTTTCGACTTGGAGCTTGGCTCCACAATGGCGGCGGGAGAGTGCGAGATTATTTACCAAACTTGTGGAACGCAGAGCTTTGGCGGGCTAGACCGAGGCCGATCCCTCAGCGGGATGGATGAAGAACTCACGGCGATTCTTCGTCCCTTCTACACGCCGAAGCTGAATTACACTAACCAACCGCCGCTGCCGACACTGACCCAGGTGTTTTGGAATGAGCCGGGATTTGGACCAATTGTGGTTCAGAGGGATCGCTTGAGCCGTTCAGCTAAGGTGATGGTCTACAGCTACCAAGAACGGGGGGAGTAATGGCTGCAAATTGGTTTTCGGCTCCGGCACCGGTTGTGCGGCGGGTGCGCGGGTATTTTGCGCCGGTAAATCGAGTGGCGCAAACGCCTGTGCTCTTTGACGCGTCGGAGCAGGGCGGGTTCGATTTGGACAACCCGCCCGCCCCATGGATCAGTTTGGGGTGGGTGAGAGAGTTCGCGCGTAAGTCGGGAAGCAAGACTGCGCCAGTGTTTACAGGCATCCCCGCGGGCCCACTGGAGCAGATACGGGAGACCCTGGAGGCGCAAGTCAGCTTGCAGTTTCTAAGTTGGACAAAGCTGACCATGGCCCTGGCCACGGGCTCACAACACATGAACCTTTTGGCGAGTGCGAGCGGGGCCGCACAGGCTGCTGATGGAGCCCAGGCCGCAGCGGCAGTTACCGTGCAAAGTGGATCGACAGCCACATTCGTCGCACTGGCCGAGGCCGACGCGGCGATCTTTGCGCCCGGCTCGATAATTGCGCTGGACGTTGATTACACGGGGCAAACAGGTTTTGTGGGCGCACCGATCTCTGGTGCATATGTCAGGCAGGCACTTACCGATGTGGATTACGTTCGGCGGGTGACATTCAATGTCGCGTTGGTGTCTCAGGTCAATTCGGGTGGACTCACGCTTGCCGAGCCATTACCAGGAGGTGCTCCAGCGGCCGGCGCAAAGTTGCAGGGGATAACTGGCTTTGTAGATCGCGAGGGCGGCAGTTTCTACCAGGAATGGTCAGCGCTGTTTGTTATTGAAGGCAGCCAAGGAGAACGGATCCTGTTTCACTATCCGAGGCTTCAGACCATGACCGGCGCTGAAGAGGTTGCACTACCGCTGGACGGAAACAATAAGGGCGGCCTGGAGCGAATAACTCTGAAAGGACAATTCCTTGCACTGCCTGTAACCGATCCACTGGATTGGGAGCGGGTGCTGTGTTATCGAAGCTTCTTGCCCGCGCCCAAGGCTTTGGTCTAGATCAATTACAAATCAGGAAGTCGGCGAGTCACTATGAAAATTACGATCAAGGGGCAGGACTACACAGCGGCGTTGGATGCAGCGCGCTCGATGGTGATTGAACGCAAGCTGAATGTGCCATCGGTGTGCCGACTGTGGTTAAGCCTCCCAGCAAGCGGCGCCTTGTCGATGCCTTCACGCAACCAGTCAATTGCGGTGACCGGCGATGATGGCACCATCTACTTTACAGGTTACATCGCAGTTAGTCCTCTGCCTGAGTATGCCGGACTAAGTATCGAGGGACCGCATTACAGGATTGCGATTCAGGCTTTGAGCGACGAAGTGCTCCTGGACCAGTTACCGATGCAACCTAGCAGCGGAGCAGCAGGACAGACAGCAGGGGAACTGATGACGGCCCTTGTCACCCGCACCGGAGCAACGGCGCTTTCTGCCCAGGGGCTTTGCTCTGAAGAGTCGGTGAGTTTATTTGTTCCGGAACCAGGCGCTCCATGGAGCAAGAGTGCGGGGCAGGTGGCAAGTCTGGCTCGGGCTTCTTATCGCGCGGTCAATGGCGCTCTAACGCTCTCTTCTGTGCAGAGCACGGTGCACCCGCTGAATGAGAGCGACGGGAGCTTGAATCTCGCCAACTTGGAACTTACTGCAAGCGTCAGACGCGCCTTGGCAAACGATATTACCGTGTGCGGCGAGCATGAGCCAGTTGCGTATGTAACCGAATACTTTCCTGGCGACGGAGTAACGACACAGTTTTACCTGGCTGCGAAGCCGTTCTTTCCTGCCTCGTCCAAGTGCTCCATCATCAATGAACTCTTCAACGAGAATGCCATAGACCTCCGACTCTGGGAGAACTCAGGTGGAGACGGATTTCTCAGAGTAGGCAAAGGCGGACTCGTGATGGACGGGGGCAATGGAATAGATGGGGAAGGATTTCTAAGCTGGCGCGATCCGGTGGAGATGGGCGGGACGTTGTTGCTGGAGGCTGTCGGGGTGAGTCTATCACCGGGTAGCACGGGAATCGTTGCGGGCTTCTCTGTTGGGATGGAGACGCAGGCCTCGTGTACCGCTGGGTTTAGGGCGACGGCACAGCAGGGCACTGGCGCGGTCATTCTGCAACCTGTTCTTCAGGGAGTCGCCGCAGGTGCGACTTATGCGATGAACTCCGCCAACCAATACACGCTTCGGGTCAGGGTGCATTGCGCGGAGAATGAGCGTGCGCTTGCTATTTATCGCTCATATGGAGACAGTGGCGCCATAACTTGTGGCGGGCAGTGGACCTTCGCCCCAGCATTGGTTCAGATGGAGCTTCAAGAGTTTGTCAACGGAGTGGCAGGAATGCCGGTGACGCTTTACGAGGGCGCCATTGCCAGCCTGCCTGGCGCATGCGTAGTTGTAGCTGCCAGCAGTATCAATCTTATCGGAACCATACGCGCTATTAACTTGAACAACCTGGGATCGGGATGGGTAGTTAGCACACCGCCCAACGGCAGCCAGTACACCCGGCGATTGGGCGCAACGACCGAGGCTGCCGAGTGTCACCTCGAGAGCGGCGGCATGGCCGTGTTTTATGCCGGAAGTGCTCCTGTCGCAGGGGAGCAGATTGCGGTGAGTTACAGGACTGTAGGTAGAGCAGTGGGACGAGGCGTGAATGCCGCGAACCAACTGGCGCTCGCCGAAGACGGGATGCCCGCCGAGGCTGTGTGGGTTGGCTCGGTAACCGCCCCCCCGGCGCGCAGTTCCGCTGATTGCCGGAATGCAGCACAGGTTATGGAACAGGCGGCTGCCAGTGCAAGTGCGCTTTGGTGTGGAACCTACGCCGGCAACTGTATGAGTTTTACCGCCGATGTCTGGCCTGGCGATGCACTGCTTCTGAATGCGCCTTCGATGAACTTGAATACGCAGGTTGTGGTGCGGTCGGTCAAACTGAGTTACCGCGCAAGCTATCCAGACATGGTCGGATATGCAATCTCCTTTGCCAACGACTGGGCAGACGACCTAGCGATCAAGACCAGCGCAACCGTACCCGCCGATGCACGGCTGCCCGCACCGGTAGCTCCCACTCTACTTGCCAATCTGAATGGTCTTACGGTGACTTTTTTGAACGGAAGCACGGTGGCAATCAATACCGGCGTTACGCCACCCAGCGGCGGAGGGTTTGAGATACGGCGGCGGGACTTTGCCTTTATGCCCGGTGAGGATCCTAGCCTGGTGACGCGCGGAACATTGCCGAACATGACCTTCTCGCGGGAATCCGCCAACGACCGTTTCTACATTCGGATGTATGACGGATCGACGCCACCAAACTATTCGGAGTTCTCAACGGCCTTGTTTATCAACCTGCCGTTGGGATTGTGACTGGAGAACCGCACTGATGCGAATGATGAATGAATTTGAAGCGCAGGTGCTAAGCGACTTGAGTGTCCTTAAGACGCAAATGACCGGCCTGATGGGCGACGGCAATGGCGGGCGCATGGCTGATCTGGAGCGACGCATGGAGCGGCATGAGCAGAATTGGCAGCGAGCCAAGGGCTTTCTGGCGGCGGTCAGCGTTGTGTTTGCCGTGCTTGAGGTGGCCGTTGAAGCCTGGCACCATCATTGACTTCGGAAAGGTCATCCTTGGCATATGAGTTATGCCGCTCCCCACTATTGCATTGGCGAAAGGCCCTCGTATAATTCACCCTATGAGCGATACCGTTTTGGTAGGCATAGTGATGGGCAGCAAGAGCGATTACGAAGTGCTTTTGCCTGCGATTGAGATTTTGCGTGCTCTTGAGATTCCTTGCGAGGCCCGGGTATTGAGCGCACATCGTACTCCTGACCAGCTCTTTGAATATGTAGGAGCGGCGCGTGAACGCGGGATGCGAGTTATCATCGCCGGGGCGGGCGGTGCTGCTCATCTGGCCGGCGTGATAGCTGCCAAGACGCTGCTGCCCGTGTTGGGAGTGCCGGTTGTGGCCACGCCGCTGAACGGGCTGGATTCGCTACTCTCCATGGTGCAGATGCCCAAGGGCATTCCCGTTGCTACGCTGGCTATTGGCAAGCCGGGAGCTGCCAACGCCGCGCTGTTTGCCGCTGCAATTCTGGCAGGAACCGACCTTGCACTTTATGAAAGGTTGGCAGCGTGGCGCGCGGCGCGGGCACAGGAAGTGCTGGATGCGAAGCTGCCCGACTAGGAGCAGCTTCGCATCCGATGCAGCTCTTACTGGTTCTTTTCCCACCGCTTGGGGCGGCGATTTTGCTGCAAAATCCTCTTGCGCAGCCGCAGTGATTTAGGCGTGACTTCCACAACCTCATCTTCAGCGATAAACTCGATCGCTTGCTCCAGGTTGAGGTTTCTGTAAGGCACCAGGCGGATGGCCTCGTCCGCGCTTGAAGCGCGCATGTTGGTCATCTTCTTTTCGCGCACGACGTTCACATCGAGGTCGTTATCGCGCGAATGCTCGCCGATTACCATTCCCTCGTAGACTTCGACGCCGGCTCCCAGGAAAAGAATTCCGCGTTCCTGCAGGCCGTTCAGCGAATAGGTCGTGGTGATCCCCTGACGATCGGCAATCAACGCGCCCGTGGGCCGCTGTGGAATCTCGCCTTGGTAAGGAATGTAGCCGTCGAATAGCGCATTCATCACAATTGTTCCGCGCGTCTCGGTCAACATCTCGCTACGCAGTCCGATAAGTCCGCGGCTGGGCACGCGAAACTCCATGCGCACTCGGCCTGAACCGTGATTGTGCATCTTGTTCATTTCGCCCTTGCGCGGCCCCAGTTTCTCGATTACCACGCCGGTGTAGGCCTCGGGAACGTCAATGGTTAAATGCTCCACGGGTTCCATGCGCGTGCCGTCGACCATCTTGGTCACAATCTCAGGCCGGCCCGCCATCAGCTCGAAACCCTCGCGGCGCATCATCTCAATCAAAATGGCAAGTTGCAGTTCGCCGCGACCCAGCACTTTAAAGCTGTCGGGCGAACCAGTGTCTTCCACACGAATGCTCACGTTGGTCAGTAGTTCTTTTTCCAGGCGCTCGCGCAGGTTGCGGCTGGTCACGTAGTTGCCTTCGCGCCCGGCAAACGGCGAATTGTTTACGCTGAATTGAATCGCAATGGTCGGCTCGTCGATGACGATGAGCGGCAGCGGCGCAGGGTTATCCACCGACGTAATGGTTTCGCCGATCGTGATGCCTTCCACGCCCGCCACGGCAACAATGTCGCCCATGGTGGTTTCTTCAGTCTCGGTTCGTTTCAGGCCAGAGAAAGTGAACAGCTTGGTGATGCGTGTCTTCATCAGCGACCCATCCCGCTTGGAGATGGTCACGTCGTCCCCGGCGTGAAGCGTGCCTTGAAATACGCGGCAGATGGCGATGCGTCCAAAATATTCAGAGTAATCGAGGTTGGTGACCAGGATCTGCAACGTGCCTTCGGCATTGCCCGTGGCCGGAGGAATGGTAGAAACGATGGTTTCAAACAGCGGCTGCAGATTCACACCCGGCGTGGCGAGATCGAGGGTCGCGGTGCCATTCTTGGCCACTGCGTAAAGAACCGGGAAATCCAGTTGCGACTCGTCCGCATCCAGGTCGATGAAAAGGTCGTAAATTTCGTTCAGTACTTCCTGTGGCCGGGCGTCTGGGCGGTCAATCTTGTTGATCACCACGATGGGCAAGAGCTTTGCTTCGAGCGCCTTGGCCAGTACATAGCGCGTTTGGGGCAGCGGGCCTTCGGCGGCATCCACAAGCAGCATGACGCCATCCACCATCTTCAGCGCGCGCTCCACCTCGCCGCCAAAATCGGCGTGCCCAGGCGTATCGACAATGTTGATCTTGCCGCCTTCAAACACGATGGCGGTGTTTTTTGCAAGGATGGTGATGCCCCGCTCCCGCTCCAGTTCATTCGAGTCCATCACCCGATCTGCTACCTGCTCATTGGCGCGGAACGTGCCTGATTGCCGGAGCATGGCATCTACAAGGGTTGTCTTGCCGTGGTCAACATGGGCAATGATGGCGATATTGCGTATCGTCTGGGTCACAGGATAGCTTTTCCTTCTTTTGGTTCGGCCTAGGAGGCCATAGGGTTGGGGGCGCCAGGAGGGCGAATCGCCACACAGTGCGGCTGCTTCCATTCTATCAGCAGGGCCAGCGGCGGGCCGAAGGAGTAGGGATTCGCGCCATTTAATCGGTGCTAACGGTTCAACGCGGCTTGGGCGCAAGGCGAAATAACTACCGTTGACTTCTGAGTAATGCCCTCGCTAAGTAGTTCCCAGATCAGGCGGGTGGCACATTCGAGCAGGTTCCTTCAATGGAATTGATTCCCGCTCTTCTGATTCATCGAACCATTTCGTGAGGTGCGGCTTAGGACCCAGGCTCCGCTTCTTGAGCTTCTGCATCCAAGCCGCATTCCAGGGTCGCCAGATAAGCGGTCAGATGCGGAGCCCTCATTGCGGTTCAGCTACCAGGATGCTTGCGGGCGTCCCTGCATCCTCATTGAATGTAAAACAGCTTGCTGCCGTTGGTGATCGCGAAGAGTTAGCGCCAGCTTTCGGTCTCGCCCCGGAGATGACCCGGTAATCAGCATGCGACCAAGGAACGTCCCGGGTCGCAGTTTTCAAGGGCGCGCCCCGCCGAGTACACTCTTCTTCAAATGCGAATTGCTTTCCCTTCCTGCTTTATCGCGCACCGCAGTTCATTTCTACCCGTTTCCGGTTGGCGTTTCCTGAGTCTCTTGCCTGCTGTCTGCGCGTTCGCCTTGCTGCTGCCCTCGCAGCCACGCCCCGCCGCCGAACAGGTGAACCCGCCCAAGCCCCTTCTCATTTACTCGGTCGATGTGGAGGGCGGCCAGGCAACTCTCTTCGTTGCCCCTTCTGGCGCATCATTGCTTGTCGATACTGGCTGGCCCGGCGCAGACGGACGAGATGCAATCCGCATTCAGCAGGCAATGCAGAACGCCCATATCAAGCGCATCGACCATGTTCTCGTTACCCACTTCCACACCGATCATGTGGGTGGCGTGCCCGAGCTGCTCAAACGCATTCCCGTTGGTGAGTTCCTTGACCATGGCGCAAATCGGGAGGACTCCGATGTGTCGCGCCACGATTTCGCAGCATACCTGGCAGCCATTAAGGGCAAGCCCCGCCGAATTCTTCATCCCGGCGATACCATCCCCATTCCCGGCCTGGAAATCGTCGTCCTCACTGCCGATGGCGACCACATCTCCGCAGTCCCCGGCATCAATCCCACTCCTAACGCCTATTGCGGCGCAGAACCCAAGTGGCCCGCTGACGACTCGGAGAACGCCCGCTCCATCGGTATCCTGGTCACCTTCGGCAATTTTCGCCTGCTCGATCTTGGCGACCTCACCAAGGCGAAGGAGATTGAACTGGTCTGCCCTTCCAACCCTATCGGCAATGTAGATATTTATCTGGTTACCCACCACGGCATGAATCTCTCCAGCGCCCGCTCCGTGGTTGATGCGATTCATCCTCGCGTGGCCATTATGAACAACGGGGCACACAAGGCAGGGAGCCCCGAGGCGTGGCAGACCGTCCATGACAGTCCCGGCCTCGTTGACCTGTGGCAACTCCATACTGCGGAAGACTCTGACGCGGCCCACAACAGCCCCGATGCTCTGATTGCCAACCCTAAAGGGACCCCAGGTGATGGTGCGTACCTCAAGGTCGTCGCGTCTTCCGACGGCAGCTTTTCCGTTACCAATTCCCGCACTGGCGAGACCAGGGACTATCCCCGGAAATGAAGCCCTTGCCAGAGCCACCAATTTTTGGAGCTATCTCAGAAAACTCCGGTGGCGGCGAAAGCCGGGTGCTCCCATCCTTGAAACGCTCTTGGTTCAAGGGTGGGACAGCACCAACCTCAACCAGACTTCCGCGTCGTCCGATAAAGGCTTTCCAGCAAATCGCAAGCCGTACGCACCCCATCTTCGTGTCTCAATTGCTGCGCCACGCTTTGCGCCCTACGCAAATAGCGCGGCTCAGCCAGCATAGCCTTCAGTTTGCGCGCCACCCGCATGGGTGTGTAATTGGACTTGGTGATCGACAGCGCTACCTTTAGCCTTCGCATTCGTCTCGCGTTGTCCGGTTGGTCATGCGAATAGGGCATAATCAGCATCGGCTTGCCCGCTCGCAGGCACTGTGCCACCGTCCCCACGCCTCCCTGGTGCACCACCATTGACGCACGTGAGAACAGCGCGGAAAAAGGCGCATATTCGGCCACACAGATTGATTCCGGAAGTGGTTGCCGCGGCTGATTGCGCGGGTCGGTACCAATCAGCAGCACCGCGCGAATTCCCAGCTTGATGGCCGCCCGTGCCGAAAACTCATAGAACCGGCCGGCCGTCAGCACAGCCGCCGACCCTAGTGTGAACACCACCGGAGGCGGTCCTTCATCCAGAAACTTATCAAGTTCCGGCGGAAGCGCGTGGTTCCCGGAGTCTGCGTCGTAGTAGCAGAATCCCGCAATCTTTACATTCTCAGGCCAGTCCTTCTGTTCCCGCCCCAGCACTTTCGAAAACAGCGCCAGAACCAGGTCAGGAGAGTGCTTGGCGTCAAAAAGCGGGTTAGGGCCCTTGGGTAACCCCAATTCGTTGCGCAGCTCATAGATAGGCTCGGGCCATTTTCGGCTCATGAACCGAACCAGCCGCCGAATCACGCGGCCGAACCCCGGCACCGTCTTGTCGGCACGCGCCAGCCTCGGATACATGGGCAGCACCGGCGGGTCGAAGGCGGAGAAGAACGAAATCGGAGCCAGCACGTAACTTGCCCACTTGATTCCGGTTACCTCCGCAACCAGCGGACCGGCATAGTTCAGTTCGCCAAGCAACAGCAGATCGGCTCTTTCAGGCTTGGTGGCGGCGTCAAGCAAATCGTCGTAGGTCTGCCGCAACACGGGAAACAGAAATTCCCGCAATCCCCGTTCCGTGCCCTTGCGCACATCGTAGATCAGCTCGGCCTGGACCGTGTCGTTGGGGTCGATGTCCGGTCGAACGGCGTGGA
>Ga0364859_10776_pt1 | contig 12098 bp, 10 predicted proteins | sample ExccelAu500001D3_FD_206911 | JGI IMG/M metagenome (GOLD analysis project Ga0364859, IMG submission 206911) | Enriched cells from Trout Bog Lake Hypolimnion, Wisconsin, USA - BchlTB.Aug20.5000.01 .D3 | ecosystem: Environmental > Aquatic > Freshwater > Lake > Hypolimnion/Profundal zone | place: USA...
ATGCTTCGGAAATCATTCTCAGCCCGGTTGTAAAGATGCTGGCGCATAAATAATTCGCCCCTCTTAAACAACGGATCACCGAGATCGGGCATCGATTCGTGTGCCTTTGAGTAAAGGGCAACAGGCTCATTCCAATCTTCGCTCCTGCCCGGTGCTCCTCTCAGCCTGGTCTCAACTTCGGCTACGCCAGAAACAGCCGCGCCCATGTAAGCGCGTGCTCGAAGCAACGCCGGGGAATCAGGGTGTTCAGCACAGGCGATGAAAAGGCGCCTGGCATCCTTCTGGTGGTTTTCGGAAACCTCAATCCAGCCCTCGAGCAAGAGGTTCTCTGGCAAGCCAGGGGCAATCTTCTCGACAACACGGGTATATTTTTTCGCCAGCTTGACTACATCATTTTGAAAATAAAACCTTGCTAGCGCCAGGAGGTTATCCGGAGTCGGCGCAATTTTCACTTTCGCCTTCAGTTCTTTTTCAGGTTTAACCATTTTGGGATTAGTTTTGCGAGCACTATCTATTGGCCCTTAAGGAAGAAATTCAAGTTTCTACGGCCTACCTGGTTCATGCCGGGATTAAAGCTTTGCTGGCGTATCTCTTTGTGCAAGAGAATACGTTTCTCGGATTGGTTACAGGAAACATTGAAGAGGGAGCGCGCATGAAGCTAGAGCGTGTTCAGTTGAATGATTATTTTCCCATTGGTGCTTACGGCTCTGATTCGGCAAACAGGCTGGATCTTCCTGCGATAGCTGTTGAGCGTGCATCTAAATACTTTGAGCAACGGTTTTTGCAAGATGATGTCCTTATTGTTGGCGACAGCGTCAATGACATTCTCTGTGCCAAGCACTACGGAGCAAGATGTATGGCCGTCAATACAGGCAAGACACCCTGGTCCGAGCTAGCAGATTTGAAACCCGAATTCTTATTTAAAGACTTAAGCGATACGCAAGCTGTGATTGCAGCAATTTATGCGGATGCGATTAAGACTGGTTTGTCTGCGCCTTGAACTCGCACCGCTAGAGCGTGTACGGCAATTTTCAACCGTGGGGAAATCCGATCTGGATACTCGTATCTGCGTATTTACAATTCAGTTTTTCGGTTCATAATCTGGATATGAGATGAGTGTGGACTCGCGAACTATTACTAATCATCATTCAGTCTTGCTCTAAGCCCAGTCACACTGACTGTTGCTAACTGTCGTTCAGCCCTGCCTTAAGCATGGTTGCGCTGACTATGGCTAATCATCGTTCAGCCCTGCCTTAAGCATGGTTGCGCTGACTATGGCTAATCATCATTCAGCCCTGCCTTAAGCATGGTTGCGCTGACTATTGCTAATCATCACTCAGTTCCAATTTTTAGAAGGAGTTATTAATATGTCAATCCAATTATCGCCAACGAAAAATTCAGACAAGGGAGTCCAGGTTGAGTCTGTGAGACGAATGGGATGCAGCATGTTGCGCTTGTCTCTTTTCGCCGCCGGTTCTTGCCTGTTTTTGTTAGGTACCAGTGCTGAAGCAGCCACATACTATGTTTCCCCATCGGGAGATAACACTACGGGAACTTCCTATAAGACCGCCTGGAAGGAACTTGATCAGATCAAATGGTCGAAGGTGAAGGACGGAGATTATATCTTGTTAGATGGTGGTGCTAAATCAGTTAAGTACTACACTACACTTACCATTCCTAACTTACCGCATGGATCATTGCCAACAGGTGGGCAAGTTTTTATTTACCAGGATTATTTGAACGCTGGACATACCGGACAGGTGATTCTGGAGGGTTCAGGCAACAAGAGCGGTGTGGCTATAAACTTCTTGGGGCACGGTGATGTATATGGAAACGGAAGATTTTTCGATAGTTGCACCCAGGGAATCCTGGTTGAAAACTTTAAGAACACCGCTGTGGTCGTACATGGTTGGGGTGGTGTTCAAGGAATGACCTTTAGATCCAATGGCACAGGTGTTGCAAGCGCTCCGACCAGTGGTCCAACTGGTGTTACACTTTGTATTTTTCGCGATTGCAGTTACGCTGGAGTTGCTTTAAACAGCACGTCTTTATCATGGGTTAATCAGTGTTGGTTCTATAATTCCACTTCTCCTCAGACCAGTTTGACGCAAGCCGGAATAACCGGATTGACCGCTACAAGTTGTTCAAGCAGCCAGTGCATCTTTGGACCAAACCTGAACTATGGGATATATCAGTCTGCCAGTGCGTCCATTAATGACGGTGCCTATTTCTCGCTGGACAATGCCCTCTTGCTTGATGCATCTAAAGCGAATCTCAACCTTTGCAACACTTCATATGGATTCAGCGTGACCAATTTGACCAGCTTTTCCACACCGAAGAATGCTCTTCTTCAAAGCCATGTCAATCTCGCCTACAATACACCGTTGCCGCGGCCTGGCTTTGCGAATTCAGTGTTTTATGGAGCTGGAATCAACGTCCCTGTAAGCGAAGGCTTTATCGGAGATCCTAATCACCCGAATGACGAATTCAATGTGACTGGAAATACTACTGCTTTGGCTGCCAAACAGGTAGATCCGATGTTTAAGAGCAAGTCAGTTTATACGTTACCAAATAATGTCAGTGCCACAACTTTGATCAATACTGACTTTTCTGTCTCTCAAACACCCAATCTTGGTTCATCATTGACCTCCGTTTCGCAGTTCTTAGCTCAAAAATTCGGTTTCTTGAAGCACTAGAGGCTGAATTCGAAATCTAACGGTTCTCTTGAAAAACAGTAAACCAGAAAACCTTAGTTCGCAGGCAAGAGCAAAAGCTTTATTAATGGCTTTTGTTCTGCCCGCGTTCTAAGATTGAACTGTGTATCCAATTACTGCTTTCTTGATTGACTGGTTTCGAGAAGTTCTTTGCATAGATGCCGATGAGCGAAGCAAGGCGATATAATTATTGTGCAAATTAATTGATTGGCTCTGGCTGCAGTCTGTTGGGGCTGTTGTATAGGACATATCTTGACTGAAAAACAGCGAATCTTGAAAGGTAATCCCCGCCGCACTCGCGCGTTCATCAGTCTGGGCTCCAACGCCGGTGACCGTGTGGGATATATACAGCAGTCTATGCAGTTTCTGAAAGATGTGGATGGCATTGCCGTCAAAGACACATCCAGTCTGTACGAGACGGAGCCTCTAGGAATTGGCAATGCCCAATGGTTCGTAAACGCTGTCGCAACAATTGACACGAATTTATCAGCAGATCAGCTCCTCACCGCCTGTAAAGATATTGAAGGGCGACTTCTGAGAATGCATGGTAAGACCGAGGCAGATGAAGCGGGGTCGCATCTTGGAAGAAAAAGGATTATCGATCTGGACATTTTGTTTTTTGGGGACGAAATTCATGACACTGACAGTTTGCGGATCCCGCATCCCAATATTACGCATAGAGCTTATGCATTAGTGCCTTTGTTGGAAATCGCACCAGACTATGTTCATCCTTGGTTGAATAAGACAATTGTTCAGATACACGACAGCTTGCCTCAACCAGAGCAAGTCTTTTTGTATGGGACAAGGGGCGCGGATCGACACCGGGACTGAAGAGTCCCAGGCGACAGAGGCAACTGAGCATAGTGGACCTAGAGCAGGGTGAGGCTTGATTCTTAAAATAGGCACCGACATTGTTTCTATTGAAAGAATTGAAAAGGCCTACACTCGATTCGGGGCCAGATTTTTAGAGCGAGTGCTGACGCCAGCGGAAAAAGATTACGTCCTCAGTCGAAACAAGCGGGTTGCAGAAAGCCTGGCCGGGCGCTTTGCCGCCAAGGAGGCCTGTGCCAAGGTTCTCGGTACTGGCTGGCGAGATCTCGACTGGAAGGAAATCGAGGTGATAAGACATTTTAGTGGTGCGCCAAGGCTGGTTTTACACGGACGGGCTAAGCATCTGGCAGAAAAGCACGGGTTGACTGAGTTCGAACTCAGCATCAGTCATGAGCGCGAGTTTGCTGTAGCGTTTGTTGTTGCTTATGGATAGAAGCAAGCTTCCGAAATAGTTTAGAGTGGACAAATTGAGCATAGTAATGCAGACCCATTTATTATTAGGAAATCAGGACAAAAGGACTTGACCAAAGCTCACTACCTTTGGTGCCTTTTGCTGGCTGGATTAGCCGGTTGCATCATTTATGGTATGCAATCGGAAAAAGTATTTCCTTCTGCTTCAATTGATTTAAAACTGACTAAAACAGAAGTAAAGAGGCTTGCAGACGGGTGGAAAGCCCGGTCCAGTTATAAAGAGACAGGTGGCATCGAAAGCACTACTTTTGCCTTTGATGATGACGCCAAGACTTTCCTTGAGTACGAACTGGGCTCATCCAGGGCTAATGCCTTAATGCATTCGACCGTTCCGACCTGGTACTGGACGACACGTTACTGCAAGCCGCTCAAGCAAGAGGAGTTTACCTGTTGGCTGGATCCTGGCGGACATTTGATCTCTTTCGAGCATGCTCTGGAGAACGACGTGGCCAGACCCAACGTCAGCCACGAACAAGCTAGGAGAATGGCTGAGGATGCGCTTAGAACCGAAGCCAATGTCGAAATGTCTGATTACAAACCAATTGAGGATGGCTCAGTTGAGCAGGCCCATCGCACCGACCACTACTTCACATGGGAAGAGCAAAAGCGGAACTTCAACGGCGCCAAGCTCCGAACTTATGCCTATGTAGCAGGAGATGAAGTTACTGTCATCAATCATTACTTGAAAATACCGGACGCCTGGAAACGTAAATTTAGCAAGCTGCGCTCATACAACGACGCTCTGGAGGGCGTAGCGACAATTTTTTACGAGGCCCTTGCTGCAGGGGTCTTCTTTGTATTTCTGTGGTCTTTTGCCAATGGGCAAATCAAATGGCGATTTACCCTGGTCATCGCAATCATCTACGCGATTTTTGCTGTTCTTGAATCTTTGAACTCACTTCCTTCCTCATTACATGAATACGCAACGACGACCCCATTTAGCGGATTCAAGCTTGAATTCGCCCTGCGCGCGTTGTGGAGCGGCGTCAGTACTTTCCTGCAAATATTCACTCTTGTAGCTGCCGCAGAAACGGTCTACCGTCTTTCTAAGCCGAAAAATATTGCGCTGGAGGCGGTATTTACAAAACGCGGCATGAACACCAAACAAACAATGCAATCCGTGCTTGCCGGAGCAGGCACCTTCGGATTACATCTTGGCTGGTTGATTGTCTATTACCTGATTGGCCGTTCCTTTAATTTATGGTGTCCTCTAGAGGTATCCAATTCCGAGACGCTGAGTTCAGTAGTGCCCGCATTTTCCGCTTTGAACCTGGGTTTCTCTGCCAGCCTGACAGAAGAACTAACTTACAGAGTCCTGGGTTTGATGGCTTTTCAGCGAATAGTGAAGAAATTTTGGCTGGCTAATTTACTTCAAGCGGCAGCCTGGGCCTTCATGCATAGCAACTATCCGCAAGAGCCGCCATACGCTAGAGGGCTTGAGCTTACTGTTGTTGGTGTCATATATGGTGCGGTGATGAATAAATTCGGGCTGATCGCCTGCCTGATTTCACACAACCTTATTGATACCTTTCTCGGGCTTACGCCATTATTTTCTTCGACAGTAAAGAGCATGCAGTTGTCAGCATACATTGCGTTGCTACCATTGCTCGCAGCAATCGGTGTGCCGGTTTTCCTGAGAATCAAGGAAAAACATTTCAATACAGTAAATGAACTTTCAAACAAGGATCTAACCCCAAGTAGCCATTCGATCGTCGAAGAAGTTCAACAAACCGCTCAGTCCTATTCATACAAAGCGCTGAGCCCAGGCATTCGAATTGTTTTGTTCTTTTTGATTTTGTTTTCGGTGGCGATTGAATTCGGCGTACATATTCCGACTCTAGCTCATCGAGTTGATGTTGGTTTTTCGCGTGAAAACGCAATCAAGTCAGCAAGGCGGGTCTTGAGCGAACGAGATTTGCGACCAGACAATTTCAGTGAGGTAGCCTGGCTCTCGTCGGCTCTCGATCTGGAGGAGTTTCAATATGTCTTCGAAAAGGCTAGAGACCGCATTCAGCCGCTGGCCTTTAACCCCGAGACCCCGCTTTTATGGACTGTGCGTTTCTTCAAACCATTAAGCGGTGACGAATATCGCGTTGGTTTTGATGCTCAGGGCAAGTTAGAAGAAGTGGACGTCACAATGGAAGAGGACGAACCAGGAGCTAATCTTTCCAAAGCGGAGGCTCTGAGTAAAGTGGAGGATTATTTCCGTAAGCTTCATCCAGAAATGCTGCCTTTTGTGCTTGACGACTGCAGCCAGCAAAAACGTGATAAGCGCACGGATTGGACCTTTACATTCAAATTACCGCGTTTCAAAGTTGGTGATGCTGACTACAAGGTGACGATCAAATGTTTAGGGGATCAGCCTAGTGGATTTTCCAATGGCTGGACACTCCCTGATGCCTGGAAGTTTCACAGAGCGATAAAAAGCTGGCGAGAAAGAATCGTGCCCAATGTCCTCTATGCGGGCGAGCTCTTATTAGTTGTACTTGTCTTGCTTTGGGCCAGAGGCGTGATTCGCGCTCAAGCGATACCCTGGCGTCCGGCGGTGTTCTTCGGCATAGCGATGGTTGCGCTTGCCGCAATCAAGAATTTGAACGATTGGCCAATGTTTTTTGCTGGCTATGATGCGGATGCCCCATTGGAAACATTTTTCATCCAAAAAATTGCTCAGAATTTATTGCAAGCTATTTCCAATTTTTCGCTGTCGGCGGTAACCTGCGCGTTTGGATTGGGGGCTTTGCGACTTTTAATGCCGCCGTCTGTCAGTGCCGCTATTTTGCGGACAACTATCACCCCTGCCAGAGGCAGGGAAATGGCCAGCAATAGACAGATTTGGCTGGATGCGGCTCTCACAGGTCTGGCCATAGGCACTGGCTGGCAAGCTCTCAATTTATGTGCGGCGATCGCGCGCCATTATTTCTCGCCCGACTTGACTTCAGCACCGCTTGAGTCAGTCTGTTATTTAGTGAATTTTTTGGATCCGGCAGTCGCTATGCTTTTAGACTCGCTGCATGAGGGGTTTCAATTCCCTTTTGCCGTTGCGATCGTGCTTGGGCTTTACGCAAAATATGTGCGCAGCTTTCGGAAGTACCTGATTATAGCCATGCTTTATAGTCTGGCTTATCCCTTAGCAGATAAGTACTGGCAGAACTATTGCATTGATTTTGTCTGGAACCTCTCCTCTTGCCTTTTGTTATGGGTTCTTATTGCTAAGTTTGCCCGTGAAAATTTTGCTGCTTATTTCTTTACCGCCGCTTGTGGATCCTTGATCGCGTATTTGCGTATTCTTGTCGTTCACGGACAAGTCCAGTATCAGCAAGATATTATTACCGCCACTGTCGCCGTCCTTATCCCTTTAATTTATGTTCTCTATGCAAGTTTGAACACCTCAACCAGGGAATCTGAGAAAAATGTTTGACTATTGAAGCTGTCGACATCTGAGGTTCCTAATGGGCACTGAGCCCATTGGATCAGCACTGCTTTGATGCATTTCCGGAGGTCCATCATCGACTGATTTGTGGTATCGGAACATCTGCCTTCGAACTTAACCAATCTCTCACAGCCTCTGCCGCCTTGCTGTCGTTAAGCGGAAACGTGGGGTCAATAATGCCATGTTTGTTCCACCACCCAAAAGCAATGACGTGGCAACCGTTATTGTAGAAGTTTTCGAGCTGCTTCCCTGTGGAGGTGTACAAGTTTTGATCGCCAGGTGTCAGGCCTGGATGGGGGTGCCATTCGAAGATACCCCAGTTGTTGCTTTGTTCAGTGATTTTGTTAACATCAAGCTTACCAAATCTCGTGAACCCGAGTGTATTTGATGCATCGAGTTTGCCAGTCCAAATTGGATCCGCACCAGATAATAGTCTGCGATTGCCCACAAGCTCTCCAGGAATTTGATGGGCATAAATTCGGTCTGAAGCGATTCCGGTTTCTCTCACCCATCCCAGGAGATCGTTGACAAAATTTTTCACCATAATCTGTCTGAAGCCATAAGCGGGTGTCTTTGGAAATCCCGGTGGTTGTTTGCCGTTGTGGTCAGCACTTTCAAAGCTCCAACTGCTCCAGAAGGGAGAATTGCCATCGCGTACTCGCGGCGCGTCGAATCCACCGTTGATGAATCCTCTGCCAGTCTGTGGGCTAGGATCAAAGTTTTGATCTGTGATAGGTTCGGGGTATTTGTTCAAATCCCAATAGCGCAATGACCATGTCTTGAAGTCAGTACCAAATTTCTCATTGAAACTTGGTCCATGATGGCTTGCAGTCTCAGGACTTGGATCGCTATAAAAAGGGCTGCGCATAGCACCTTTGTTACTGACGAAATGACCGACTATTGCTTCAGGGGCGCCGTGTCCGGCGAATTGCCCGCTGAGATCATCGTAAATGCCAGTATGGCGTAGCCAGTCTCTATACTCAGTGATCGCATAAGGACTGTAATCAGCCAGATACTTATCATCAAGTTTGCCACCATTGGCTAGCTCTTCTTCAATTGCGCCGTTAACAAAGACTATTGTGTTTGGGTAAAGTCTGTCTGCCTCCACCACCGCTTTTCCAAACGAGGTCGCTGCATCGTGAAAGACCTGGCGAAACGCCTGAGGGGCATACCTGGACGGAGTAACCACGTTTGTGTCTCTGGGTCCTGGACCGCTTCGAACCTCATCGGCAACGTCCTTAAAGTTCGTGCCGGGAGCAATGCCATTCCAGGTTTTGCCATCTAATCGCCATTGATAAAGACGAAAATCTCGCGATGCAGCCTTTTCGGGCGGAGCCCAGGTGTGAGTTTGAAACGGCATAATAACGCCCAGCGACAAATTATTGTCATGAGCAAGTTTGCATAATACTGTCATTCGCTTGCCGTCGCCAGCGAATGGGAAAGCAAAACCAACCTTGAAATACTTTCGGTTCTGACCAATCTGTTGCTTGAGTCGATCCATTTCACGTTTAACATCGACCTCCGGCGCTTTTGCAATTGCATTCCAAATTGGTAAAAGACAGAAGAATTCTGTTGTATTTGCAGCAGTTACTTGAAAAGCAAATATTAGGCTGGCTAAAAATGCCGTAGCGAATACTAGAACTTTTGTCTTCATTAATACCTTTCTTGGCAGGCTCGACTTGCGGGCTAATTGTTGCTAGGTCACATACCACCGGTAGTATCATCCAACGGCCGACCAATAGCCATCGCTACCATCAAGCACTGGTCGACGCGTTCCATCGTTTCTTGAGGCAAGGCACCGATCTTATTCACAAGCAGGGTTTTGGGAATTGTGGCGATAACGGTACAGTCGATCACGCTATCCAGACGCAAGCCTCCAGCTTGACCTTCCGCCGAATGCTGCGTGATTACAACCTGGGTTGGTTCCCGCCCGGCCCGTGTTACGTTGCTTGTCAAGGGTACTAAAAGAACATCGTCCAGTCGGGCGTTGTTGTAGTTGTTCGAGATGATTACGGCAGGTCTTCGCTTTGTTTGCGTTTGTCCTTCATCCGTAGTGTAGGGGAAGGACACCAACACTACATCGCCCTTCCTGTATTGAACTGGCTTTGAGGACATTTAAGAAGCTGGTACTAAATGTGAGCTAAACTGACCAGCTTATTGTACCAGCGGACGGATCGGCTATATCCAGGCATGCTTACTTGATAACAATGGTTAGGTGCTCAATCGTAGCCACTGAACCGCTCAATGTTGCGAGCGGCTCTGATCTGATTTTGGAGAGGACAAAAGCTAAGAATGCGCCAAGGGGAGTTTCTCAGCCAATTGGACTGGGCAAATGCAAAGGAAAATAAACCCAAGAACCGATGATAAAAAAATCGGGCCAACTAATATAGTCAGCCCAATGTTCAAAATGGTATTTAGACTACGATTAAGCCATATTCGTTACGACGTCCGCATACAGATCGTCATAATCGTCACGGGCTATACAGCTCAAAGAGACAGGCGCAAATGCAGTTACCGTATCGTTACGGTCCATATGCGAAGCAACTACAAGCCCGATGACCTCTAAAAAAGCCTTTTCCACGGTCTTGGGAGATGAAGAAGGCCCGTTTTGTCGCTTTTGTAGCTTATTGAAGAAATTTTCTGCCATGGGTGACCTAGGAGTGTCTTGTCAGTCCAATTTGGAATTAGTATAACATCCGCTTATAGGGTTTTCCCAACATTTTTAATGTTTATAGTGGGATTTTATCTTCCAACCTCTGTAATTATGCCCCTTTTTTATATTTTTCTAAAGTGGAATGCTTTTTTTAATTTTTCTTGAACGAGACCAAGCCAACCTAACTAACGGCTCCAAACCGTTCTTGCAAAAACTTAATAGTTCTCTGGGTGGCATTGCCTGGAGCAAAGATCTCGGCAATGCCCTTTTCCAAGAGAATTGCCCGGTCCTCGTCTGGAATTACTCCGCCGCCAAATACGAGTATATCGCCAGCGCCTTGTTCTCTCAGGAGTTCAACTACCCGGGGAAAAAGGGTCATGTGAGCTCCTGATAGCACGCTCAACCCGATCGCGTTCACATCCTCCTGGATGGCGGTTTCGACTATTTCCTCAGGCGAGCGGTGCAATCCTGTATAAACCACCTCCATCCCTGCATCTCTGAGTGCCCGGGCCACAACCTTGGCTCCCCGATCATGACCGTCCAGCCCTGGTTTACCAATTAGGATACGAATTTTTTTCGAAGCCATAAATACGCTTTCCGTTTCAGATGACGATAACCACAAGAAAGAGTATATAGCTCTCAAGCCTCTCCCTTCTTGACGCCAACCCTGTCTTTTAAAATCTGGACCAGTTCGTTGAAATCAGGGTAATCCTGTCTATTGAAAATGTATAACCAGCGATTTGTCTTGAGAACCACTATAGCCAAGAAGAGCGGTTTCTTTACTTCCCTGATATCGTCCCACTTCAGGGCAGATTGCCAGAAGAGGGTGTTTAGAACGAGTCGATCAGCCCATATACTGATTTTCTTCACTTCGAAGATGATTGGCAACAGGATCGAGGCATCAAAAAAAGACACTGCTAAGAATGTCCAGGCTTCTAGCTGCCAGTTAATTCTCTCGTGTACCTGAAGCCTGACAATAGCGCTGCCAATCAACGAAACATTGAGAAAAACAAGTATCAACAATCCTGCTATGCGCAAAATGGTTTTGATCATTGCGCGTTTGTAGACCTTGTCTGGTTCAGTTTTGGGGTTGATCATGGAGTCTAATGAGAATCACCTGGCAAGCCAACCTCTGGATCATCTGTCTTTGTGACCGGCAGGTCAAGCTTTAGTGACTAATTAGCTGCTTGCCAAAAGGTCTTGAGAGAGCGCCAGGGCTTGTGAGCCGCCAGGTTTCGGATTAGATGGTAGGCAAGACAGTCAAGGGTCAGTTGAGCTAAAATGCGGCGCAATGCGTTTTTGCGCCATTCGAAGGAACAACAGAGGGCTACTTCCATGACCGGGATGAAACTGGCGGATTACTTGTTCAAGCGCATCATCGAGCTGGGTGTGGATACCACATTTGGTATTCCGGGAGATTTCGTCTTACCTCTATATGCGGCCCAAGAAAAATCTGGATTGAAGACAGTAGTGATGACCCATGAGCCTTCTGTTGGATTTGCTGCTGATGCCTATGCCAGGCTGCGTGGACTGGGAGTGGCGCTTGTCACCTATGGTGCTGGCGGTCTCAATATTATTAACTCAGTTGGCCTGGCATATGCTGAGGAATCACCTTTGCTTGTTATTAGCGGCAGTCCAGAAACTCGCTTCCTCAGCCAGCCACCCTTATTACACCATTGTGTCAAGACATTTGATACTCAATATAAGGTGTTTGCTGAGGTAACGGTGGCTCAGGCTTTCCTTGACAATCCTAAAACCGCTCAAGAACAAGTTGACCAGGTCCTGGAGGCGATTCTTAAGAACTCCAGACCAGGCTATCTGGAGATACCTCGAGACATGGTCAACGTTGAAATTGAGATTCATGACTTAGTTCCATACTCGGTCGAGGGGCAATCACCAGCTTTGCTGGATGCGGTTTCTGAAATTTGGCAGCATCTAATGGTTGCCAAAAAACCGGTGATGCTAGTGGGGGTGGAAGTTAGCCGCTTCCATCTGGTGG
>Ga0364859_10777_pt1 | contig 12094 bp, 9 predicted proteins | sample ExccelAu500001D3_FD_206911 | JGI IMG/M metagenome (GOLD analysis project Ga0364859, IMG submission 206911) | Enriched cells from Trout Bog Lake Hypolimnion, Wisconsin, USA - BchlTB.Aug20.5000.01 .D3 | ecosystem: Environmental > Aquatic > Freshwater > Lake > Hypolimnion/Profundal zone | place: USA...
GTATCGGAATGGATCACCCTTGTATGGGAGCAAAACCGTTATTAGAAAGGCATAGATGAGGGATAGGAAAAAGTACCGGGTGCTGGTGGCAATTAAAGGAGCCGTCAATGAATCCAATCGTGATCAAAATCGAGCAGGTCTTCGCCAGATGGAGAGCGTGCAACAGCCAGTTAGCCAATCAATCAAACGTCCAGACTGAGGATAGGCTTGCTCATTATTTTGTCGAACAACTTATCGCTATGTTCGGCACCACTGTTCAGCAGCTGCTGTTGAATTTGTTTATTCATAAACTGCCAGTTATTGCTAAGGCATTGGGCGTTATCAGTCCTCATTCCGGTCCTTTATTGATCGCTCTTTCAAGCGCGCTGACCTGGATTTTGCTAACGGTTTGGACATTCAAAATGCAAGAGAGGCTGAGATTGCTTGCTGGAGCAATTAGGTAACTGCAGCTGAGACCCGGATGAGCTATTCTATTGGTGGCTAAACCTTCAAAGATAGAAGAGATGGCAAGAAAAATTGATCCTTCCAAAAGAACGGCGATCCTTTCAGCTGGCCGCAACATATTACTGCGGGACGGTTATTCTGCGGCAAAAATGTCTGATATTGCCTCCGAAGCAGGTGTCGCGCCAGGTACGCTGTACCTTTACTTCCAATCTAAAGAAGCGTTGGCAAGTGCTATTGGCGAAGATTTTTTTGGTCGGTTGGGTGAGCACTTCGCTCTCTTGCTCAAGGAATTAGACAAGCCCGGTGGAGTCGCCGAGCTTGTCGAATTTGCTGTTCGCACGGGAACAGAGGAACGGGAGTTGCTGTCTTTGCTCAAGCAACGTATGCCAGAGCCTCGTGGAGCTGACGACGATAGTCCAAGAATGATATTTCGGCGCCAGTTAGCCAGTGTTCTTGCGGAGCTGATGACCAGGGAAAATGTGCGGCAATACGAACCGTTTTCATTAGCTGACGTGGTGATGTCTGTATTGCATGGCTTGATGATTTCCTGCGTATTGTCTCGCTCTCTCAACACCAATGAGCTTAAGGCAAGTGCTGTAAAGGTTTTGCAGCATGCCCTTTTTGAAGACAGTGCCATCGAAAATTCAGGCACTGCAAAGTCTGTGTCTGTTTCATCAGGCGTACGTTCTGCCAAAACTTGATTGAGCTTACAGTCCTTCGCGCTGGTGCTCCAGTTCGACTGAAAAGGTCTCTGGTAAAAGGGAGCCACCGACAAGTTGATGCAGCGCCTTACGTATTGCCGATTCGTCGTCATGCTGTGCATTCTTGGAGAGTCCATTGAGAGCAGCAGCGAGAACATTTGAGTCGAGTGGCTGTGGCTGTCCAACGAATATTTTCTCGTAGACAGTTTTCGTTAAACCTTCCGCTTTTGTCAGGAGTTCTTCGTAAAGCTTCTCTCCCGGGCGCAATCCGATGAATTTGATCTCAATGTCCTGACCTGGCCTCAAACCGGAAAACTTAATCAGGTCGTTGGCAAGATCCAGGATTTTAACTGGTTTGCCCATGTCTAAGACGAAGATTTCGCCGCCCTGCCCTAAGGCTCCGGCTTGCAGTATGAGTTGCACCGCCTCTGGTATCAGCATGAAATAACGTGTGGCTTCGGGGTGGGTAACGGTAACCGGCCCACCACCGGCAATTTGCTGCTTCCACATCGGGATTACCGAGCCGCGGCTGGCCAGGACATTGCCAAAACGGACAGCTACATATTTTGTTTTGCTTCTTCGAGCCAGGTCCTGGACAATCAATTCAGCAATTCGTTTGGTTGCTCCCATGACCGACGTAGGATTTACTGCCTTATCGCTAGATACCAGAACAAAAGCTTCCACGCCAAACTCTGCTGAAACCTCGGCGATATTGCGCGTGCCTCCGACATTATTATTGATAGCCTCAGTTACATTCGCTTCCATCAGTGGAACATGCTTGTGAGCTGCTGCGTGAAAAACGACCTGGGGCTCGTGTTTGTCGAAAATGCTGACGATTCTTTGATGGTCCCGGATATCGGCGATTATGGGCACGAGGGTGACTGGTTCAGGGCGGCCCTTAAGCTCCTGGTGAATCGCGAAAATCGAGTTTTCGCCTTTGCCTAGCAAAAGCATTTTTGCTGGCTGGTAGCGCATGATCTGGCGGCAGAGTTCACTGCCGATCGAACCGCCAGCACCGGTAACCAGAACACAGCGCCCTTCTATATAGTTGGCGATGGAGGCAGAGTCGAGCTTTACAGGCTCGCGTCCGAGCAGATCTTCAAGGGAAACTTCGCGCAGTTGACTGACGCTGACTCGCCCGTTAATCAGCTCGAACAACCCGGGGAGAATGCGGGTTTCTACTTCAGCTTTGCGGCACATGTCGACAATCCGCCGTATCTCGGCTGGCGGCGCAGAGGGCATGGCAATGATCACCTGGTCAATGAAGAGGTCTTCCACCAATCTTGGTAATTCTTTGGTGGTGCCAAATATGGTGAGGTTGCCCATTCTTTTTTTGACTTTCGATGGATCGTCATCAAGTAGCCCGATAACGTCAACACCGAGATCTGAACGCTGACTCAATTCACGAAGAACGAGTTGTCCTGCGTCTCCAGCTCCCACTAAGAGCGCTCGACGGCGCACTGGTTGGCGCCAGTGGCGGCGCTGATTGTGCTCGGTTTGCAAGCGGCGCAAAACGCGAGGACCGGTGAGGATGATGAAACATAAACCGCAGTCAATTGAAATTATGCCAAAAGAAAGCTGGTTATTGTCTATCGCCAGCCAACCCAGAGCCCGTGTTATGTAAAGAATGGTGCTTACTGACAAAACGGCCAGCCCCAGCTCCATTACTTCAGTGAGACCGGTGTAGCGCCACAAACGGCGATAGACGCCGCAAATCCAATTTGCCGATAAACGCAGGGTGACGACTATGGGTAAAAGCCAGAGGAGCTGGTGTACATAAGTAAATCCTTGCCCGGGCTCGACCAAGCGGCCATCGAAGCGGATCATAAATGCGCCGCAGAAAGAAATTGATGTTAATAGCGCATCGAGGAAGATTTGCAAAATGCGCATCCAGCGGATGCGCGCAAGCCAGGGCGATTCGACTTCAGTGGAGGCAATAAATGCGCTTTCCAAAAGTTTTGTGGAGTCGCCTGGGTTGGTTTGGGGATGATTGCCCGGTGGCTGAGGTGAAATCAAGAACTAAATTCCAATCGCCATAAAAGAGGTCAAGAGATGGCTATATTACCACCGGGAAAGGGCTCTTAGGCTTATGCATTATTTTATGCTGTATTTTGGATTAAAGCGCAGGCTGCAAAGGGTATGCGTCAATTTTTGGAAATTTACTTAATCCGCATTTTGTTTTTGTTCTTCATGACCAGCTCCTTAGTCTTGTCATAGGAGAGACCAAGTGTGCGTGCAGTGCCGCGTATCGCTTCCTCGTGCTTGACGTCAAGATCTAGCAATTCACGGTAACGTCTCAACGCCTGAATTGCCAGCGGACCCTCATTCAGGGCTTGAGAGGCACTACTTACCGCAAGTGTTGCTGTGAGGTAGCCGATGCCAAAGGCCACAATGCATGGTAACAGCCGAAAAATGTCATAGTCCTTGCCAAAGGGGGGAAGCAGATACTTGCCTGCTTCCATCGGGTTGATAATGCCAGTCGTGCACCAGAAGTGGAAAAATAGCTGAACAATGGCGAACACTGCCAGGAACGTCCATGGATTAGCAATGTACTTGGTGCGTGGGTCTTTGCGCTCCTCTTTCTTGAAAATCTGATTTTTGGGTGTGACGCTGCCGGTGCCGTACCTTTTCAGTGGCTGTGGCGGAACAACAACATAGGCTCCGATGACTGCGCACAAAAGAAATAAAGGTCCGAAAACTATCAGCTGTGGTTGCCTTGCTGCTTCAAATTGCAGAACTGCCCAGGGAATCGTTAAACCACCCAGTACAAGAGGCAGGTAGCGGCCGCTGCTGATCTTTCCTTCGACGTGTCCGCCGAAAACCCAGAGAAAGTACATACTCAGACCCATGTGGATCATATTGAATGTGCCAAAATTTGCCGTGCCCAGAAGATTAACAATAGAGGCGTAATTATGAGCATTGATCAAATCGGCAACAGCGCTTATTGACCAGCCGTTATGGGCCAGCCAGAACTCTTCTCTCTTAGCGGAAAAAACATAGCAAGCCACTGTCCAGAGAATCATCAAGATGGTAAATAACGGTGTTGCCGTAACTTTGTCATCGAATTCGACGTGGTCGCCTGGAGCGGGAACTGATTGTGGTCGTTGTAAAGTCATTGCACCGCCTGAGAATTTAGTGAGGCAATCTACATGATAGAAGCTGAACCGTGAATATGTACAGAATCGAGCTGATTTTCCTAACGCATCCAGTCAAGATGTGAATCCCTTAACCTTTTTAAATTACCACGTTTACCAGTTTGTCCGGGACAACAATTATCTTACGCAATGGACGTCCTTCAATTTTGGACCTGATTTTGCCATCATCGAGTGCCAGTTTTTCGGCCTGTCCGTCAGGCAAACCACGTTCGGCGATTGCTTTGCTTACCACTTTGCCATTTACCTGAAAGACCAGCTCGATTTGGTTGTCGATTGTCAATTCCTCACAGTAGCTGGGCCAGGCTGTGATGTGAATTGATGTTGCCGCTATTCCGCCAAACTGGCAACGCTGCCACAATTCTTCGGTAGTGTGGGGTGCCATCGGCGCTAGCAGGAGAAGCAGGTTTCTGATGGCGAATGTGATCAACCTTTTTTGATCGTCTGTGTAGGGGGCTGCCGTGGAGCCGCCGTTTTTGCCGCTGGCTGACTCAGAACGGTCAGCGTGATACTTATATAGACCATTAACCAGCTCCATGCATCGAGCGATCGCTGTGTTAAATATAAAACGTTCCTGGCTTAAATCCTGAGAGACCGACTTGATTGATTTATGAACCAGCTGCAGGAGCTGTTGCTCTGGTTGTGCCAATGGCGATCTCGAAAAATCGGTATCTTCGATGGTGTCTGGATCTACTGCTTCTTGCTCTGCCAGTTCTTCGACTAACCGCCAAATTCGTGAGAGGAATCGGAATTGCCCCACGGCACCTTCTTCGGACCACTCCAGTTCCTGCTCGGGCGGTGAGGCGAATAATGTGAAGAGGCGCGCTGCGTCAGCGCCGTATTTCTTGAAGAAATCGGATGTGCCAACTACGTTGCCCCGAGACTTCGACATTTTTTCGATGCGCCCGGAAGCAGGAGAGAATTTTGTTACCATCCCCTGCGAGAGCAGATTGGTAAATGGTTCGTCGCATTGCACCAGCCCCATATCGCGTAAGGCTTTTGTGAAGAAACGCGAGTAGAGTAAATGCAAGATGGCATGTTCGACCCCGCCCACATACTGGTCGACAGGTAGCCAGTAATTGGCCCTTACCCTGGCAAATGGCTCTTTTTCGTTGCCAGCATCGGCATAGCGCAGATAGTACCAGCTGGAATCGATAAAGGTGTCCATTGTATCGGTCTCTCTCCTGGCGGACCCCCCGCATTTGGGGCACTTAACCGAATAGAACGATTCCAGGCGGGCCAGAGGAGAACCACCCTCTCCCGTCATTTCAATACCTTCGATAGGTAGCTCAACAGGCAGGTCTTTCTCGGCAACTACCTGCGTGCCGCATGTTGGACAATGAATCAAGGGAATTGGGCATCCCCAGTAACGTTGCCGGCTGATTAGCCAATCACGTAAACGGAACAACGTTTTTCCTACACCTAGCTTGTTCTCTTCGGCAAAGGCGATGACTTTTTGCTTGCCTTCTTCAATTGGCGTCAGGGTAAACTGTCCGGAGTTGATCATCACCCCGCTTTCGGTGAAGGCGGCTTTAAGCCCCTCTGATGGTTTGCCGTCAGCTGAAATTACTTCGATGATCGGCAGATTGAAAAGTTTGGCGAATTCAAAGTCTCTTTCATCGTGAGCTGGAACACCCATTACTGCGCCTGTGCCGTAATTCAAGAGGACATAGTCGGCTACCCAGATGGGAACGACATCACCATTAAAGGGATTAATGACATAGGTTCCCAGAGGTTCGCCTGTTTTAATTTTTTCGCCGGTCAAACGTTCTCGTTCGGTCTTGCGGCTTGTCTGTTCGATATACTTTTGAACTCTGGCGCGATTTTCGTCTGTGGTCAGTTCAGTAACCAGAGGATGCTCAGGTGCCAGCACAAGGTAACTGACACCAAATACGGTATCTGGCCTGGTTGTAAAAACTGTGATCTGAACGTTTGGTTTGCTTTCGACAGTGAACGTCAGCTCAGCCCCTCGTGATTTGCCAATCCAGTTCTGCTGCATGACTTTGACACGTTCTGGCCAACCTTTCAGCTTGTCCAGATCAGCCAGTAACTGTTCAGCGTAATCAGTGATTTTGAGAAACCATTGTTTCATCTGCACTTGATCAACTTTCGTTTCTGGATGGCGCCAGCAGGCGCCGTCCTCAACCTGTTCGTTGGCTAAGACCGTCTGGCATTGAGAGCACCAGTTTACTGGTGCTTCCTTTCGCACAGCCAGGCCTTTTTCAAAGAACTTAAGAAAGAGCCACTGCGTCCAGTGGTAATAGTCTTTATCGCAGGTTGTCACTTCTCGGCTCCAGTCATAGCTGGTGCCAAGTTTCTTCAACTGTTCGTCACGCATGTACTTGATGTTTTGCTTAGTCCATTTTTCTGCGTGCAATTTGTTCTTGATTGCCGCGTTCTCCGCCGGTAGACCGAAAGCGTCCCATCCCATGGGGTTAAGTACGTTATAACCGAGCATGCGGCGGTGCCGGCTGATTACATCCGAAATTGTATAAACTCGCATGTGTCCCATGTGCAGATCGCCGGAGGGGTAGGGAAACATGACGAGCGAGTAAAATTTTTCGCGGGCGTCATTATCGCGAGCGCGATAGATACCGAGCTCTTCCCAATGTTTCTGCCATTTAGCTTCGAAATCCTGGGGACAATATTGACTCGCCATGGCCAGCTTTAACCTCTTTTTTGATTACCTTTTGTTTCGTATCTCGATGATTAGCTCGATCATCCAAATGTTCAGGCAAGAATCATCAGTCGCACGTCTTTGCCCTCGTCTTGATTGTTGAAGACTGTTGAAGACTTAGGAATCTTAGCTCAGGCGCTGTCTGTGAACAAGCAAATGGAGTGGCCATGCTAAGATTTTTAGCTGCTTATCACTCATGCGGAGAAGCTAAGGTTGGCCATGACAAGTGAAGCGAAGGTGGCAAGAGAAATGACGACTCCAGGAAGTGAACCGGCCCGGTTGTCCGAGGAGGTTCTGGCTGAGGCGCGAGAACTCTGCCGTGGTGCTGAGGTTTTGCCTGACGGACCGATCGGTCTAGCTGGCAAAATTCAGGAAAAGCGAGCTGAAGGCAAGCCTTTGCGCGTGAAGTTTGGCATTGATCCGACTTCCGCCGATTTGCATATTGGCCATGCTGTGGTTTTCCGGAAGTTGAGACGCTTTCAGGAGTTTGGCCATCAGGTTGTTTTGATTATCGGCGGTTTTACGGCACAGCTTGGCGACCCCAGCGGGCGCAATTCACTGAGACCGCAACTTTCAGCTGAGCAGGTTCAGGAAAATGCTGAGACCTATTTGAACCAGGCTGGTCTGGTTCTCGATATGGCTAAAACCGAAATTACTAATAACACCGACTGGCTTGCCAATATGGATCTGTCAAAAATGTTGCAGTTGGCCAGCAAAGTAACGGTCAACCGGTTACTGGCTAAGGACGCTTTTGGTGACAGGCTTGATAAGCAGTTACCGGTCTTTTTTCACGAGTTGTTTTATCCTTTGCTTCAGGCTTACGATTCAGTGGCAATCAACGCTGACATCGAACTTGGTGGCACAGATCAACGCTTTAACATTCTGCAGGGGCGTGAGTTGCAGCCTTACTATAACTTAGAGCCGCAGATGGCCATGTTGCTTCCTCTTCTAGAAGGAACCGATGGCGAGAAGAAAATGTCGAAGTCGTATAACAACTACATTGGGCTCAAAGATGCTCCTGATGATATGTTCGGCAAAGTTATGCGTATTCCGGATCATTTGTTGATCAAATATTTTGAATTAACCACCAGTTTGACAGGAAAAGAAATCGACGAAATAAAGACTGCTCTCGATAAGGGTGGTAATCCCAAAGCAGCAAAACAAAAACTTGGACAACAGCTGATCAGGCAATATCACAACGAAGAAGCTGCAGTGAAGGCGCTCAGCGACTGGGACAAAGTACACAGTCAGAAGCTGGCTCCTGATGAGATGCCGTTGCACAAGGTGCCTGAGGCGAGCGCCCTTTTCCGGGTGCTTGTGGAAAGCGGACTGGTGGGAAGCTCAGGTGAGGCCAAACGTTTAATCATTGAGGGGGGTGTGCGCCTGGAAGGTGAGCAGATTAAAGATCCGATGACCCAGGTCGATCTTTCTGATGGTGGACAGAAGGTCTTGCAGGTTGGCCGGCGAAAGTTCGTCAAGCTGACAGGCGAAACATGTTAGACAGGCGAGACAGGTTATTCCGGCATATTTAATTATTTGGATGGTCGAGAAACGCGTGTATCACAAGCGCGTGCTGCAAATGATTCAAAAAGAAATTAAGGAGTTGTATCTAAATGACTGAAGTGGCAAGCAGACCAGAAGCGGCACAGTCTAAGCCGAAAGCACCGCTGCGCCGTCAATTTGTCAATTTTGCGCTTTATCAGCTCGATTCTGCCTGGCATAGGCTGTCCCGGGAAGCGCGCGAAGAGTCCAAGGAGCAGTTGGAAAAAATCATCAACCAGTTTAACGATAGCAAGCAGGCCCAGATTCTTACCTTCAGCACAGTGGGTATGCGGGCCGAGGGTGATTTCCTGCTTTGGGTGATTGGTTACGATCTGGAAGTAATTCAGCAACTTGCTACCCAGATTGCCAAAAGCGAACTCGGTGCCTATCTGACTCGCAGTCATTCGTTCCTGTCGATGACGAAGCGTTCGATGTACCTTGATCGTTTCAATCCAGAACATCCTGAAGACCGCCTTCATCTCATCCCCGGCAAATATAAGTATTTGTTTGTTTATCCGTTCATCAAAAAGCGTGACTGGTATTTGCTTCCACAAGCAGAGCGGCAGGAGATGATGGACGAACATATCAGGATCGGGATGAAGTATCAGTCGGTAAAACTGAATACTACATATTCATTTGGTTTAGACGACCAAGAATTCGTGGTGGCCTTTGAAACGGATGAAGCCGGTGATTTTCTCGATCTGGTGCAAGAGTTGAGAGAGTCAAAGGCAAGTATGTACACACTTCGTGATACACCCATAATTACTTGCATTAAAATGAACACATCGCAAATGCTCAACGCTTTAGGCTGAATGGCGCTTGGATACCAGGCTTCTATCCCACAGTTTTGTTTGGTTATTGCCGCCAGCGATTAATAGGACGTCCAGTCCTTTTCTGATCGCTCGAGTCGAGATTCTTTCCATTGATTGGATCATATGTGGCTACTGACTGATTCCACCACGATTTTATATCTGTGACGGTGCCGTCGGTTTCGCGTCTTTTCTTTGCTACCAGGTCTGCGGGCTCAGGGGCTTGGGCGGCGGCACGTAAATCCTTCACAAAGCTGGAAATCTCATCCAACGCTTGAAGTTCACTAGCTGCTCGTTCGTTCGCGAGTCGCTGCAAATTGTCTTGCCAGGGGTTTTTTCCTTCCGGCAGAATAATTGTTTCGGATACTTGATTGGGTTTAGCGACCCTTCTGATAATCCCTGTGATTAGCCCCAAGAGTTTAGTGCGCCAAGAAGAAAACATGGAAGGATACTCCCTAGGTGAATACGAGCTAATATTGCCCATGCCTCTGAGTGAGTAACGGGTGTAGATTAAAAATTGTCAAGGTGATTGGCCATTGGTCCAAATCTCACTGTTAAGCCTGACTCCTTTTAGATAGTTCGGGAACGGCGATTTGTCTTTGTTGCACCGGCTTTGTTGCACCGGCTTTGTTGCATCCGCTTTATAGCACTCAATCGCTCAAGCCGATTCTTCGGTTTCAACATGTTAAGCAATTGTTGTTTGTTGCAAGTTTCACATTTCTTTATGTTCGGATATGCGTGGTATGTGAAACACATTAAAAGGCTTCACCAAGATCTACCTGACGGATAATCAAGGCAAAGGGCAAAGACTGACAACTTTTGTATCCTGGGACTTTTCAGGTTTCGGATTTGGGCATATGTCTCGTTCGGGCATATTAAACAGAGCTGCCAGAGTCTGCTCTCACCACTCTCTCCTTATGCGATTAACCATTTATGGTGAAAATCGAATCGACGAAAGATCTGCCTCCTGCCGAAATGTGCCTGCTACAGAGCTTTGCGGGAACTCTCTTGATCTGACATTTTTCACCAGATATGGTTAATGACATAAGGGCCACAAGGGTGATACGCCTGGCACGAGTTGTTAAACGTCAGTCTTTTCTAGCTTTAGGCTTTGCCCGCACCAACGAGATGTTGCACTAATATTTCGCGCCAGTCCTGACGCGTGATATTGCCGCCGCACACGACAATGCCAACTTGCTCATTGGGTCTTGGTTTGTGATGTTTCCGGCTGATGGCAGCTATAGCCACGGCGGCTGCTCCTTCAATGAGCATGCCCTCATTGTCCAGGTAATCAAAAATAGTCGATTTGATTTCGGATTCCTCTACCAGAACCCAATCATCTACCAGTTCCTTTGCTAGCGGAAATGTTATCGAATCTTCTTCCAGGTTGCCCCAAATGCCATCGGCAATTGTTTTTTCACAAAAGGCACGAACAATTCTGCCGGCGTTAATTGATGCCAGCATTGCCGGAGAGTTACCGGCTACAGCACCGATAATTTTGATTCGAGGATTAATGGCTTTCGCTGCAATAGCCATGCCGCCAATTAAACCACCGCCTCCACAAGCAATAACCAGAGTTGTTAGCTGCGGCAATTCCTGGAGCATTTCGAGAGCGACGGTGCCATTGCCGGCTATTACTTCCGGATGATTGTAGGCTGACAAAAAGAAGCCATTCTTTTGAGTGGCCATGCGTTTAGCATATGCCTCGCAAACGTCGTAATCTTCGCCGTGCTCGATCACCGATACGCTGTAGCTTTTCAATCTTTGCTTTTTGACTGGCGAGGCGGTTGTCGGTAAGCATATAGTGACATCGCTTTCAGTATGAGTGGATGCTTCAGCCAGACCAAGCCCGTGATTACCGGCGGTAGCCGAGAAAATCTTGGGGATGTGTTGCTCCTTCGCCCAGATCAAGGCGTTGGTCGCGCCACGGTATTTGAAGGAGCCGGTCACCTGGACATTCTCCAGCTTGAGGAAGACGTTTGCTTTTGCCTGAGAAGACAACCACTGGCTCTTTATCAGGGGAGTCTTGTTAATGAATGGCAGTATGCGGCGATTGGCCGTTAGCACATCACTTAATTGCATGTTTCTTGAAGGCACGGTAGTAGCTCCGGTTGGCTGACGAACCTTGAAGCAGCTGTTATATGAAAAAAAATGGAGCGGGTAGCGGGAATCGAACCCGCGTGTGCAGCTTGGAAGGCTGCCGTTCTACCATTGAACTACACCCGCAACTTGGTCGATCCTACCACAGACCGGCGTACCGCACAAAACTTTTCCTTTATTGTTCCATTAACTCAACTACAAAGCCCTGAAATGGCGATCTGGGCTGTATCACCGAAGCTGCAAAATGGACCGGGACGCCTTTACTTCCTCTGCATGTTCAAAAACCTGCAATTCCGCTGGTAAGGTTCTTACAGGTGTTGTAACAATTCCGCTATTTTTTAATATAGGCAACCATTTGGCGTTTGCCCGGCTTGGATCTGCCAGGAACAAGTTGTATCAGGTGACAACCAGGAAATGCTGAGCGGGCAGACTCTGTCTGTATTTATCCGGTTTCAAAATTACAAAAATTTGTTACTTAGAGTTGGGATATCCCTTCTTCTAGCGTTAATCCCAAACCGCCATTTGCGAGAGCCAGACCGCCGAGCGAAACTGCAAAGGCAGCAGAACTAATCTCAATCGGAGCGAATGCTACCGCGGCTGCAACTGCGACTCCGGCTTGCGCTGCGGCTAGTCCATACTCAGATAGGTCTGCCTGACCATGAAGGACAT
>Ga0364859_10778_pt1 | contig 12088 bp, 10 predicted proteins | sample ExccelAu500001D3_FD_206911 | JGI IMG/M metagenome (GOLD analysis project Ga0364859, IMG submission 206911) | Enriched cells from Trout Bog Lake Hypolimnion, Wisconsin, USA - BchlTB.Aug20.5000.01 .D3 | ecosystem: Environmental > Aquatic > Freshwater > Lake > Hypolimnion/Profundal zone | place: USA...
AAACAAGTTACTTTCCGATACAAAACTTCGAAAAAATATTTCCCAAAATTTCATCGTTAGTTACCTCACCGGATATCTCACCCAGGTATTCCAATGCACGTTTAATATCGAAGGCTACGAGCTCGCCGGTGTTTTGATTTTGAATGCCGGTTTTTACAAGTGTGAGGGCTTCGTTAGCTTTTACCAGTGCTTCGTAATGGCGGAGGTTGGTGATGATGGTGTCTTGAGTGCCTAACTGCTTTGAGTCGGTTACCAGCTGGTAAAGTTTTTCTTTTAAAAGAGGAAGGTTATAGTGTGTGTTGGCTGAGATAAATAAAATTTCGGGAAAGTGGTGTTTACCCCGTGCAAAGGTGACGGCATTATAAAACCGTGAGGTTTTTTTCCAGTCGGCTTTGTCTACTTTGTTGCCGACGATCAGACCGCTGAAACCGGTCAGTTCGAGTTCGTGAAGCTCGTTCAATAACTCTTCCGGAGTGGTTTTGTTTACATCAAACAGGTAAATGTAAACTGCAGATTTGCGCAGTTTTTCCATGGTGCGCTCAACGCCTTGCTGTTCTATGGCATCGGTGGTGGCGCGAATGCCGGCAGTATCAATAAAGCGGAATTGGATGCCATTGATGTTCATGACTTCCTCAATCGTATCGCGGGTGGTACCGGGTATTTCTGAAACGATAGCGCGCTCTTCATTCAGTAATGCGTTGAGCAGCGTTGACTTGCCGGCGTTAGGTTTGCCTGCAATGACGGTGTTTACGCCATTCTTAATTACGTTGCCGAGTTTGAATGATTCGGCCAATGGTTGAAGTAAGTTTTGTATGCGGTCAATTAAAGCAATCAGTTGTTCGCGATTGGCAAACTCAACGTCTTCTTCTGAAAAATCCAATTCCAGTTCAATTAGCGAAGCGAAATTGAGTAGTTGGGTGCGCAGGTCCTTTATCTGGTTACTGAATCCTCCGCGCATTTGTTGTAAGGCGAGTTGCTGGGATGCTGAAGAGGAAGATGCAATTAAATCAGCCACGGCTTCTGCCTGCGAAAGGTCGATACGGCCATGCATAAATGCCCGCAGGGTAAACTCGCCGGGTTTGGCAGAGCGTGCTCCCTTTTGAATTAATAAACGGATAATCTGCTCGGCTACAAATGGTGAGCCGTGGCATGATATTTCAATTACATCTTCAGTAGTGAAGCTTTTGGGTGCTTTGAAGAGGCTTACCATCACCTCATCTAATATTTTAGCGCCGTCCACGATATGGCCGTAGTGGATAGTGTGCGATTTTTGTTGGGTTAAATCTTTGCCCTGAAAAACGGACTGCGCAATTTCAATTGCTTGCGGACCTGACAGGCGGATAACGCCGATGGCACCCACACCCTGGGCGGTGGCAAGTGCAACTATGGTATCATTGGTAATCACGGAAGCAAATTAAAGGAAGTTTTGTGGATGGGACGTTTTTAAGTAGTATTTAATGCCAGTTAACGGGTCGCTTAAAATCAGGCTTTATTGCCGTCTGCTTTAGCTGACGGTATTTCAATATCGTCTCTATGGCTTTAGCCAAAATGCATTTTGGTTAAAGCCATATTTATTGTAACATTATGTTCCGTCGGCTAAGGGCAACCTCAATAAATAACATCTTATACAAACGTCTATGTCATTTGTAAAAATTTGGGTGCATACGGTTTTCTCAACAAAAAACAGGGAGCCGCTTTTAAGCAAGAGTATTAGAAAGGATGTTTATGAACATATTATTAGCAACTGCCATAAAAAGGAAATATTCCTTGAGGCAATAAATGGTTATTCTGAACATATACATTGTTTGATTTCTTTAGGTAAAGAGCAGTCCATATCCAAAGTATCGCAATTGATTAAAGGGGAAGCGTCCTTTTGGATAAATAAAAATGAGCTGACTACTAAAAAATTTATGTGGCAAGACGATTATTTTGCCGTTTCTGTAAGTGAGTCGCAAGTGAAGCAGGTGGTAAAGTATATTCAAAACCAAGAGGCTCATCATGCTAAGAAATCTTTCGCGGAGGAGGTAGATGAGTTTATGAATAAGTATGGCTGGGCCTATACGAGGCAGTGATTTTAAAACCATATAGAACGCAAAAGAGGCCTTCGCTTTAAATTCGTTACTGGTATTTCATATGTCCCAACTTGCTTTAATCACAAATGCATTTTGGCTAAAGCCGTGTAGCGGGGCTTTCTAACCGTTGGCTGAAGCCAACGGCAATAAGGAAAAATAAACAACCAAGGCAATTTGTTTCAGGACGAGGTCTATCCCTGCGCAAACTCACTCAGCTCTAACCATCTTACTTCTTTAATCTCCAATAACAATGTCACCTCGCCCAAGCGGGTAATCATTTTATTAAGTTCTTCGTAAGGGGCGTTACCGTGGTTTATTTTATCGTTCAGTTCAGCCTTTTCTTTTTCAAGTGCGGGAATATCTTTTTCAAGCGCTTCAAATTCAAATTTTTCTTTGAAGGTTAGCTTTTGTTTTGTTTTGGTGGGTTGTGATGCTGTTGGTTCAACTTTTGCAGTTGCTTCGGCGGTCATGCTGGTGCCGGGGTTCAGCTTTTTGTTTTTGTCTTTTGCTTTGCGCCATTCGGTGTAGTTACCCGGGAAGTCGTTTACTACGCCATCGCCTTCAAAAACGAACAGGTGGTCAACCAGTTTATCCATAAAATAGCGGTCGTGCGAAACGATGATGATGCAGCCCTGGTATTGCTCGAGGAAATCTTCGAGGATGGCAAGTGTAATCAGGTCAAGGTCGTTAGTGGGCTCATCCAGTATCAGGAAGTTGGGGTTGGCGAAGAGGATGGATAGTAATTGCAAACGCTTCTTTTCGCCGCCGCTTAACTTAGAGATGTAAGTGTATTGCTGGTCAGGCGTAAACTGGAAAAGCTCAAGGAATTTTCCGGCTGATACTTTGGTGCCATCGGCCAGGGGGAAATGCTCGGCGATGTCTTTTACAAATTCAATAACGCGCTTGTCTTCTTTTACTTCAAGACCTTTTTGACTGAAGTATCCGAACACTACTGTTTCGCCGGTGTTGATTTTACCGGTGTCGGCGTGCTCCAACCCTAAAATAATATTCAGAAAGGTTGACTTACCTACTCCATTCCGGCCTATGATACCGATACGTTCACCACGCTTAAAGGTGTAGTCGAACCCTTTTAAAATTACCTTCTCATTATACTTTTTGTATACCTTCTTTAACTCCAGAATCTTTCCTCCCAGGCGCGACATTTTTACATGCAACTCCAGTTTGTCATCTGCCTTTTTGGAATTAGCTTTTTCTTCAACTTCATAAAAAGCATCCTGGCGGGATTTTGATTTGGTAGTACGGGCCTTAGGCTGTTTGCGCATCCAGGCCAGTTCTTTGCGGTAAAGGTTACGGGCCTTATCTATAGAGGCGGCCTCGCTTTCTTCGCGCTCCAGCTTACGGGTGAGGTAGCTTTCAAAATCGCCTTTATGCAGGTATATCTGCTGGTTGTCCAGTTCAAAAATTTCGTTACAAACGTTGTTCAAAAAAAACCTGTCGTGCGTTACCAGCAGCAGGGTGGTTTTGGGGCTTGAAAGAAATTCGGCCAACCACTCAATCATTTCAAAATCGAGGTGGTTGGTGGGCTCATCAAGCACCAGGAAATTGTGTCGGTCGCCGAAACTAATGTCGATCAAAACCTTGGCCAGCGATAATCTTTTGCGTTGTCCGCCCGACATTGAGCCTGCTTTTTGTTCAAGGTCGGTAATGTTTAGCGAGGTTAGGATTTCTTTAACGGTGCTTTCAAAATTCCAGGCATTCAGTTCATCCATTCTGCCCATCAGCCGATTGATTTCATCATCATCGTGATGATTCATGGCCAGCTCATACTCGCGCACAGTATTAATAACCGGGTGGTTGTAGCTGAGTATATTTTCAAGCACGGTTTTATCTTCCTGGAACAGCGGATTTTGGTCGAGGAAAGAAACACTGACATCTTTATTAATCCAGATTTTGCCCTCATCGGCTGTGTCCTTTCCCGCAAGGATATTAAGCAGCGTGGTTTTACCCGCCCCGTTTTTAGCAACTAAAGCAATCTTATCGCCCTCTTCGATGTTGAAGGTTATATTGGTAAAAAGTGGCTTTTCTACGAACGACTTAGTGAGGTTCTCAACGTTTACATAATGCATATGGGCGCGAAAGTAGCACAAAAAACGCCCGAAAAGGTGGTTTTGACAAGGGCGAATAATTATTCGCCCCTACATGCCCCCGTATTGTCCTTAAAACCTTTCACTGCACACTATTGGTGTTATAAGTGCGTGGGGTATACGGGGAAATAGATATTCTTTTGTTGTAAAACATACAGGATTGTCGTCAGCACTAATCTTAGGGGTGGTATTGGGTTATTTTGCGTTGCTGTTAGTGATTGCCTTTTATACGGCCCGTGGCGCCACCAATGAGACTTTTTTTATTGGCAAGAAGAGCTCGAAGTGGTACCTGGTAGCTTATGGTATGATAGGCACTTCGCTATCGGGCGTAACTTTTATGAGCGTACCGGGCGGAGTAGGTAAGGGGCACTTTGCTTACATGCAGATTGTGATAGGTTATTTACTTGGTTACCTGGTTATTGCCTTTGTTTTAATGCCGCTTTATTACCGGCTTAATCTTACCTCCATTTATACTTACCTTCAATCAAGATTTGGGAACGTGGCTTATAAGACCGGGGCAACTTTTTTTTTGGTGTCGCGCCTGTTGGGGGCTTCTATCCGCATCTTCCTGGTGTTAAATGTGTTGCAGGTTTTTATGCTGGACGGGTGGAACATTCCCTTTCCGGTTACCGTATTTGTAATACTGGCTATGATATTGCTTTACACCTTTAAGGGTGGGGTAAAAACCATAGTGTGGACAGATACCCTGCAAACCACTTTTATGATACTTGCGCTGGTTATTACTGTTTTTATTATCAGCCATGAACTGCACCTGAATTTCGGCGACTTATATGCTTCATTAAATCAGAAAGGCTACACCCAAATATTTGATACTGACTGGCGCTCGAAAGGGTTTTTTATTAAGCAAATAGTGAGCGGTATGTTTATTACTATTGCCATGACGGGCCTTGACCAGGAGATGATGCAGAAAAACATCAGTGTGCGGACATTAGGAGAAGCCCAAAAGAATATGGTGGTTTTTAGTGTGATACTGTTGTTTGTTAATGCGCTGTTCCTTTTTTTAGGAGGCATACTTTATTTGTACCTGGCAGATAAAAATATTGCTTTGCCTGCCCATCCTGATGATGTTTTTCCGACCATAGCGCTTCAGTATTTGTCGCCGCTGGCAGCGCTTGTGTTTGTGGTTGGCCTTGTATCGGCTTTGTTTCCGAGCGCCGATGGGGCTATTACAGCACTTACTTCGTCCTTCTGTATTGACATACTTGGGTTAAAACAACGCGAGGATTTAAGCGAAGAACAAAGAATGAGTGTAAGGCGTAAGGTGCATTTAAGTGTTGCCTTTGCATTTTTAATTGCCATCATTTTATTCAGGGTAGTCAATGAGGGCTCTGTAATAACAGCAACCCTGAAAATTGCCGGTTATACCTATGGGCCTTTGCTGGGCTTGTTTGCTTTTGGTATAATAACCGGGCGCTCTGTTACCGATAAGCTGGTGCCGGCTGTTTGCCTTGCCGCACCGGCTATAACTTATGTACTGGATACCTTTTCAACAAATCTTTTTTTCGGGTATCAGATGGGATTTGAAGTATTACCGGTTAACGGATTGTTAACCTTTGCCGGACTATTTATGATTTCAGATACAAAGGCCCCCTGCAGTATTATATAGCAGTTGAACCTTATTTATCATTAAACAAAACTTATGACTACAAAGAAGAATGTTAAGAAAAAGAGCTGGGCTGAGTTGCGGGCAGATTCGAGCTGGAGGATGTTTAAAATTATGAGCGAGTTTGTAGATGGATTTGAGAAGATGGAGCAGTTTGGGCCCTGTATTTCAATCTTCGGGTCGGCGCGTACAAAACCTGATCATCCGCATTATAAAATGGCAGAACAGATAGCAGCGCACCTGGCTAAAGAGGGCTTCGGGATTATAACCGGCGGCGGGCCGGGTATTATGGAGGCCGGTAACAAGGGCGCGAAACTGGGAAAAGGAAGCTCGGTAGGTCTGCACATTGAGTTGCGCATGGAGCAGGATTGGAACGACTACATTGACGCTGATAAGCTTTTGATATTTAAATACTTTTTTGCCCGTAAGGTGATGTTTATACGCTATGCCCAGGCCTTTATTTTTATGCCGGGTGGCTGGGGAACGATGGATGAGACCTTTGAGGTACTGACTTTGATTCAAACCAATAAGGTAGATAAGGTACCGGTTATATTTGTTGGCCAGGATTACTGGAAAGGGCTGTTGGACTGGATGAAGGACACCATGATACGTGAAAAGTATATTCACCCGGAAGATTTAAAACTGTTTCATGTAACCGATGACCCTAAAAAAGTGGTAAAAATTATTGATGCGTTTTACAAGAAGCAGGATTTGCGGCCAAATATGCGACTCTAGTTTTTAATACAAATACATTTACTGCAATCCCGGTAGCTATCGGGAGCAAAGAGCGCATAGGAACATCCGGAATTTGTATTTTGGAATGCCATTGATAAAAGAGACTGACTTCGTTTTAAATTTAACCGGTTCATAGTTTCCATGAATTTTCTGGTGCCGTATATTTTTTTATTTCTGCATTCGGGGCTACTGTCCGGAAATGATTCTACGGCATATCCACAAAATTATTTCAAATCGCCGCTCGGTATTCCGGTGCTTTTAGCTGGTAATTTTGGCGAACCCCGTGCCGGGCATTTCCACGCCGGGCTTGACATACAGACCAAACAGGTGGAGGGTTTACCCGTTTATGCTGCTGCTGATGGATATGTATCGCGTGTCAACGTTTCAAGCGTGGGTTATGGTAATGCGCTGTATGTAACCCATCCAAACGGATATGTTACGGTGTACGGACACCTGAAGGAATTTATGCCTGATTTGATGAAGCACCTTCGTAAGGAACAGTATGCAAAGAAAAGCTTTGCTATTGATTTTGAATTAAAGCCCGATGATTTTCCGGTAAAACAAGGAGACCAGATTGCGTATAGCGGAAGCACCGGTAGCTCGGGCGGGCCCCACCTGCACTTTGAGATACGCGATGCAGCGGAGAATCCGATTAACCCCCTTTTATTCGGAATTAAAATTGTAGACCAAACGAGGCCTTTGGTAAGCGGCCTGAAGGTTTATGCCATGGACTCGTTAAAGTACTTCAGTGACGGTTACCGGTGCGGCTTGAATGGGAAAAACGGGAAGTTCGAGCTGCAGGGCGGCACGATAAAGGTGAACTGCGCCCGGGTTGGGCTTGGTTTGAATACTTACGACCTGATGGATCGCTCCGATAACCGGCTGGGTATTTATAACCTGAAGTTGTACAAAGATGAGCAGTTGGTATATGAATATAAAATGGATAAAATATCTTTTAAAGACAGCCGCTATGTGCTAAGCGAAATTGACTACCCGGTTTTTATAAATGAGGACGAACAGATGTACTATAAATGTTTTGTTGAGCCGGGGAACAAGTGCCCTGTTTACAGCCATGTTATAAATCACGGAATTGTTGATTTAAGCGACGGCGCTGTTCATGATATCAGGATTGAGGCAAGTGACTTTTCGGGGAATACTTCAATAGTGCAGGGGAAGCTGCAATATGATGCAAGAAGCAACTTAATAAAAGAAAACAAAACGCCTTACCTAAAGCGGTTTGATTGCGGGCAACCTAATGAATTCAGAGATAACGATATAGTAATTTCATTGCCGGCAAATTGTTTATTTGATACCCTTTATTTCAATCATTCGGAAGCACTTTCAACCAACAGAGAGGTTTATTCCAAGGAACATTTACTGAGCAGTGTGAACGCGTGTTTTTTCGATTGGTTTAACCTGTCGATAAAGGGAGAGAAATTAACACAGCACCTGGAAGATAAAGCGGTAATTGTGTTTAAAGATGCTAAAGGCAATGAGTTTTCGAGAGGAGGGGTTTTTAAAGATGGGTTTGTCAGTACTAAAGCGCGCGAATTTGGTTTGTGTTACATTAAAGTGGATACAATTCCACCAACAATTACACCGGTTAATATTTATGCAGGTAAAAACATGAGCAAGAGTAAGGTCATTGTTTTTAAAATTGCCGATGAATTGTCGGGGATCAAATCGTTTAACACTTACCTTGACGGAGAATGGGTTGTGGCAGATTATGATGCCAAATCTTCAAGCCTGATTTATTATATGGATAATAATATGAAACCCGGTGAGCACCGGTTTAGGGTAGTAGCCGAGGATGAGCGGCATAATTCGGCTGAGTATGTTGTGAAATTTAACATTTGACTTTAAAAATACCTTACATTGGGAAGTATCTTATTGATGGAAATAAATGGTACTTTAGGCTGGGGCATATCAGAATCCGGCGTTAAAGTATGCTCAAACCATTGCTGCATAAGGCTTTGAGCGAAATTTTAAATCTGCAGACGAGGTAAAACCGCCTCATAATACTTGTTGCATCAATCGAAAATTTATTTTCTTTGCGCCTGCTTAAACTAAAACAAAAACAGCGCTATGAAAAGAAATTTTTTACTTACGTCATTAATGCTGGTGGCAGTGCTGGCGGTTGTTAACACAAACAAGGTTAACTCCAAGATAGTATTTCCTCCTTACGGCTCATGCGGCGATCCTGTAAATACCACTACCTGTGTTCAATCGGGTTGCCATGGTGGACCTATTCACACACCTACAGCACAGGACGTGTCTTTGTTGATTGGAACAACCTCTACCCCAACAACCCCGCTTGACAGCACATTCCAATACCTTCCAAATACTACATATTATATAACATTCGATATAACCCAGGTGGCTTATGCTTATGGTTTTCAAATGACTGCTTTGAATCCTAACCTTAATATGGCAGGCTCTTTTACCGTTACTTCACCTTCATCCACCAAACTTCAACTAGGACCTCCTGATTATATCGGCCATTTGCACGCTAACCATACTACTCATTCATGGACTTTCCAATGGACTTCGCCGGCAAGAGATTCAGGCGCTGTTACATTCTATTATTCATTTAATCCCGGCGACAGCACAAACTTTACTAACCTGACTGCCGGTTCAAATATTTATAACAGCCACTTCACAATTCAGCCTGGATTTGGTGTTGGTATAAATTCAATATCTGAGAAAATTTCTGAAGTTCAGGTTTATCCTAACCCTGTTAACTCAGCATTCAACCTTACATTTGATGTTAAGAAAGGAGGCGAAGCCAGTGCATTAGTTTATTCAATGGATGGAAAGCTTTGCAGGCAATTATTCAATGAAAACCTGAGCAACGGGAATTTCAACCGTTCTTTTGATGTTTCATCATTGGCGGCCGGCATTTATTTTGTTAAGCTGAATATTGACGGCGCTACTACGACTAAAAAAATAGTAATACAGTAACCTGATCTCTGCGGTGATCAGATCCGTATATTGTTTTGATAGTTTACTTATAATCAGTTAAAATTGATGATGGTTTAATTGAATCTCATACCTGCAACTTTGGTGATACCGGAGTTGCAGGTTTGGGAACCGGTAATATTTTCGAAAATGAGCGTTTTAAGAGTGTCTTTTGACTTTAAACGTTGTTAAAGATTAAGACAAGCGCCGTTGTAACCCATAAAGAATGAAGGAGTTGTATTCCATGAAAAAAAAGTCTGTTATAATAGCAATTGCGGGTTTGGCCCTGGTTACATTGTTTTCATGCACAAAAGACAGGACCCATCCGGCGGTTTTGTATAATTGTTCGTCTGTAAATGCGGCAACCAATACTTACAACCTGAATATTAATCCGAATATCACCAGTGTATACTGTGCCTATGCTCCCTGCCATGGAGGCGGAAGTACCGGAGGAGGGCTGGATATGTCGACTTACGCCTCGACAGTGAGTGCCTTTAAAACAAGTACTGTTATCTGCGCATTAAAAAATGCCGGATGTGAATTAATGCCCAAGGGGGGGCCAGCTTTGCCTGACAGCCTTGTACTACAAATGGAGTGCTGGCAGCAAAATGGTTTTCCGCAATAATTAATCTTTAAATGATACAACCAACAAGACATGAAAATTAAAAGCAGCTTCAGGTTATTTTCAGCAGTTCTTCTGTTGACAGCAAGTACATTCTGCGTAAAAGCCCAGGACGATAAATACGCGGATACTTATGCCTGCCAGAAGGGTATGGTACACTTTTTCTCGGCCACGGCCATGGAGAATATTGATGCCACCACCAACAGTGCAGTTTGCGTATTAAATACCAAAACAAAAAAGGTGTTCTGTAAACTGAAGCAAACCAGCTTTACTTTTAAAGATAAGCTGATGCAGGAGCATTTTAATGAGAACTACATGGAAAGCGACAAATTTCCGGTTGCTCAGCTGGATATGGTAATTGTTGAAGACATTGACTTTACAAAGGACGGTGTTTACGACGTTACCTTAAAAGGAACTATTGAAATGCATGGTGTTAAAAAAGAGCGTGAGATTAAAGGAAAAATAACCGTTAAAAACGGACAACCGGTTAATGCTACAGCCGTTTTTATGGTAAAGCTTGCCGACCACGGCATTAAAATACCAAGTATTGTCGGGGCTAATATTGCCGAAGATGTGAAAACGGATGTTGACTTCACTTTCGAAAAATTTCACAAATAATTTTTGCTTATAATTTAATTTTCCCGGAATGCCGGGAAGCATGACCGGCCCTGGTATAACGGGGCTTAAATTGAAAATACCCATGAAATATTTTTTCTCGTCTCTGTTTTTAGTTTCGGTTCTGTTCTCTTCTGCCCAGATGGATCTTCTGGACAGCATGATGACAAGCAATGCGAAACAGGAAAAGGAATATGTGGCCTATACCTTTAAAATGACCAGGGTTATTAATGGCCAGTCGGTAGAAATGACCAAAAAAGGTGCGCTTGATTTCCAGATAAGCCACCGGTTCGGCGATGCGTTCGCTACAAAAGCTGACAACATCCACAACCTGTTTGGTTTTGACCAGGCTTCGGATATCGGCGTTACTTTTGACTATGGTATTACCGATGACCTCAGTGTTGGAACCGGACGTATGAAGGGAGCCGGCCTGATGACCGAGCTGTGGAACGTAAATGCAAAGTACAGGGCACTAAAGCAAACCACCGATTTTAAGATACCTGTAACTATTGATGTATACGGCAATGCGACTATCAGCAGTGAGCTTAACTCAAATGATCCATCAACCGTAAATTATTTTCCCAAAGGTTATGCAGGTTTTTCGCATCGTTTAAGCTACCTGGTGCAAGGGCTTATAGCCACCAAGGCTACCAGCTGGTTATCGGTGCAGTTAGACCCTACTTTTTTGTGGAGGAATAATGTGCCTTCGAATGATAAGAACGGTATGTTTATTATGGGCTTATCTGCCAGGGCGAAATTTAATAAGCGCACAGCCATAATTTTTGAATATTACCTGCCTTGTCAGAAATCAGGTATAGGAGGCCGTGAGCCATTTGCCATGGTAAGGGGTTTAAAAAGCGCTGCATACTATCCTGCGTTAAATATTGGCGTTGAATTTGAAACCGGCGGTCACGTTTTCCATGTTAACCTTACCAATACAGCTGGTATATCAGAAAACGATTTTCTGGCTTATAACGCGCATAACTGGGCGCAGGGACAATTTCGCCTTGGTTTCTCAATCTCAAGGAGTTTTCCGCTGGATAAGAAACACAAGGGGGAGAAGTACTGGAAAAAGGGTAGTGTTGAAGACCCGGATCAAAAAAAGGATGATTCCAAGAACGTTCAGATTGTCAGGTAAAATATAATACCTACCGCCTTATTGAAAGGGTTAAGCCGCAACCGGGTTGCTGTTTAACCCTTTTGGTTTTTATAGCTGCACAGACATTTTAGCGCCTAATTATTGACTAAATAAGACATAATGGCACAATGGTTTGAATAAAAAATGCCATTTTGTCCTATATTGACGTTGGTACAGGGTTTGACATAGGAACATCGTTATTCAAAATTCATTAAAACA
>Ga0364859_10785_pt1 | contig 12003 bp, 10 predicted proteins | sample ExccelAu500001D3_FD_206911 | JGI IMG/M metagenome (GOLD analysis project Ga0364859, IMG submission 206911) | Enriched cells from Trout Bog Lake Hypolimnion, Wisconsin, USA - BchlTB.Aug20.5000.01 .D3 | ecosystem: Environmental > Aquatic > Freshwater > Lake > Hypolimnion/Profundal zone | place: USA...
GATGATGAACTTCATGCATTCCATAAAGCGAGGCTGGTGGGTGAAAGAGAAGATGACCGTTTTCTCAACCACATCAATAAACCGGTACACTGGAAATTTATTGATGTATCAGAAATTCATTCACTCGATGATTTTATAGATGGTGCTGAAATGTATTCGAAGATCTATGAACAGGAGGATGCGGATTCGTACATTCGTAGTACACAGTATAAAGCAAAATACTTGTTGCAGAAAAGTATTCAGCAATACATACCGTTAAACTAGTTAGCTTGTTAAATTCGTCTCTGTCCGATACTAAATTTAAAAAAGTGTTCATAGCCTGGTGGATCGTTTGGGCTACCCTGCATTTTGCTGTCATGAAAGACCTGGGTTATGATCCTCTAAAATCCTTTACGGATAGTTTGATTTCCAATCTTTTACTGGCAGGTTGTTGCTGGTTTATCAATAACAGTATGCGTTACTATCTTCCGGGTGTTGAAAAATATTGGTATGTACTTACTATTAGTATTGGACTCAGTTCTGTTTGGCTGCTCTTTACCAGAGGTTCATTATGGGTCCTGTTCAGGTCTGATATTACTTATGCGAAATCATTGGCTTATACCTCCAATGTCCGTTTTGGGATTGCATTTCTTATGAATGGATGTATGGCGGTTCTAAGTCTGTTATGGCATACCCAGCTTGAACAGAAAAAAGCCGACCAGCGTAAAGCGGAAGCCGAAAAGCTGGCCAGAGAGGCAGAACTTTTTAAATTGCGACAGCAATTGCAGCCACATTTCTTATTCAATAGCCTCAACAGCATCAGCGCATTAACCGGAACCCAACCAGAAAAGGCAAGGCATATGATCCAGCAATTGTCCGACTTTTTAAGAGGTACCCTAAAAAAAGAAGAACAACAATGGAGCAGTTTTGAAGAAGAATTGCAATACCTGCAGCTTTACCTGGAAATTGAAAAAGTGAGGTTTGGTCACCGGCTTCAAACCAATATTCAATATGATAAGGAGATCTTGCATTTGAAGTTGCCCCCAATGATCCTGCAACCTATAACTGAAAATGCCATCAAATTCGGACTCTACGATACACTAGGGGAAGTGTTGATCTCCATTACGGCACATCATGTTAATGGAAGTCTTGAAGTGGTCATTCAAAACCCTTACGATGAGGATAGTGCATTGCCCCTTCAAGGAACCGGATATGGACTAACTTCTGTACAGAGGAGACTTTTTCTGCTGTTTGCCAGACAAGACCTGCTTCTGATCAATAAAGAGAATGCATTGTTTACCACAACAATCATAATCCCTCAATTACTATGAAATGTATAATAATAGATGATGAACCCCTTGCAAGGATGATTATAAAGGAATACCTGCAGGACTTTCCTGAAATAAAGGTCCTACAGGAATGTAATGACGGATTCGAGGGGCTGAAAGCCATACAGCAATGGCAGCCGGATCTTGTATTTCTTGATATTCAGATGCCTAAGATCAATGGTTTTGAATTACTGGAATTACTGGATAATCCACCTCATATCATTTTTACAACTGCATTTGAAGAATATGCCATCAAAGCTTTTGAAGCGCATGCAGTAGATTATCTCTTGAAACCCTTTAGTAAGGAAAGATTCATTAAATCCCTGCAACAGCTGGATTTCCAGCAAAAAGAGGTACAGAAATCTAAAACTGAAGCCCTGTTTCAAACCACATCTGTTTCTCCGGTGCAATCTGGCAGGGTGGTTGTAAAAGATGGCGGAAAAATTAAAATCATCCCTGTCAAACAGATTCAATACCTGGAAGCAGCAGACGATTATGTAAAGATCCAGACTGCTGAAGGTTGTTTTCTCAAAAAGAAAACCATGCTGTATTTTGAAGAGAGCCTTTCGCCTCAGCAGTTTATCAGGATACACCGCTCTTATATCATAAATTATCAGCTGATTACCCGAATAGACCCTTATGAAAAGGATGGACATATGGTCTTACTGAATACAGGGGCCCGGCTACCTGTTAGTAAATCAGGATATGCCAAACTAAAAGAGGTACTGGGTATCTGATCCCGGCACCTCTTTTAGTAAACCTTACAATTTGATGATTATAAAGAGCAATCGCTTTCGGCTACAAATTATAATTTTTTCCCGCTTTCTTTAATTATAAGGCTAATAAAATGGATGAAACGCTGGTAATCCCTGATTGGTAACCGCTCATCTATACCATGATATCCTTTGCTATCGGTTAAGGGCGAAAAATTGATCACACCATCACTAATTTCACGGTAACTTCTCGAATCGGTGGCGCCCAGCATGATATAGGGTGCCGGAATAATATCGTCAACCGTATTGTAAACAGCATCCTGTACCATCCTGAAGGCGGCAGAGTTCAGGTCTGTTGCTTTGGAGGGTTCTGTGGCAAAATCACCTTTGATCCTGATCTTAACCCTGTCATCATCGATTGTTTTGGTGATGAATTGCTGCACCTGCTCATAGGTTTCTCCGGTAATGACCCTACAGTTAACAATGGCGGTGGCATTGGTGGGAATCACATTCTCCCGAATACCACTTTCCAGCATGGTTGGAACAATGGTAGTACGCAGCATAGCATCACCTTCCGGTGTATAAGATAAAATTTTCTGAACAGTACCTTTAAACAACCAAAGATTACTCATGGCCAGCTTATTCACGAAACTTTCGGATGAACCACTAACTCTTTCCAGAAACTCTCGAACCGGAGGCTGCATGTTGGCAGGTGATTGTTTCTGACGAAGCGTATACAACGCTTTGGCCAGGATGTCAATTGAGGTTTCTTTTGCCGGGATGGATGAATGTCCCCCTGTTTTCTGCACCGATAATTCAAATGTAACATAGCCTTTTTCAGAGACCCCGATCATGGCTACTGGCCTCTTTACATCTTTTAATTTATCTGTGGTAACTTCTCCACCCTCATCCAGCACCATATCAGCCCTGATATGTTTCGATTTCAAGTATTTTACAATTTCAATGGCTCCAGTTCCGGTAGATTCCTCATTATGACCAAAACAAAGCAGGATGGTTCTTTTAGGAACAAAACCCTTTCTCAGTAAGGCCTCTGTTGCCTCCAAAATAGAAATGACCGCTGCTTTATCATCTACACTACCCCTGCCCCAAATGATACTGTCTTTTACAGTACCACTAAAAGGTGGTACTGTCCATAATTTAACAGCAGAAGGTTCTACTGGTACCACATCATAATGGCCCATTAGTATCAAAGGCAAAAGGCTGGTATCAGTACCCTTCCATTCGAATACATAGCTATAATGATTAACGATGGTTCGGGAAAGCTGCTGGTGGATCAGCGGATATGATTTTTCAAGGAATTGTCTGAACCTGTTAAAGTGTAATGTGTCAATATGAGTGGTATCTTCCGGTGAAACTGTGGCAATACTGATCGCTTCACTCATGTGGCTGATCGCTGAATCAGGAAGTGCTTCCAGCGCGGTAGCCTTATGTTTAGGCCAGGCTTTGGTGAACAGGGTATTGACAAAAATACCAGCTACCAGTACTAATAATAAAAGGGCGAATCCTACAATAATTCTTTTTAGCATAGTCCGGGTTGAAGTTTAAACGGGAAGATACGAAGGGAAAATAAAAGGAAATACTTTTTATATTTCAATAAAACAGGATACCCTACCATGTGGTAGGGTATCCTGTTTTAAAGTATTAACGATTATTCAGCGTAACTACTTACAGGCTCACAGGTACAAATCAGGTTCCTATCACCATAAGTATTATTTACCCTTGCCACAGAAGGCCAGAATTTATTCTTAGCTACGTAAAATAAGGGGAATGCTGCTTCTTTTCGGGTATAAGGATGCTTCCATTCATCCGAACAAACTGATGCCTGGGTATGTGGAGCGTTTTTCAGTGCATTGTCTGTTTTATCAGACCTGCCTTCTTCGATCGCTTTGATTTCTTCGTAGATCGAGATCATTGCATCACAAAAACGGTCTAGTTCAGCTTTGTCTTCACTTTCTGTTGGTTCGATCATGATGGTACCTGGTACCGGAAAACTCATGGTTGGTGCATGGAAACCATAGTCGATCAGCCTTTTTGCTACATCTTCAGCTTCAATACCTGCTGATTGTTTAAATGGACGAAGGTCAACAATAAATTCATGGGCACAATTCCCTTCAGTACCTGTATAGAGTATTTTATAATATTGTTCCAGCCGGGCACGCATATAATTGGCATTCAGAATCGCATATTCTGTAGCTTTCCTTACACCATCATAGCCCAGCATCCTGATATAGGCATAACTGATCAGCAGAATACTTGCAGAACCAAAAGCTGCAGAAGCTACTGCATTATTTACAGTGGCAGATTGTGTATAATGACCGGGCAGGTATGCTGCAAGGTGAGCCGCAACACAAATTGGTCCCATTCCTGGACCACCCCCACCATGCGGAATGGCAAATGTTTTATGTAGGTTCAGGTGACAAACATCTGCTCCAATAGTGGCTGGAGAAGTAAGTCCTACCTGCGCATTCATATTTGCACCATCCATATATACCTGACCGCCATATTGGTGTATCGTAGCACAGATCTCCTTGATACTTTCTTCAAATACACCATGGGTGGAAGGATAGGTTACCATCAGGGCCCCAAGAGAATCCTTGTATTGTAAAGCTTTGGCTTTCAAATCTTCCACATCTATATGCCCTTCCTCATCACTTTTTACCACCACTACTTTCATACCTGCCATAACAGCACTGGCAGGGTTGGTACCATGAGCCGAAATGGGTATCAGTACCACATTCCTGTGTGCATTTCCACTGGCAATATGATATGCCATTATCGTTAATAATCCTGCGTATTCGCCCTGTGCACCGCTATTGGGTTGCAGACTGCAGGCAGCAAAACCGGTAATTTCACAAAGGTATTTACCAAGCTGGTCTATAATATAGGTATAACCTTCTACCTGATTGGCCGGAACAAAGGGATGGATACTGCTGAATTCGGGCCAGCTAACTGGTATCATCTCAGACGCAGCATTCAGCTTCATAGTACAACTCCCTAAACTAATCATACTGGTATTCAAAGACAGGTCTTTGTTTTCCAGTTGTTTCAGGTAGCGCATCATCTGGCTTTCGCTGTGATGGGTATTAAAAACAGGATGTTTCAGATACGCGGTACTTCTTTTGGCAAAATGGGGAATATTGTGAAGTTCATCATCACTGTCAAATGAAACTTCGGCTTCGTCCTTGCCTAAAGAGGCTGCAAACACATAAACGATATCCAGCACATCTTTTTGGGTAGTGGTTTCATCCAGTGATATGCTGATATGATGCGGATCAGGATAACTGAAATTGATCCTGTTACGCTCAGCAATCGGTTGTATCTTACTGGCATCAGCTTTAATGGTAAGTGTATCAAAATAATGAGTGTTGATATGCTTAAATCCAAGTGCATCCAGTTCAATGGAAAGGGTCTGGGCACTTAAGGCGATCCTCTCTGCTATTGATTTTAAACCGGATGGACCATGGTATATCGCATACATGGCAGCCATATTTGCCAGTAATGCCTGTGCAGTACAAATATTGCTGGTTGCTTTTTCTCTTTTGATATGCTGTTCGCGGGTCTGTAATGCCATTCTTAATGCCCTGTTTCCATCTGCATCAACTGAAATGCCAATTAATCTTCCGGGCATTCCCCTTTTGAATTCTTCACGGGTGGCAAAAAAAGCTGCATGTGGTCCACCATAACCCAGTGGTACACCAAATCGCTGGGCAGAGCCTACTGCTACATCTGCTCCCAGTGTTCCAGGAGAAGTGAGTAATGTAAGTGCGAGTAAATCAGTGGCCATAACCACATACGCACCCTGTTTATGAACCTGGTCTATAAAATCACGGTAATCTTCTATACTACCCAAATTATTGGGATATTGTATGATCACCCCAAAATAGCTTTTATCAATATCAATGGTCTTATAATCTCCAAAAACCAATTCAATGCCTATGGGCTTTGATCTGGTGATCAAAAGATCTTTAGTTTGCCGGAACAAATGATCATCCACAAAGAATTTTGGCTTTTCCGGATTATCGGTCTTATTGACACTATGAAACAGCATCGCCATCGCTTCCGCTGCAGCAGTGCCTTCATCCAGCAGACTGGCATTGGCTATTTCAAGACCTGTTAGGTCGGTGATCATGGTTTGGTAATTCAACAAGCTTTCTAAACGGCCCTGTGAGATCTCAGCCTGATAGGGCGTATACTGGGTATACCAGCCCGGGTTCTCAAAAACATTTCGTAAAATAACAGATGGGGTTATGGTACCATAATATCCCTGGCCGATATAAGTTTTAAAGATTTGATTTTTAGCAGCAATGGTTTTCAGTTCCTGCAGGTATTCATACTCGCTGATAGCAGAGGGTAGGTCTAATTCATTGTCAAGTCTGATAGATGCCGGTATGGTTGCACTGATTAATGCTTCCATACTGGGAACGCCAATGGTGGATAGCATGGATGCTGTTTCCGCTTCATTCGGTCCGTTGTGTCTTCTTTGAAATTCGGTGTTTTGTTGTTGAAATAAATTCATATGTACTTGTTGACCATTTTTTACAAAGCGCAAATTTACAATCAAACAACAGTATAATGTTAAGATTGTTGTCGCTGGGGAAAGGATGTGCAATGGGGAATGGCAAAAATAAAAAAGCCACCTGGAAAGGTGGCTTTGCAAGCATAGCAATCGTTAAAAGCCTTTGTATTATCAGCAAAGATTAAGAGAAAAATAATCTTAACAATGTTTTGTGAAATAAAAACCACAAAATTTTTATTGAATTTGTAATTAAGAGAAAAAATAATTTGATGTTTTTTTATTGGATTTTCAAAAAAGAATATGTTTTTATTTAAAAAGCTTATTCTTTTAACTCTTTAGTCTTAAAAATTACAATATAGAGATTTTAAAATTCAATTTATATTTAAAACATATAGGTTTGTTTTGCTGCTATTCAACCCAAAAAACAGCTTGAATTTATTTCTTTTCTACATCTTAGGATCCTTTAATGCTATCCCTTTTCTCTTTTTGTCTCATTTGTTCACTTGTTAATCTGCTGCCATCATGACTCCATCCCGGGGCTCCAAACAAATACATAAACCTATCCCTGATGCTTATATTCTTTTGAGTAGCATCAGTGATTAGCTGTTTCCATTCATGAAAAATGATGGTTACCGGGTTTGGATTTTCCAGGTTCTTTGTTAATCCATAATGTATGGGCTCATATTGGTCTGCAGGCAACTCTTCCTGAAATGTGCCAAATAATTTATCCCATACAATCAAAAACATGCCCATATTCTTATCGAGGTATTTGGGATTACTTCCATGGTGTACCCTGTGATGGGAAGGTGTTACCAAAATATATTCCATCCAGCCCATTTTACGGATAAATTCAGTATGTACCAATATACCCCAGATCTGGGTAGCTGAATAAACCAATGCAATGTCAATTGGCCTGAAACCTGCCAGGGCTATCGGTATAAAATAAACAAACCTGTACAAGGGTTGAAAAACAGATGACCGGAATCCTACTGTAAAATTCATTTTTTCCGAACTGTGATGGGTTACATGTGCTGCCCAGAAAAACCTGATCTCATGATCAAACCGGTGCAACCAGTAATACATAAAATCTTCTCCAAGTACCAGTATAATCCAGTATAGTGGGCCTGCTTTCCAGTTTAAAAAAGCATGTTCATAAAAAAATTGCAGGATATAAAAATAGGTGACCACCCTGAATGCCAGGTCCAGGATGCTGTTTAACACAAGCAAATACACATTATACAAAGTATCTTTAATGGTATAGGCCTTACGGTGCATCAGATGCGCCAGCACTATTTCAATTCCGATGATGGTAATGTAAAAAGGGGTAGATATCAACAGCAACCATTGTTCCCTAATGTCATCCATTTCTTTCTCTTATTTTTGATTTGGCGGCAAAGTAACAAAAGGATAATCAATTAAAAACCAGACATTCGTCAGATTATGCAGGACATTAAACTGGACAATTGGGAAAAAAGGAGTGAAGAGCACCAGAAAAGGTATAAGCAATTTTTGCATCGTGCTGATAAAAATAAAGTGCTTAAACAGCTTCCCTCATTACATGAGGAGGCTTTTAGTAAGATAGACTGTCTGGAATGTGCAAACTGCTGCAAAGGCTATTCACCCCGCTTCAAAACACCGGATATCAAAAGGATCAGTAAGCTGTTCAAACAAAAAGAAAGTGAATTTATCGATACTTACCTTGAATTGGACAAAGAAGGTGATTATGTAACCAAAACCAATCCCTGTCCTTTTTTGGGTTCCGATAATTATTGCAGCATTTATGATCACAGACCCAGTGATTGCAGCAGATTTCCTTATACCGATGAGGATGTGATCTTGAAAAGACCGCTTATCACCCTAAAAAACGCAACATTTTGTCCGGCTGTCTATTATGTACTGGAACGATTATCAGCGGTTAAGTAGTCAGTTCCAGGTAAGCTGTTTCCAGATTCATCTTGATCAATTTAAACTCATCTTTCCATTCGCCCACACCCGGAATACTGGTAATGGCCAGGATCTCATCTTTGCTTTTACCCCCTTTGATCTGACTGTCTACTAATTGCAAAAGCTGGTTAATATACAATTGCATCCCTTTTAAATCTTCTTTGGTACCCACCACCGCATTATTGCTGCCATGACCAAATACAAAAATGGTATCATCACTAAATGTTTCCTGGACCTTGTCTAATACGGTCACCCAGCTTTTAAAAGATGCACCTGCTTTGCGGTCAATAAAGGGGTATACCCTGTTGAACATCAGGTCGCCGACATGCGCGATATTGGCATTTTCAAAATGGATAATTGCATCACCATTGGTATGGCCTGCACCAAAATAATGGGCTTTTATTTTTTCTTTACCGATTTTATGTTTCCAGGTGGTCTGGAAAACGATATCCTGAAACAATTGTTTATCTGCATTCTTTTGTTCCTCAGTCACTCTTTTATAGTTGGCCAAACAGTTTTCGTGGCCTACCACATGATCCACCAATCCTTTAAAGGCAATATTACCTCCGGTATGGTCTCCATGATGGTGGGTATTGATCAACAGTTTAAATGGCTGGTTACTCCTGGTTTTCAAATCACTGATCAAATGCCCAGCGGGCTCAGGAAATTCGGAATCTACCACCACAATGCCTTCATCAGACAGGTAAAAAAGAATGGTACCCCCTTTTTCATTAAAAATACCAATATTACCCCGCAGCATTGTGATCTTATAAGCAGGTTGTTGTAATAAGGCTGCCATTAATTCTTTAGGGGCCAGGGCTAAGATCCCTGCAGATAATCCTGCATAACGGATAAATGAACTTCTTTTCATGTTTCAGCGGTGATTAGGTAGAATCCTAAATTAATTTATTTCCGTGATTACAGGTATTAAAATATTCAGTTCCCCTTAATATTCCATATCCCGTAATTTCTTTCCTTTAAACCAGGTAATAACAACGACCAGTAAGGTCATGGACCCTCCAAATACCACAGATGGAACGACTCCCATCAGCCTGGCGGCAAGTCCGCTTTCAAACTGCCCTAGTTCATTGCTGGAATTGATGAACATACTATTTACACTCATTACCCGGCCCCTCATATGATTAGGTGTATTCAATTGAAGGATCGTACCGCGAACCACTACACTGATGCCGTCCAAAATACCGCTTACCAGTAAAGCTGCGAATGAGATCCAGAAGGATTGCGACAAGGCAAATGTGATGATGCAGATACCAAAGCCCGCAACTGCAAACAAAAGTTTACGGCCCTGACTGGTCCTGAGTGGATGTAACGTTAGGGTAATGATAATGATGATAGACCCAATATCAGAAGCTGCATTTAGCCAGCCAAAACCTTCGGCACCAACTTTTAGGATATCCCGGGCATAAACAGGGATCATGGCAACAGCACCACCAAACAAGACAGCAAAAAGATCAAGGGAAAGAGCTCCCAATACTTCTTTGGTGCTGATCACAAAGCGAAGCCCTTCCTTTACACTATCCCAGGTCTTTTTTTCACCCGGTTCATTAAGTGCTGGTTTAGGGGTTAAACGAAAAAGGAACAAGATGCCCAATAAGACCAGTGAAAAGATGATGAATAAGGTGGAATGAATGCCCAACAGGCCAATCAGAATACCGCCTACAGCATGACCAGTTACAGATGCTGATAGCCAGGAGCCCTGGTTCCAGGTAGTTGCATTTTGGAGGATATTCCTGGGTACGATCGCTGCGATAACTGAATGGAAAGTAGGCCCGGTAAAGGCGCGGGTCACTCCGGTACAAAATATGATCAGGTAAATGATAATTGCGATATAATTATTGGAAAGCTGGGCTGTTATCAATTTTGAAGAAAGTAATAACAGTAATAAAACAAAAAGCAGGTAAAAGAGGGTACCTTTTAACAACAGTTTCCTTTTCTCGCTCAAATCGATCACATGACCGGCATATAGGGATAAGGATACAGCCGGAACTACTTCTGATAGACCGATGATGCCGATAGCAAAAGGTGCATTGGTTAGTTCATAGACCCACCAGCCCACCAGTGTACCCATCATCCGCAAACCCATGATAAAGAAAAACCTGCCCAACATCAGGTTCCTATATTCTGCTATTCTGACTGCTGCAAATGGATCATAAGGTTCTTTGTCCGGGTTCATAAGAGAGGTTTATGTGAATGCTACCGCAAATAACCCAATAATTTCCCGGCCTTCCAATTTGTTTCGGTCTTTTTACAGGATTCGACAGCAATAAACTGATTTCCAATATATCTACCTGATTTTTAATGAGCTCAAACTTTTAATGAACTATTCAATACTATTTTTTTACAACCGTTAAAGCTGGCAATATCATATACCCCAACATCCCATAATCAGGTATTGGATGGGTCAAACCCGACTTTATCCAAATAATGAAAGTATCATGAAGTAGTGGTTAAAATGTACTTACTCCTTACGTTCAATTACTGTAAAATTTGTTTATGCCTTATTTTCTAAGATAAGGCATAAACAAGGCTAAAACAAGGCATAAACAAGGCTAAAACGAGGTATAACCAATATTCAAATATGATTTCTAAATGGTGAAGCGATGCTTCCCTATCCGAATGGTTGTGGCAATCATGATTACCACTCCTTCGCTGAATAACAGCATCTTGGTCATTATCACCCATACATAAACTGCTCAAATCATATTTCTGAATTGTACCGTTTGCTTTTGTGGTCTTATTCTAAATTTGTCATTATTTAATATAAATTTATTGTTTATCAATAAATAATTGCTTACTTGCAGTATGTTTTAAACTTACCAATTATGATGGACATTAAAATCACAACGAATCAGCTATTGAAAGTCCTGCAATTACTTTCATGGATCATATTTATTGGGCTATGTATTGAAGCAGGTGGCATCCTTGTAAATACTGTAATTACCCTGTTCATTTACCCACAGGGAGTAAAAAATTTTTGGGAAGGCAATGCATATTTATCAGGCCTGTACAAATTTGACCGGGGTCACTTTTTAGTTATCACCCTTACCATGATCATTACAGCAGTCCTGAAAGCGATCATGTTTTACCTGATTGTAAAAGTATGTACAAACAAAAAGCTGAAGCTATCCCAACCGTTTGATCAAGAATTAAGTCGATTTATCATGAATCAATTTTATTTGGCTTTAGGCATTGGCTTGTTTTCCCAATTTGGGTTTAATTATGCTGTATGGCTGACTAAACAAGGTGTACAACAAGCAGACATGCAGTCTTTGCATCTGGATGGTGCAGATGTCTGGTTATTTATGGCGGTTATTCTTTTTTTAATTGTACAGATCGTAAAAAGGGGCATTGAAATTCAAAAAGAAAATGACTTAACAATATAGCATATGCCCATAATTGTAAACCTGGATGTAATGATGGCAAAGCGAAAGATGTCACTAAATGAACTTTCAGAAAAAGTGGGTTTAACATTGTCTAATCT
>Ga0364859_10789_pt1 | contig 11971 bp, 9 predicted proteins | sample ExccelAu500001D3_FD_206911 | JGI IMG/M metagenome (GOLD analysis project Ga0364859, IMG submission 206911) | Enriched cells from Trout Bog Lake Hypolimnion, Wisconsin, USA - BchlTB.Aug20.5000.01 .D3 | ecosystem: Environmental > Aquatic > Freshwater > Lake > Hypolimnion/Profundal zone | place: USA...
ACTCTTAATGAATCATTTGCTCGAGCGTATAATATCACTCCTGAAGAAGCCGATTTTTATCTTTTTCCATCTCCTGTAAAAGCAAATGCACAACTTCATAAACTTCTTATTTCTGGGCAAGATCCTGAGACACTGCAACTCCTCCTCGACCGCGGCGCCAAACCTACCGCTGAACATTTAATCACGGCAATACAACTCATGAATAGAAATACTCCCGCTATTATTGAAAAGTTAATCCAATCAGGTGTTAAGATTGAGGATGCTCCTCAAGCAGTTGCTTTAGCTCTTAATAGTACCGACCCACTCTCTATAAAGATTTTCGATACTTTGCTTACCAAAAGTGATCCTAAGAAAATTGCAAAAAATCCTTTATTGCAACAAATCATACACCTCATAAGTGAAGATATAAAAAATCATCCTTATGGCTCTCCACTTCGAGCTACACCCCTTACTGAAGATGAGTATGCGACACTTACAAAAAAATTCTACAATTACAATTCTCGCACAGGCGCCAACATGATGAATGTCTTTAAGGCAAAAAAATAATGGAGAATGCGATGAAGAAATTATTATTAACCCTACTATTCCTCTCCTTCACACCAATACTCCAAGGCTTGGAACGGTTTTTCAAATCTACTCCTGAAGTTTCTTTAAAAGTCACCACTGAAGCTGCAGAATATGCCGCACGAGAAGCAGAAGATGCTGCTAAGCGCCAAGCAATGAAAGGCCTCGGTCGGGGAACAGTACCAGGATATGATGAGGTGTCGGCTGAGGAACAGGAGATGTTTGATGAAATGGCATATGATTCACTAAAAGCAAGGGGACGCCTTCCCATAGCAACACCTGCCATGGGAAAAATCTCTCCTGCATCTGCTAAACCTACACCAGCAGCAATAGCATCAACACCAGCAGCAAAATCGACTCCTGAAATAAATATTCCAGAAGTGTTGAAAAAGTTATCTGCCCAGTTAAAAACGGAAATACTTTCTCAGGTTGACGATATCTTGGCAAAATATACTACATGGGAACAAGGTAAGAATAGTGCTGCAGAAGAGATCAGAAGGCTGGTCGCCAGCTCTTCTGATATACGTCAATTAATAAAAGATGACCCTACTGTTTCCTTCGAAATAGCAATAAAGTTGAATGATCATTTCAAAGAACTTGGGTATATTAATTCACTTCATAATGCACAAGAAATGCTTCCTCTTACTCCTGCAGAAGCACAAATAGAGCTACTACCTGCATTATACAGTGGTGGGTCCGGAAGAATCGGGTCATTACTCGATGTTGGAGCAAAACCAACCGGCCCTCATCTTGTAATCACAACCGACCGCTTTCTGGGAGAAGAAGATTTAGCTACTATCACCAAATTGTTAAAGGCGGGTGCACGTCCAGAAGATGCACCTCAAGCACTGATAAATGCATTTTTTAATACAGGCCCTTCCTCAACTGCAGTATTTTCTAAGTTACTCGAGGGAGGGGGCTATAAGGCTTTAGATACTCCCACAGCCAGCGGGCTAAGACTTGCTAGTGCAGTACAAATGAGCGCAATGGGAGATCATACACCGCAAATCACCCGTGACAAGATACCGATATACAATGCCGCAAAAGCAAAAGTTACTGCTGCCCAAAGTAGTTTAGAACAAGCAGTTAAAACTGTTAAAGATGATGATCTGCTCCCGGGCTTAGCGCACATTATGACCGCAATTAATCAAGGCGGTTCACTGAAAAAAGTTAATTCGGCCGCCCTTGAAACTCTTATGCAAAATCTTTGGCAAAGTAATAAACCAGAATCTGCGCAATTCTTAGGAACTTTATTAAATAATGGAGCGACCCTTTCTTGGTCTCTCTATGGAAAAGCCAAACTTGCAGGATTATCAAAAGATCCATTAACACAAGCAAAACTTCAAATTATTGATCTGCATAATAAAGGGTTATTGAAAAAATAATGGAGAAAAAAATGAAGAAAATAATATTGATTGCACTTATAGCACTGGCAACACCAGTAGTTCAATCTGCTCAATTTGCCAAATCAGAATTAGAAGCATTAGGCCATGTAGGGGATTTGCCGGGTTATTTGGGAAGCCGGATCGAAGGGGTAGATTTAGAGGGGATTCAAAATCCTAATTCAGCAACTATAGAAGCTCAAGCACGCACCATCAATCCCAATGACTATCGAATTCCCGAAGGAGCAAGAATAATTTCGATACCAGCAGTCACCCCAGAAGCTGCGACTTTGCGGGCACAATTAGCAAAAATATTATCACAAAATTCAAGCGCATCAGCGGCAGCAAATGAAATAAAGGCGATCCTTGCACAACCGGAAACAATCGCATTAGTAGGCATAGATATACGTCGTAATATACGAGATGCTTTTACTGAGAAATTTCACATGAGCAATTCTGCAGCGAATGCTCTGCTTGGATTTCCTGAAGAAATCGGTACGCAGGCCCCTGCTGCACAAGCGTTCTTGAATATTCGGCCCAAACTTCCCGCTAGTTCTGAAGCCCTCATTAAGACCTTCATTACAACCTCTAAAACCCCGGAGGAGGCTGCAAAGAATATAAGAATGCTGGTGAATACTCAACCGGAGTTGCGAATAGCCTTGCAAGAAGACATTCTTAGAAGAACAATTGCCCACATGCTCAGAGATAAATATCCTACATTAGATTTAGTACTCGCCCAGCAAATACTCGCACTTGATCCCATATTTGCCAATGGAGCATTTTATGCTGGGTTAATTATGGGAAAAAGTTCTGATGATATAGAATCTATTTTACACAGTGGCATGAAGCCTACGTATGAACATCTTAGGGCAGCTCTTCAAAATATAAATAATAACACCCCTGCACTTGTTAAGCTTTTACTCGATAAAGGTGCTCGCATTGCAGATGCACCCAACCTTCTTGCTACAGCCTTTCTCAGCACCAATCCAGCATCAGCTGCTGTCTTTTCTGAATTGATTCAAAGAGGAGGTTACAAATTTCTAGATGAGCCTGACATTGGCAATGCAGTACACCAAATGTTAATGCTGCCAGAAACAGAATTTCCTCCCCAAGCAAAAATGCCCGAAAAAATAGCGATATATAATGCTGCAAAAGAACAAGTTACAGCTGCACAAACTATTTTGGAAAAGCTTATTACAATTACCGAAGATGATGATCTATCCGCAAGCTTAGCGCATATTGTTACAGCAATTAATCAAGGCGCTTCCCTGAGAAAAGTTAATCCCGCGATTCTTGAAACCCTGATGCAAAATCTTTGGAATAGCGATAAGCCTGAATCTGCAAAATTATTAGCTCTATTATTAGAAAATAAGGCACCTATTTCCTGGTCACTTTACGGAAAAGCAAAAGTTGCCGGATTATCAAAAGATCCCCTAACGCAAGCAAAAGTAACAATGATTAATTTCTACAATAAATTGCCTAAGAAATAGAGAGGAGTCATGAAAAAAATAGTATTGATTGCACTCATCACACTGACAACATCAATAGTGCACGCGAGCGAATTTCTTACTTCTGCAGCACTTGAAGAAGCAGCGCAAGCATTGAAAAGCGGTTCTCGAATGATGACGAATGAAGAAGTGGCCGCCAGAAGAGGTTCCGGCGCTGCATATGTTGCGAATTACTATAAATTAGATCCTGAAATGCAACATAACTTTGATGTATGGTCACCGGCACATGCTACGCCCGAGGCCATTAGAGCTGCTGTTGCAGCGCATCCTGCTCTAGAAGCCGAACGAGTACAGCGATTGACCAATATCGCTGCTCAAAATGCACCCCTAAAACCATTATCTCCTGCGGCAGCGCATCCCCCTCTTTCTGCACCAGCAACACTTTTTCCTTCCGCAGAATCCGCAGAAGCGGGAGATATTACACATCCTCTTACTATGCCTCCTGATGTCCAAGCCGCAATGGAACTGAGAGCACAGTTAAGAAAAGCTGCTCCCGCGCCGATAGCAGCACAAGTCCCTACCTCTGGATTTCATGAAGTTACTGAAGCGGAAAGTAACTCTCCTAATCCCGAAGAGCCAAAGCCAGCGCTTCGTCTTGCATTGGAAGATGAAATTCAGAATGCATTCCGTACGGTGGGAGATTATAATCAAGCAGCCCGAAATATACGAAGGGTTTTTGCAGATAACCCACAATTGCGTTTCTTCTTACAAGATCCTGCTATGATTACCAAAATAGAAAATATGTTCAGCGATAGATTTCCTCAGGTAGCAAGGATAGGATACACGGTTGAAAAAATTTTAGCACTCAAGCCAAAAGCTGCCGATGAAGCCCTCTATAGGGCTACCATTGGTAGTACCGATGCTCAATATGTGCAAGACTATCTGAATACCGGGGTTATACCCACGACTCGGCACTTATCAAATGCATATGAAAGAGCGCGAGATACAGGAGGCAATGTCGCGGTACTTACCCTTCTTATTAAGGCAGGAGCACGGCCTGAAGAGGCGCCACAAGTACTCATTCGTGCCTTACAAAGCATTGGGAACGAATCGATACTACCTTTTAAAATTTTATTAGAAAATGGCGGCTACAAAGCAATATATGCCAGTCCAGAATTTCAAAAAATAGTGCAACAGGAAATCAATTACTTCAGACAGTTATCAACTGAAGATCAACACAAATTTGCAATCGGCCCAAAATTGGCAATCTTGAATGAAATAAAAAATAAATGGGATCCGGTGCAGGAAAAATTAAAAGAAGCAATGCAGACTATCAATGCTGGTACTCTTGCACAGGTACAAGAACTTCTTCGTGAAGGTGCTGCGGTGACTGCACCGATGGTATCTGCGGCCCTTATCTCAAAAGATCCCGCTTCCCTTACTCTTTTTGGCATACTTCTTGAAAGTAATGGATATACTACTATTGTAAATGATCCACAAGCGCAGACAGAATTGCGGAAAATCGCTGAAATGCTCGCCAATCCAAGAAGCAATGGGCTTTCACCGGAACAAATTACATTATTCTCAGAAAAATTAGATCTGTATAATAATGCGGCGCGTCAAAGAGATCATGGAATTATTATGATTCCACCAGCATCTATGACAGAACGATTTAAAAAACTCTGGGGTTAATAAAGGGAAATGATCATGAAAAGGCTATCGCTGATTCTTCTCTTCTTCCCTATAGGAGCAATCTATGCTGCTGAATTTCTTGTAGGAGAAACTGCCGCAGAACTGTTAGAAAAGAAAGCGTCTGTAGAAAAAGCTGCTCAAGATTTTGAAACCGCAGAAAGTGCTCTTGATGTATCACGAAAGCAACAAGCAGAAAAACGCATTAAGCAAGAACAAGAAACCGCATTGCGAGAATTTGTATCAAACGTTGCGGCAGAAGAAGCCGCCAAGAAGGCCGCAGAAGAGGCGGCCGTTGTTGCTTTTAAAAAATCACGCGCACTCGAAGGGGCAATTATGACTGGAGATCCCAACGTTGTTCAGGAGATTATTGCCAATGGAGCAAAACCAAATATCCTTCATATCATGGCCGCCACCCATAATATAGGTGAAACTACTCCTCTTATCATTAACTACTTACTCCTCGCAGGAGCACCCGTCAGTCAGGATTCATTATTGTTCTCCTTTCTATCTGCTGCACCAGAATCGGAACAAGTTTTCGCTATGCTTGCCGAAAAAGAAGGCGTTAAACATGCGCCACTTATGAAGCAACCAATCAAAATAGCTACCAGAAGCCTACAATGGGCCCAGGGTCACTCTCATCTCACTCCTCAAGAGAGAGCCCTTCTTGCTGAAAAAGTAGATATCTATAACAGCATTAAACAACGAGAGCTGAGTATGCGCTCTTCCCCCGCACTTAAAGGAACAAAAATTTATGAATCAGATCTTCCAACTCCCATAAATGTGCTCCCCGATGAACAACTTCTGCCTATTTTAGAAAAATCAATACAAAGTAATTCACTGGAAGAAATTAGTCGTTCAACAGCATCTATAAGCATTAGTAATAAAAGATTTGCAAGACTTTTAAATGATGAGACGCTCATGAAAATGCTTATTAGTGAGATAGCTCAAGAAGCGCCAATAAAAAGATTTCTAGAGCCTCTTCTGATACGATTTGAGAATCCCTCTTCTTTCTTAAAAGACGCATCATATATTACTGCTGCTGCCGTATTGCATACCCCTACCTCTATACAATTGCTTACTGATTATATTCAAGCAGGTTCTAAGAACCGACCCAATGTTGCCCAAATGATTTTGGCAGAAGCAGCTATTACCGATAATCCGGTAATAGTAGATTCTCTGCTGAGAACAAAAACTATCGATCCAAATGGCGGCAGACAAACAAGTCCTCCGGACCTCAGTAAAACTCCTCTTGCTTCAGCCATTGAAAGTCAGTCTCTGCCTTCTGTCATTTTGCTATTAAAGGCCGGCGCCGATCCTAATAAAAAAGCTGCATTAGAATTACCTCTCAGCCTTGCGGTTCAAAAATCATCGGCAGATGTTGTTGCTGCATTACTTGATTGGAAAAGTACGCAACCCATAAAAGGCTCCTTATTGATTCAAGCCCTTCGAAGAAATCCTGATATAGATATGATACGGACCTTGCTCGATAAAAAGCCCCTAGAAATCAACATGAAAGATTCAGGAAAAACTCCCCTTGATGTCGCACTTTACACCCAACAACAATATGGAATCAACCCTGAGATTATTGATCTCTTAAAACAACGTGGTGCAAAAAAAGCAACAGAATTACCAAAAGGAAAGTCATGAAAAAACTAGTATTGCTAGCCTTGTTCTTTCCTCTTGTAATACTCCATGCTGCCGAATTTGGTAGGCGAATTGCAGAAAGTGCAGAAGAAGCGGCTGCTGCTGCTCAAAAAGCCAAAGAACTTAGATCTGTTATTGTGAACGAAGAGGGAGAAGATGTTGTCCATGGATTGCTCGATGTAGGAGCACAACCTACCGCATTACATGTAGAACTTCTTTTAAATTCTAACTATCCGTATGCCGCAAAACTTCGCATGCTTGAAAGATTACTCGATACTCATGCACCCATTAGTATCACGTCAATAATAATGGCATTAAATTCAAAGGATCCTCTTTCTTTGCAGGCTTTTGCTCTTTTGTTGCAACGAGGTGGGAAAGGGATTGAGAATAAACCGCAATTTATACAAGCAATATACGATCTGCGTAATTACCTTAAATGGAGTAGCTTAACACCCGAACAAAAAAATCTTATCGTAGAAAAGTTGAAAGTATATGCCACCCTTAAAGCAGAGGAAAAAAAACAACTCAGCACTCTTGTTGCTACTTCCTCTTCACCCTCTTCCTTTACCTATGATCTTTCTCAAATGCATGACATCCTTCCCGAAGAACTGCAATTAGAAATCATCAAAAATGTTATCTCAGGCCATTCTTTACAAGAAATTAGTCAAGCAGCGGCCTATGGATCACGTATTAATACCACCTTTGATAGATTGATACACGATCCCCTCCTTACCAATCAACTGATAGAGAGTATTGCACAAGGGCCTGCAAGAGAATTTTTAATGTCCTTGCCCAATCCTTTAGACTTTGCACAACAAGAAATAGCCTCCCGTATCATCGCTGCAGCAACCCTCCACACTTCACCTGCTTTAGCATGGCTCAGAACATATATAGTAGCAGACCCTACTCACACTGCTCTGGCGGAACATCTTTTAGTGCAAGCTGCTGCTACCAACAATCTGGTGCTGATGGATTCGTTGCTCAAATCAGGCATTAGTGCTGATGCAGGTAATTTTATACAGCATGGATATTTTATTTTTGAATCTGCATTAAATGCTGCTATCCAAAGTCGCTCTCTTGCCGGAGTAAGAATGCTCCTGCAAGCGAGGGCAAATCCTAATATACAAAGCTTACGTTTTCCACTCGAAGAAGCCATAAGAGTAGGATCCCATGGCATCATTCAAGAACTGCTCGCAAGAGAAGCCAATCCTCAAATTCCTCGGTTGAGTAGCCCGCTCTTAGCACAAGTCATTGCTCGGGGTTCGGAAGCCGATATAGAAATAATAAAAATTCTTCTTAATAGTAACCGCATCGACATCAATACTATTTCCCATGGTCAAACAGCCCTTGATAATGCATTAGAAGAACAAGCAACCGGGGGAATTAATCCAGAGATTATTACTCTTTTAAAAAGCCGCGGTGCAAAAACAAAAGCAGAACTCGATGCAGCACGCGCACTCCAACGCGGAACTAAACGGCCCGCTTCTTAAAAAAGGAATACGATGAAAAAGAGATTTATTATTGGCATTCTTTTAATACTCACAAGGGCGTATGCTGCCGAATTTGCGCAAGACATCGTTCATGAAGCTGCCGATCTTTCTCACTTGTCTCCAGAACAAATAAAGGCCTATCAGCTTACTAATGCACTTCGTGAACGCCAGAGTCCCCAAGTAATCCAAGCTCACCTTACCAATGGCGTACAGCCCGATAGCTTTCATGTAGCAGTAGCAACACGCTTACTGCATGAAAATACTCCTGCTATTCTTACTCAGCTGCTTCGAGCAGGCGCCCCCATTGATCCTCTGCCATTCGCTCATGCCCTGCTCTCTCCAAAGGCAGAATCAATGCGAGTTTTTCAAATAGTACTCAATTCAGATGCCTATACACAGATTGCCAAATCGCCTGAGATAGATCGTATCGTACGCGATGCGAACAATTTCCTCCAATGGGGAAAAACAACCCCTGCATATCGCACTCTTTTACTCACTAAACTCAAATTATTTGATAATGTCTCTGCTCAGCGACGTGCACGCGCGCTACCTCAGCCATTGCAATTCACCTACGATTTTTCAGCAATACAACAGCGGCTTCCTAATGAAATCCTATTGAACATCATGCGTGAGATTGCAACCGGTGATACCTTAGAAGATATCAGCAAATCTATTGCACAGACTATGAAAGTAAATACGGTATTCCGTACCTCAATGGGTGATGCAGTTTTTACTGAACGCTTAATTAAGGATCTTGCTCAAGGACCGGCAAAAAAATTTCTCGCTTCTGTACCCAGTCCTTTAGCCGGCTCTCTGGCCGAGCAAGCGGCACACATTGTTGCTGCTGCCACCATACATACTCCTCATGCATTGCAATGGCTTGCTCGCTATCTGCAAGATCCCGCACCATTAATGCAACGTCGAGAGATCGCGCAATATCTTTTGGTACAAGCGGCTACTACCAATAATACTGCGCTTATAGATTCTCTGTTACGGGTAGGAGTTGATCCGAATAGCAAGAATGTACTGCAGAGTGGATATGGAGTCTCTGAAAGTGCTCTCGCTGCCGCTGCAGCCCATAATTCTCTTGCAGGAGTTACCATGCTTCTAGAAAAAGGTGCCGATCCAAACCTTGGTATTATAGAATGGAAAAGACCTCTTCAAGCAGCAGTAAAACGCGGTTCTTCTGCAGCAATTATAAAGGTTCTTCTGGATAAAGGGGCAATTGCAACATTCCCGAATGGAAAGCCACTGCTTATCACTGCCATAGAACGGGGTGCAAAGTCTGATATAGAGACGATACGAATATTGCTTAATTCACCGGACCTTAACCTTAATAGTAAATTTATGGGTCAAACAGTTTTGGATATTGCAATGTTTCAGATGCAAAAACAAGGAATTAATCCCGCCATTATTAATGAACTCAGAAGCCGAGGAGCGCTCACGACGCAAGAACTTGCCCTGCCACCTGCAGTACAACAAGGCGTCAAGCGTCGAACGATGGAAAACCAGTAAACTCTTGTATCTTGCCTTCCCTTTTTAGTATCGTTACCCATGAGATAATCACTCTATCCATAAAGGGGGCGCTATGTTTGTGGCCATTCTCTTGATGCTCTTAGTTCCCTGCGCATCGCAGGCCATGTTTCCCTTGACCGGGTATACCTTTTTAAGTCCCCGCTCGCAAAGTGTTAACGCTGACCGTGAATTGGTTGGCTGGTATCGATTTATTAATCTTTTTGGGCAAGAACAACCCTATGGTGCACTCACGGCAACTCCTGCAGGGGGCAGTTCATTTCGTCCTGAAAGACTGGCTCAATATTTCTTTGATAGCGATGAGATAGTAATTTCAGGAAGCCAAGTGACCAATCGTTTAGCCAACCAGCTTCTTGCCGATTACTTTGGCCTCTCGCCCCTCTATCAAAGTACCGTGTATGTAAAACCTTCTATTGTCACCTTTTTGGTCGATTTTGACGGCTACTTAGGCTATAAAGATTTTTATATTCGCGCCCATGCGCCAGTCGTATGGACCCGGAATTCTTTGGGATTACGAGAAGTAGTCATTAATTCTGGTGCTGAGACGCCGTATCCCGCGTTATATATGGCATCTTCTTCCATTCAGGCTCCCGCCACCACATGGACTCAGGATGTTGCGGGTGGCATTACTTTTGGCCAAGTAGTACAAGGTATTGAGTTTGGCAAAATGCCCTGTTCAAAAAGCACTGCCGGCCTTGCAGAAATTCAGATTGCTATTGGCTGGAATTTCTGCAATTCCCCTCGCGGGCACGCAGGCTTGAATCTTCGCGGATATGTTCCTACGGGAACACGCCCTAAATCCGAAGTACTGTTTGAACCGATTGTAGGAAATGGTCACCATGGAGAAGTGGGTGTTGGATTTACTGGCCATTGGCTCTTGTGGGAAAAGGATTGTTACCAAAGCTTAGCGGTCTATAGCGATATCAACCTGACGCATCTTTTTGGCACCACCCAGCATCGTTCCTTTGATCTTGGTCCTAATGGCTATTTAAGTCGCTACATGTTGGTAAAGCAATTTAACACTTCAGGTAATTATACGAGTGAAACAGTTCCGCTTATTAATCTCACCACATTACCCTGCCGAGTGAGTGCGGCAGTACAACTTGATTTGGTGGTCATGTTTGCGTATACCCATGGCAGATGGTCATTCGATTTAGGGTATGATGCCTGGCTTCGAACGCATGAAAATATCAGTTTAGAATGTAATATTACGCCGCAAACCTTAGGACTTAAGGGCATTCAAAATGTAGCCACACTCTCAGGCACCAGCAATGCAACACAAAGTGCTGCTACTATTTTTGGTAATGCCTATAGCGATCAAGCAATAGTGGCCGATGCTAACCCACCGGTCTTTATTAACACTCAAGATATTAATATTTGTTCTGCGGAAGCGCCACGCGCTTTCACCAATAAAATTTTTACTCATTTGAGTTATATTTTTGACCCTTATTCAAGCTGGGACCCTTTCTTGGGCCTTGGTGGAGAAGTAGAATTTGAAGGATTGAACCCACGGGGTTCAGCTGATAATAATCACAATTCGGTATCGCAGTGGATGATCTGGCTTAAGGGTGGTATAGGATTTTAATATATATGGGGGGTACCATGAAAAAAATAATAGCACTGGCCATTTTTAGCGCCATATTCGTGTTGTGTACTATTTATAGTTCCGTATTGCAAACCATTCCATTGCGGGTAAGTCAAAGTTGGAAAATTTCCTTACAAGCTGATCCGACTAATCGCTATCAGTGGGAGCCCGTCATGTATAATACCGATCTTATTCAAGTAACTGTAGAAAACGAAGGCGCAAGCACGGTATTTACTATTACGGCGAAGCAAATTGGATCCACGAATATTCTCTTTATATTCAGACGCGTTGATGCGCAACAGCGGCCGTCGCAGACGCAAGAATACCGCTTTACTATATCTTGATTCCCTCGCTACATTCGTCTTTAGCTGAAGCTACGACGAACACTTCCGCCGTCGCATCAATGGAACACGCACACGCGTTAGGAGAGTTCGAGCTATGGCGGACACAGCGGGATGAACGGGTATATAAAAAACCGTTCACGGTGAGTAATTTCGAGCATTTGCGAGAAATTGTAGCGAACCGTACAAATCTTATTTACTACGCTTTTGCTGCACATACGCCGCATAATCTTGAATAGTGTGCAAATTGGCAAGATCATCATCAGCAATTTCGATGCCAAATGCTTCTTCC
>Ga0364859_10346_pt1 | contig 11919 bp, 11 predicted proteins | sample ExccelAu500001D3_FD_206911 | JGI IMG/M metagenome (GOLD analysis project Ga0364859, IMG submission 206911) | Enriched cells from Trout Bog Lake Hypolimnion, Wisconsin, USA - BchlTB.Aug20.5000.01 .D3 | ecosystem: Environmental > Aquatic > Freshwater > Lake > Hypolimnion/Profundal zone | place: USA...
AACAGGCAGCAGAATCAGGACAGCCCAAAAATATCAAAATATGCATATGGCAAAGATTATCATGAAGTAATCCGTCATAAATTAAAAAAGTTACTGCTACGCATGCAGGAATCAATTGGCGAAATCAATGGAAGGGGATTTGTAGACTCTGCTCCGGTTCTGGAGAGAGCCTGGGCAGTAAAATCGGGTTTGGGTTGGATTGGCAGAAATGGCAATCTCTTAACTAAACAAAGCGGCTCCTTTTTTTTTATTGCAACACTAATAGTAGACCTTCCTCTTGAATACGACGACCCATTTGCCAAAGACTATTGTGGTAATTGCAATAAATGTGTGGAATCCTGCCCTACCCAGGCAATTCTGCCTGATAAAACCATTGATGGTAGCAGCTGCATTGCTTATTATACCATTGAACTCAAAGATGCTTTATTACCGGAAAATATGAAAGATAAATTCAATAACTGGATGTTTGGTTGTGATGTATGCCAGGATATTTGCCCCTGGAACAGGTTCAGTAAACCCACATCAGAAAATGAATGGGAACCTATTCCGGAAATACTCAATTTTTCAACACGTGAATGGGAGGCATTAAGTGAGATAAATTTTAAAACAATTTTTAAAAACTCTCCCCTGAAAAGAACAAAATGGAAGGGCATACAAAGAAATCTGAAATTTTTACAGAATAGTTCTATAATCACATATAAATAGAAAGCCCCTGGAAAGGGGCCTTCTCACTTAATCACTAATCAACGCTTGGACTAATGTTAAAATCAGCAAAATCAAAAATATATTTATACTAATTTATTAGTTATACTCTATTACATGAAAATAATTAATCTTTCTTATACTCTCAAATCATACTAATGCATGAATTTGTTAATTCTGGAATAAAGATGCAGTAAAAAAATTAGAGAATCAAGTGATAACAGCAAAAACCTGCAATAAAACGCATTATTTCATCAATAATAACAGTTATTTAATAAATCGGACAGTGTAAACAATATTTATTTAGTCTTTTCCACCAGTTTCCTTAATTCATCCAAATTTGCTTCCATCATTGGTCCCATTATTTTATCACTCATTAAACTTGCAAACTTTTCCCAGGGATACCATTTTATTTTTTGTTCAAATTGCCATTGTACCACTGTTATATTGGGGGAGTTGGCATTACTGAACAAATGAATTTCACCTTTCATTTTTTTTCCTGTTTTGCTGGTCCAGTTAGTATACACGCCCTGCTCATCCACCCTGGAAATCTTCACATCTGTCCCTCCAAAATTGGCATCAGTTTTTGAAATCAAGACCACGGAACTGTCATTCATAGCTTTAATCCATTGCTTCCATCCCTCAAAGTCTTTAAGGTATACCATAACAGAATCCTTCGGCGCATTCATATTCATGGCTCGGGAAACTATTACTGTAGAAGGAAAAATAAGGGATAATCCAGTAATCAATAATGAAAGAAACAAAAAACTGATAATGATAAGCTTAATATATTTCATGTTGCCTTTTTTGAATTATTCCCATTTAAATACTTTAATAGCCACAGCATAAACTGCCACACCCCATAATGCCAGAACGCCCATGTCTTTCCATACATCCACTAAACTGGAACCCTCAAAAGCAATATCCCGCATAGCATTATTAAAATGGGTTAAGGGAAGAATCCGGCAAAGTGGTTGTAACCAGGCCGGAAAATTATCAATGGAGAAAAACGTACCTGCCAGTAAAAATTGTGGCAGGGTAAATAAATTGGCAAAGGGCGGAATGGTATTTTCATTTTTGGCCAATCCGCTTACAATAAATCCGAAACCCATAAAAACAAGTAAAGCAAGAAAACTTAAAACCATTATTTCCAGGAATGTTACAATTCCATGAACCAGTGTAAAATGAAATGCTATATTTCCTATTCCAATAATTACAATGGAAGTCAGTAATTGAAAAATTACCCTGCTCAGTGTTTCACCAAGTATAATATAGGACCGTCGGATTGGAGTAGCATAAAACCTTTTTAAAACCAGCTGCTGCCTTAAATTGAAAAATAAAAAAGCTACACCGAATACACCGGCACTTAATAATGAAAAACCTAACTGACCGGGTAATATGAAATCAATGGTCCGGTAAATACGTCCGGGAATTTTTTCTATCTGATCACTAACTGTTGCAATACTGGGGTTAGCCGGATAGAGATTTTTATTTACTCCGGTTATCACTGAGGAAATAATCTGCCGTAAAACATTCAGATTCTGCGGATTAACAGCTTCTGAACTTTTTAAATTAATATGATAAGGTATTTTCGACTGGTCCGTTTTCTGAATTTCAATAACTGCAGTAATTCTGCCTTTCTCAAGATCTTCTTTTATTTCAAGGTCCGACTTATCTGAAAATTTTAAACTGGGTATCGACCGTATAATCTGGTATACAGGGTTTGTAGTATCAGAATGTTTATCCAATGCCACATTTAGAGAAAATCCTCCGCTGTTTCCAATAAACCCAAAAACCAAAATAAATATCAGGGGAAACCCGATACTGAAAAGTACAGCAGAAGGGCTGCGGAAAGTGGCGATCAGGCTTCCTTTCGTTATAGACAACATGGCTCTGATCTGACTGTAATTTCCTTTCATATCTTTTATCATTAAGTCACAAATCTATTTTATTATTTTCCTTTTCAAATGAAAATTATGTCAATTTTCAGTTTGAAACCTTTCAAGACAATAAAACCGATTCTTAAACATTATTATAAACAAAACATTGATTTTCTGTATTTTAAATAATCCTATTCCGGCTTACAAATCATATATTCCTGAAGAGAGCAACATTCAGAAAGCAAATCGGATTACTTTTACAGCTTCTACAGAATGGAAACAATGCATACAGCCTATATTTTAACCGGAACTAATCTGGGTAACAGGAAACTTAATTTACAAACTGCAGTTCAACTGATTGAACAGTTTTGTGGAAAAATAATCAGCGCATCTTCTATTTATGAAACAGCTGCATGGGGTTTAATAGATCAGCCGGATTTTTTAAACCAGGTAATTTGCATCCAAACCAATCAGGCACCAACTGAACTTCTGAAAAACCTGCTGGAAATTGAAAACCAAATGGGAAGAAAGCGAATACTGAAATATGGACCCAGAATTATCGACCTGGATATACTGCTGATTGGAAACCTTAAAATAGAAACCCCGGATTTATCCATTCCACATCCTGCTTTACCTGACAGAAGATTTGCTCTTATTCCGCTTGCTGAAATAGCAGGAAGTATGCTTCATCCAATTTTAGGAAAAACCATACTGGAATTACTGAACCAGTGCAATGATGCATTGAATGTGAAAAAATATTCTCAGAATACTAATTGATGGTCTCTATTTTTGTTTCCCATGAATTATCATTTTATAGCGGTGGAGGGAAATATCGGTGCTGGTAAAACAACACTAACACACTTGCTTGCCAAACATTTTAATGCCCGTTTGATACTTGAAGAATTTGCCGACAACCCATTTTTACCTAAATTTTATGAGAATCCCGGGCAATATGCATTTCCACTGGAACTTTTTTTTATGGCAGAACGCTATAAACAATTAAAGGAAATGCTGAAGTCGAAAGATCTTTTTCAAAGTCTTACCATAGCAGATTATATTTTTACCAAATGTCTTTTATTTGCAAAAGTTAATTTACCGGAACAGGAATTCAGGTTATACCAGAAATTATTTGATATTATCCACCAGCAGCTGGAAGTTCCTGATATGCTGATTTACCTTCATTCTCCTGTTAATAAACTGCAGCAGAATATAAAAAAGAGAAAAAGGGAATATGAACAGAACATTCCCGATGATTATTTGTTTAACCTTCAGGAAACTTATACGAGTTACATAAAACAACACAATATCAAAACCATTTTCATTGATGCCAGCAACGCTGATTTTCTGGGAAATGAACAACATTTTCAGGTGATATTGAATGCATTGGAAAAAGACCAGGGTGAAGGTCAATCTTATTATACATTACCCTGATTTTACTGTTAATATCAATTCATGAACAATACAGGCCTGCAGCAACACGACCCTTTTGAAGCATTAAAGTACTCAGAATACAGAAACCTTATGCTCGGAAGGTTTTTCTATATTATGGGTTTAAGAATGATGGGCACTTTGGTGGGGTGGTGGGTATATGATTTAACCAATGCTCCCATTGCTATTGGCATTATTGGACTTTCAGAAGTAATCCCTGCAGTTTCACTGGCCCTTTATGCAGGCCATATTATTGATATCAGCGAAAAAAGGAAATTGTTGTTGAGGGGTGCTGTCATGTACATTTGTTGTGCGTTAGCCCTCCTTTTTCTTTCAACTCCAATTATAAAAACAAGGTGCAGTAATTACCAGATTGCAGGTTTTATTTTCACAATTATCTTTTGCACTGGTATTATACGTGCTTTTACCGGCCCAATATTCAGCACTATTATTGGTATCATTGTCCCCCGTAATGTACTACAGAATGCCACCACCTGGAACCAGGGCTCCTGGCTATCCGCTTCAGTTGCAGGCCATGTGTTAGGTGGAATACTTATTGCAGGTATTGGTATCAGTTATACATTAACAGTCATCTCCTTATTGGTATTTGCAGGTACCTGTTTCATGTTCCAGCTTAAACCAAAGCCTGCATTACAGGTAACAAATGAAAAGAAAACCTGGGAAAGCGTTAAAGAAGGCCTCCGTTTTGTATTAAATACAAAAGAAGTTTTGGGAGCACTAACGCTGGACTTATTTGCCGTTTTTTTTGGAGGGGCAGTAACAATGATTCCGGTATATGCAAAAGATATTCTTAAAGTGGGGGCTGAAGGTTTTGGCTGGTTGAATGGGGCATCGGACATCGGTTCCATTATCATAACCTTATCCCTTACTTTTTTCCCTTTGCGCAGAAAACAGGGTAAGGTATTACTATATGCTGTAGCAGGTTTTGGAATTTGCATCATCACTTTCGCTCTGTCCCGTTCCTTCCTCCTTTCTTTTGCAGCCTTATTGCTCAGTGGCATATTGGATGGTATCAGTATGGTGATCAGGGGTACTATTTTGCAACTGAATACCCCAAGTCATATGCGGGGGAGGGTAATGAGTGTCAATTCAATGTTTATTAATTCCAGTAATGAACTGGGGCAATTTGAAAGTGGAGTTGCAGCTAAACTAATGGGAGTAGTCAGTTCTGTTGTATTTGGTGGTACAATGACCCTCCTGGTAGTGATTGGCACCTGGATTAAAGCACCAAAATTGAGGAAAATGGAATATTAAAATATGTTCAGTAATTTAGAAGTCATAATCCATTTTTATGAACAGAAGATCCTTTCTTAAAAACACAACACTGACTGCCGGCTTGTTAAGCCTTGGTTCCAAAGAGCTATTTGCAGCATTGATACAGCAGCCAGCATACCAGCTTACTTCCCTTAGAAATGATGTGGGGATTTTTACCGAAAAAGGGGGAACTATTGCTTACTATCTGTCTAAAGATGGGATTATAGTGGTAGATACTGAATTCACTGATCCTGCACAGCATTTAATTGCTGAGCTAAAAAAACAAAGTAACCAACCCTTTAAACTGCTGATTAATACCCATCATCATGGCGACCATACAGGTGGCAATATAGCTTTTAAAGGCCTGGTGGAACACGTGATCGGTCAGGAAAATTGCCTTTCTAATTACAAAAGGGTGGCAGCAGAGCAAAAATCAGAAGATAAACAGCTATTCCAGGATATCACATTTAAAACAGAATGGAAAACTAAACTGGGAAAAGAAAAGATCAAAGCTTATTATTTCGGTCCGGCTCATACCAGTGGAGATGCTATCATTCATTTTGAACATGCCAATATTGCCCACCTTGGTGATTTGATGTTTAATAAAGTTTATCCTTTTATCGACAAAAAAGCAGGTGCTTCCTTTAAAAACTGGATTACTGTTTTAGACAAAACGATAGCTACCTTCAGTGATGATACCCTATTCATTTTCGGACATGGAAGTAAAAACCAGGTAACTGGTGGAAAAGAAGATTTGAAAGGAATGACCAATTATATTGAACAGCTGCTGTCGTTGGTTGATAAACAAATTAAAGCCGGAAAATCCAAAGAAGAAATCCTGCAGATTACCAGTATTCCCAATGCAGGCCAGTGGAATGATGAATTTAAACAATTAAAAAGTAACCTGGATGCTGCTTATTCAGAACTGGTTTAACCCTTATTGTCTAACAATTTTTCGAGCACATAATAAACTGCCGGACAAAATGTTGAGTTTTTCAAAGTAATAACCGGCCTTTTCAACAGTACATCTTCATCAGTATAAGGAAAACGATGGCAATCTGATGGCCTGTCTTCATAAATGCTGCAATAATTATCATCCCCTAAAAAAGGACAGGGAGTGGATTTTACCACATAATCACCTTCATTATCCAAAACCAGGTAGGTTTCAATAAAAACGCTTTCCTTTAACTGTAAAACCTTACTGATCCTTTTTATATCCGGTGTTTTAAATCGTGGAGAATAATGTTTACAACAGGCAGCACATTCCAGGCAGTTGATTTTCTCAAAAGCTTCCTCATGCAGCTCCGGTAATTGTTTTAATACATTATTCTTAGTTGCACGTTGCAGGTATTGCTTATACTGTTTTTGCTTTTCTGCACTTTTCTTCTGCCAGTTTTGAAATATTTTATCCTGCATTTTTATTTTAATTGCTGCAAATATAATTTTAAGAAAATGCTTTCCCGCTAAATCTTAATTTCGTCCGGTAAAATTTCAAACCTTTAAAACATGGAAAGTATTCGTGAACAATGGCTGATTTTGATATCTACGCCCTTTTACCTGTGTATTATTGGTATCGAAATCCTCCTTTCTCATTTACAGCATAAAAAAAGCTATACCATAAAAGACAGCCTCACCAATTTTTACCTGATGTTGTTAAACGGAGGGTTAGACCTCGCGTTCAGAATCGTTTCTCTGGCCTTTTTACAGTATTTCTATAGCAGGTCTGCCATTCACTGGCAGGAAGGCTTAGCTTACTGGATCTGCTTAACCTTATTTGAAGATTGTATGTATTACTGGCTTCACCGGTTCGACCATGAAATACGCTTTTTCTGGGCAACACATGTAACTCACCACAGTTCTCAGTTGATGAATTTTACTGTAGGGTTCCGTTCTTCTGTTTTTCAACCACTATACCGATTTTTTTATTTTATACCTATTGCCTGGTGTGGGTTTAAGCCTTTGGATATTGCTTTTATGTATGCAGCTACACAAATATGGGGCATTTTTGTACATACTGAATATATCCGTAAAATGGGCTGGCTGGAATACTTTCTGGTTACCCCCTCCCATCACAGGGTACATCATGGATCCAACCCTAAATACCTGGATAAGAATATGGGCATGTTTTTAATTATATGGGATAAACTTTTCGGAACTTTTCAGCCAGAATTAAGTGCTGAAACTTATCAGCCTATCCGTTACGGTTTAACAACTAATTTAAAAGATACAGACCCTGTAAACATCATTTTCCATGAATGGTTTTCTATTATTAAAGATGTTTTTCAACCGGGCATTTCCCTTAAACATAGGTTTTTATACCTGTTCGGCCCCCCTGGTTACAGCCATGATGGTTCCAGACAAACCAGCGAACAAATGAGGATGAAAGAGAAAAGCACGTAAATTTGCAAATTCTTAAAAGTGGTCAACAAATATTTATATGAATTTATTTCAGTATCAAAACACCGAATTTAGCAGAAGACATATTGGACCGGATGAAAATGACACCCAAACCATGCTTGAAGCTATTGGAGCAGATAGCCTGGAATCTTTAATCAGTAAAACAGTGCCAGCTTCTATCCGCTTACAAAACAATCTTCAATTACCTGCAGCCATTAGTGAATCAGAATTTTTACATCAGGTAAAACATATTGCATCGCTCAATAAAGTTTTCAGAACTTATATCGGGCAGGGATATTATAATACTATCACTCCCAGTGTAATTCTAAGAAATGTATTCGAAAACCCGGGCTGGTATACTCAATACACACCTTATCAGGCTGAAATTTCGCAGGGAAGATTGGAAAGCCTGCTGAATTTTCAGACCCTGGTTACTGATCTGACCGGTTTACAGATTGCGAATGCATCCCTGTTGGATGAAGCTACTGCTGCTGCTGAAGCAATGGCAATGCTCTTTCATCAGGTTAATAATCCGGAAAAAAAGAAATTTTTTGCTGACGAATCTGTTTTCCCGCAAACATTGGACCTGCTCAAAACAAGGGCTACCCCTATTGGTGTGGAAATTGTATCGGGTAACTATACAAATGTATTACTGGATAATACTTATTTCGGAGCTATTATTCAATATCCTAACAGTAATGGCTCAATTGAAGATTACCGGGGGTTTATTGCTAACGTACATGCTGTCAACGGATATGTGGTAATGGCTACTGATTTATTGGCTTTAACCCTATTGACATCTCCCGGAGAACTGGGGGCAGATATTGCCCTGGGTTCAGCACAACGTTTTGGAGTACCGTTAGGATTTGGAGGGCCGCATGCGGCTTTCTTTGCAACCAGGGATGAGTTTAAACGCGGGATGCCCGGCCGATTAATTGGAGTGAGTGTAGATGCTACCGGCAAACGTGCTTTACGCATGGCTTTGCAAACCCGTGAGCAACATATTAAACGGGAAAAAGCCACTTCCAATATCTGTACAGCACAAGCTTTACTGGCCAATATGGCTGCCATGTATGCCGTTTATCATGGACCAGAGGGGTTGAAAAATATCGCTTTAAGAATTGCTTTTCTGGCTAAAACATTGAGTGAAGAGCTGAAAGCTATTGGTTTTGAAAATAGTAATACTTTCTTTTTTGATACCCTGCTGATTCCTGCAGATGCAGAAAAAATTCGACCATATGCCGAACAAAATGAAATAAATTTCAGGTATATTAATAAAGGTCTGATTGGTATTTCCATCGACGAAACCACCACACAGAAAGATATTTTAGACATCGTTTATGTTTTTGCATCCTCACTGGGCATGAATGAAGCAGAAGTTGGGTTTGACAATGAAGATGCTTTAACAGCAATTCCAGGTTTTGCTGCAAGAACCTCACCGTACCTTTTACACCCGGTATTTAATACGCATCACAGCGAAAGTCAGATGATGCGATATATCAAATCCCTGGAAAATAAAGATCTTTCTCTGAATACCAGTATGATCACTTTAGGCAGTTGCACCATGAAATTAAATGCTGCCACAGAAATGATACCGGTAAGCTGGCCTGAATTCAGCAGTATACACCCTTTTGCACCGGCCAGCCAGACAAAGGGATACCTGCAGATTATTGAAGAATTAAGCCAGTATTTATGTTCAATCACAGGTTTTGATGCCTGTAGCCTTCAACCCAATAGTGGTGCAAATGGTGAATTTGCCGGATTACTAACTATTATGGGTTTCCACAAGGCAAATGGCAATGCTCACCGTAATGTGGTGCTGATTCCAATTTCTGCCCACGGCACCAACCCGGCCAGTGCAGTGATGGCGGGAATGAAAGTAGTGGTAGTGAAAAGTAATGAAGATGGCACGATTGACATTTCAGATTTGAAGGCAAAAGCAGAACAATATAAAGACACACTCGGAGCCCTGATGGTTACCTATCCTTCAACTTTCGGTGTATTCGAAGAGGGGATTAAGGAAATCTGCAATACCATTCATCAGTTTGGTGGGCAGGTGTATATGGATGGGGCCAATATGAATGCCCAGGTGGGTTTAACTTCACCTGCCGCCATTGGTGCAGATGTTTGTCATTTAAACCTGCATAAAACATTTGCGATACCGCATGGTGGTGGAGGCCCTGGAGTAGGCCCGATTTGTGTGGCGGCTCATCTGAAAAATTATTTACCCGGCCATATTGCTTTAAACGGATCTGCTGCAGTAAGTGCTGCTCCATATGGATCAGCCAGTATTCTGCTGATCAGCTATGCCTATATTAAAATGCTGGGCTTCGACGGGGTCAGGAAATCAACTGAATATGCTATCCTGAATGCCAACTATATGAAGGCAAGACTGGAAAAATATTTCAAAGTTTTGTATACAGGGCTTAACGGCACCTGTGCACATGAATTTATTGTAGACCTCCGGCCCTTTAAAGCAACTTCAGGAATTGAAGCTGAAGATGTGGCCAAACGTTTGATGGATTATGCATTTCATGCTCCTACCATGGGCTTCCCCGTTCCCGGAACCATCATGATTGAGCCAACTGAAAGTGAAGATAAAGCAGAGCTGGACCGTTTCTGTGATGCCCTTATCTCCATCTTTGAAGAAATCAAAATGATAGAAGAAGGTAGAATGGATAAAACAGATAATCCATTGAAAAATGCACCACATACACAGGCAGTAATCTGTGCGGATGAATGGAATCATTTGTATACCCGTCAGCAAGCTGCTTTTCCTTTATACTATACTTCTCAGAATAAATTCTGGCCTTCAGTTTCAAGGGTTAATAATACCCATGGTGACAGAAATTTAATTTGTGCCTGTGAACCTGTTGAGAGTTATTTAGAGCAGCATTAATTTTTCAGATAATATCAATAAAAAAGCCTTGTCTGTGCAGGGCTTTTTTATAAAAATAAATTCAATCAAAACCCTATTGGCTACTAGTAGTAATTTAAGACTCCTACCGGTAGTAATATTCCTTCTTCACATTAAAACAGACAAGCGTAACTTGCACCGCTAAATCATTTACGTATTAATCATGGTTCAAAAAAATGATAGAGTTTCAATTGGCTGGAAAGAAATCTGGAAAAATAAAACAATTTTATTTACAATAATAACAGGACTATCAGTACTACTGTCAATACTTTTGATTTTCCCTGTTTTTTTTGCATATATAGAGAAAAAGCAAGGCTTACTGTTAAATGATTGGCTGCTCAATCTTCTTCCAGCTTTCGACTTATCTATCCCTATTTTTATACTGATATGGGGAGGTACTGGAATCATTATCTACAAATGCCTGAAAAGGCCCTATGTATTTGCACTCTTTTTATGGGCCTATATCATTCTCTGTATAACCAGGATTATTACAATCAGTTTGCTTCCACTGGAAGCTCCTCCCGGTTTAATTCCACTTACAGATCCATTAAGTAATATTTTTTATGGCGGAACATTCATCCGGAAAGACCTCTTTTATTCAGGCCATGTAAGTACACAATTCTTAATAAGCCTTTGCATCTATAATAAAGTGTATAAAAAGATTATGCAGTTAACAACTCTAATTCTTGCAGCAATGGTATTGTTTCAACATGTACATTATACCATTGATGTTGCAGCAGCACCCATTTTTGCTTATTGCTGTTTCTGGTTATCAAGAAACCTAATCAGAAAATATATTCTTGTAATACCTTAAAATGCTTCTCCCAACTGAAAATAAAGTCCATCATTATGATGCTGTCCAATACCATAATCCAGGCGCAGGTTCAGTTTTTCTTTTTTGGTTAGTGCAAACCGCAAACCAGCCCCATAAGCATATTTCAGATTATTGAAAGAATAATCAAATAATGTGTGCCCGATATCTCCAAAACTTCCAAATAAAACCACACCCACCCTTTTTATGACTGGCATTCTGTATTCTGCCTGAAATACCAGCTGATTTTTATCCCGGTACCTACCATCATAAAACCCTCGCATGCTGGACGAACCTCCAAATGTTGCCAGGCTTCTAACAGGTACAGAATCCCCGATATTACTGAAACTATAGGCCTGTATAGCCAATACCTGTTCCTTATATACCCTGAAAAATTTTCTGGCATCAATAACTAGATTGGTATAGTTATAATCCGAACCAAAAATTCTATCAAAATGGTTAAAATAAAACTGAATAAAATTGCCCTGATCTGGTGCAAAAGCATCTTT
>Ga0364859_10795_pt1 | contig 11867 bp, 10 predicted proteins | sample ExccelAu500001D3_FD_206911 | JGI IMG/M metagenome (GOLD analysis project Ga0364859, IMG submission 206911) | Enriched cells from Trout Bog Lake Hypolimnion, Wisconsin, USA - BchlTB.Aug20.5000.01 .D3 | ecosystem: Environmental > Aquatic > Freshwater > Lake > Hypolimnion/Profundal zone | place: USA...
CCGCTTTTTGAATAGCCTTTGTAGTGACGCTTCCGATGCTTGCCATCTTTAATTTTCCAGTTAATGCGGCATCATAAAAAGAGCTGAAGTTGTGGAAAGTTGAAGGACTCGTAAAAACGATCAGATCGTACTGGTCATTTTTAATCATATCCATGATTTCAGGGTCTGCCTTGGCGGGTTTGACTGTCAGGTAAACATCGATCCGGTGAACCGAATTCCTGAGGGCCAGGTTGTTTTGAAGGGTATTGTCTGCGAGATTCCCTAAGGAAAGCAAGATGTTCCGATTTTCAGGATGATATTTCGCATTGAACCTGTTCAGGAACTCCTCCGCTGTATTTTCTTCGCTGATAAATGTTGGTGCGTAGCCGTAATATTCAAGCTCCAGACCTGTTTTAAATCCGATAACCGCAATTTTAACCGTTTTTGGCAACTCAGTAGTTCCTCTTGCATCAATCAGTTGCTTGAAAAAGTTGACGACTCCGTTTTTACTGGTGAAAAAGATCCATTCGTATTGTTCGAGATTATTTAGTTTTTCAGCCATTTGGGGATCAAGCGGAGCAGGGACAATTTCAATCATTGGCAGCGAAAATAATTTAGCCCCTGCTGACCTTATGATTTCGGGTAAAGTATCACTTGCTTCGAGTGGTCTTGTCGAAATAATAACCTTATCTTTTAATGCCAGATCGGCTTGCGGGTCTGCCAGGTTTTCGTTCCTGATCTCCTTAAGAATTTCAGCACCGCCACTGTTAAATAAATTTTTTGCAAGTTTAGCTGAGAGATAGACCGCCTGACTGATATCACCTTCGGCTGATTCCCTTAGGAATTTGGTGCCGTCGATGCTTGAAATAAAACCTGTAATCTTAAATTTATCACCTTCAATACTGGTATAACTTCCGACAGGTATCTGGCATCCCCCCTCAAGAGTGCCGAGGAAAGTACGCTCAGCCTCAGTAGCCAGAAACGTTTCCTGGTGATTGATTTTTGACAGAAGCGCTTCGGTATCGGGATCGTTTTCCCTGATTTCAACGGCGATGGCTCCCTGGCTGCAGGCTGGAATCATTAGCTCAGGATCAAAAAGTTCAGAAATATATTCGCCCATCTCCAGCCGTTGCAATCCTGCTCCGGCCATAACCATCACATCACAATATCCTTCCTGCATCTTGCGGATCCGTGTGTTTACGTTGCCACGGATTTCAATTATCTTAAAATCAGGGTTAATCCGTAAGAGCTGGGCCTTTCTTCTGAGGCTTGAAGTGGCGATGACGTCTTCTGAAGTCAGGTCTTTGATTTTGCGCCCGTCTGAACTGATCAGTGCATCGCGGATATCACCCCGTTTTAAGACAGCGCCAAGTTTGGCCCCTTCAGGGAATTTGGTGGGTAAATCCTTGAGGCTATGGACAGCCATATCGATCTCCCCGCTGAAGAGAGCAGTTTCCATCTCTTTGGTGAACAGCCCTTTGTCTCCGATTTTGGAAAGAGCTACATCGAGGATCTGGTCACCCTTGGTTTTTATAATTTCCAGGATAAATGTGGTTTCAGGGAAGTTTTTCTGTAGTTCTTCCTGCACAAGGAAAGCCTGGTACAATGCTAATTTACTTCCTCTTGTACCGATCTTTATGGTTTTGGTGGTCATTAATTGAATTCGAATAATTTATTAAGCATCGTAATGTATTCCTCTTGTCTTCCGTTATTGGTAACCGATTTTACATTTTCAATCATTAGCCCAATAAATTTCTTCGTGATTATTTCTCCGTAGGCAACCGCTTTTTCATGATCGTCATGTTTCTGGTTTTTCAAATAACCATCCAACATGGTTTTATTGACCTCCTGAAAGCGGCTTGAGATATTCTGAAAAGTGGGAACCAACACCTGAATGGCGTGCCATTGTGAAAACTCGGCAACCGATTCCTCGATAATCAATTCTGCATGAGTGATCTCCCCTTTTCTGCGCTCCAGGTTATCTTCAATAACATCGTGCAACGCGTCAATATCGTAAACATGGACATTTTCAATTTCACTCACGGCAACGTCAACATTCCGGGGAACCGAAAGATCGATAAAGAACAAAGGCTCGTTATTTCGCTCAACCATTGCTTTGCGAACCATATCTTCTGTAAACAATGGTTTTTTGGAAGCTGTCGAGGAGATTACGATATCGTTGGAAACCAACAACTCCTCAAGCTGATCAAAATTTGCAACTTTGCACTGATATTTTTCGGCCAGTTCACACGCTTTTTCCTGGGTACGATTGACGACGGTAAACTGGTTGCAATCCTTTTTCAGCAGGTTTAACATCGTAAGTTCGCTTGTTTGACCGGCGCCTACCACTAAAACAGGGTGAGAACACAGATTCTGAAGTTTTCTCCCGGCCAGCTCGACGCCGACATAACTGATTGAAACGGCTCCCTTGTTGAGTGCGGTATTGGTGCGGATTTCCTTCCCGGTTTTCAGCGCCTCATTAAACAGCTTATAAAGTACTGAACTGCAATGCTGAAGACTCTGACTGATGTTAAAAGCATCCTTAATCTGTCCAACGATTTGATATTCACCTAATGCCATGGAATCAAGACCGGAAACCACCCGGAAAAGGTGTTTTACGGCATCGTCATTCTTCATCTGGTAAAAGTGAGATTTCACCTCTGCGGGGACCTTGCGGTATTCGATCAGTGTATTGCCAATCAAGTCAAAATCAGCAGTTTTGTTATCCTTGAGTTCAAAGTATATTTCGGTGCGGTTACAGGTGGAGACCACAATTGCTCCAAGTATTCCTTTAGCCTTTAGCTGGGGTACAAACCGTTTGATGTCTTCTTCGCAAAATACAAATTTCTCCCTGATCTCTATCGGAGCCGATTTATGATTTAATCCAAATAATCCTATCATCCTATTTTGCTTTCATGATTATTACTCTGCAATTTTAAAAACAGAATCTGAAGCAAATCTGAAGTAACAGTCCAAATCCGACAGAATTGCCAGTGGAAATATAGTCAGGATAATAATTCACCGTAATTCCAAAGAATAAAAGCTTTTTAAAGGATTTGAGTCTGCAAAAAACAGGGAGTAAAAGGCCTGTTTGAAAAGAATTACTCCATTGATTAACAACCAATTAGTCAATACTGAAATTAGCCAAAACGAAAAATAACTACCATTTCCACAAGCAACAGAGATTTGCCTGTCTGATTATTTAGATTTAGTATTAATTACTTTTTTTTGAGCTCAGCCTTAATAAAATCAACCTGCATCACATGCAGGTTATTTTGATAGCTGTAATTCACGTTAAATCCGTACACTGTGCAGATTTTCTGAACAATTGACAGTCCCAGACCAAGTGACTCAGATGAAGATGAAGAGGTATGAAACCGCTTAAACATCGTTTCGGGATCAATTTTGAGTGCTGGTCCGGAATTTGCAATCTTTAGATGTTGGTTTGTAAGTTCAATATTGAGTTCTCCCCCGCTGATATTGTGCCTTAAGGCATTTTTAATTAAATTAACCAGTAGGATTTCAGCCAGATAAGGGTTCATTGAAATGGTAACTTCAGCCTCCATTTGTTTGATAACAGTTATCTTTTTGGCATGGATAAGATCTTCCAGGCTCTCGAGCTGATGATTGATCATTATGGCAGGATTCACTGGCTTTGATTCAGGGAATTGACGGTTCTCAATTTTAGCCAGCAGGATCAGTGTTTTGTTCAATCTTGATAACCTGTTTGAGGCCTCATAGGCATCTGCCACAGTTTTATATTGCTTCTCTTTCATATCGCCCGACTGCAGCAATAACTCCATTTTTGAATTTATGATGGCCAGTGGAGTCTGAATTTCATGAGAAGCATTCTCAATATATTCCTTGAGGTTTAAATAATCATTTTTGATCCGTTCGGTCATGGCGACTAAAACCCGATTCAGGTCCTCAAATTCTTTGATGTCAGAGTTTTGAAGCAAAAAGGCTTCGTGAGAGTTGACATCGTAATTATTGATTTTAGAAAGGGTGTCATAAAATACTTTCCAATCCTGACGAGAGGAGTGGCGGTTTGCAATTATCAGAGGTAAGATAATCAGGATCACCAGCAGATTCATGATAATTACAATGCGGATGATGAGCCGGTCGGTTTCTTCCAGTGGCTTAAAAATCTGGATATAATAATCGCGGTTATGAATCGTTTTAATGAATCCCAGTTGCCGGAAAAGCGCATAGGAATTTGTTTCCGGATTAAAAAGGAGCGTATCGGAAAACGATTCGATAAGCCGTGGCTGATTTAACGGTGTAATGATTACCGTATCGCTTAAATTAACTGATTGATTAACAGACGAATGAGCAGTATCAAACTCCTTACTGATGCTCATCTCCCGCTTCTTGAGCTCCTGATTGATGTTTTGATCAACCTGTTGCCGGAGCATATAGTAAAAAGCCACCATCCCAATCAAAAAGATAAACAGGGTGATTGCCAGCAAATTAAGGGTTATTTTGTTAAGAAGTCTCAACTGATTTCAAATTTATAACCTAATCCGTAAATTGTTTTGATATAATCCTCACACCCTTTTTTAAGCAGTTTTCTTCTTAAATTCTTGATATGTGTATATATAAAGTCATGGGAATCTGCAAGATCCATGTAGTCTCCCCATAAATATTCAGCCAAACCGGCCTTGGTAATTACTTTGTTTTTGTTTGAAATAAAGAACAACAGCAGCTCGTACTCTTTTTTGGTCAGAATAATTTCCTGGTCCAGGACAAACGCCTTGTGTTCATCGGGAATCAGGCGTATCTCATTGACGGTGATCTGATTGCTGCCACCATAGCTGATGCGCCGGTTTATCGATTTCAGATGAGCATTGAGTTCAGCCAGGTGAAAGGGCTTGGTCAGATAATGATCTGCCCCGATTTCGAGTCCTTCAATGCGGTTTTCGAGCGAATTCAGCGCAGATATAATAATGATACCCAGCGTGATAGATTGTTTTTTTATGACCCGGATCAGATCAAGTCCGTTTCCATCGGGCAAATTGATGTCGACTACAATGCAATCATATTGATACATTCCAATCTTCCCGATTGCATCGAAATAATTATAAACCGCTTCGCAAAGATGCCCCTCTTCCGCAAGGTATTCCACCATCGAATCTGACAATGGTTTCTCATCTTCAACTATCAGGATCTTCATGTCTTAAAGGTCATTCATTATCACCTTTGTTCACACAAAAAACGAATATTAATTCATGTGAATAAAGATTGTGAATATACAAAAATTAAATCCACTCTTTTGGATTCAGGCAAACCTGTAATAATTTTTCCTCTTCGCTTCCCACATTGGGTTGATGATTGTATTCAAACCTCACTGTCGGAGGCAAGCTCATCAGGATGCTTTCTGTCCTTCCATTGGTTTTTAGGCCAAAAATAGTCCCCCGGTCATGAAGCAGATTAAATTCAACATATCTGCCTCTGCGGATCTCCTGCCAATGTTTATGCGATTCTGTAAATGCGGTATTTCTTCTTTTTTCGACAATCGGAATATAGGCTTCAATCAGCGCATTGGCACACGATTTTGAGAAGTTCAGCCAAAAATCAACATCCTTTGATTCAGTGGGTTTCTGATGATCGTAAAAGATTCCGCCAATCCCCCTGCGCTCCTTGTTCCGGTGTTCATTCACGAAATAATTGTCACACTCCTTTTTGAATAATGGGTAAAAGGCCGGATCAAAGCTGTCACAAACATCCTTGTAGGTTTGATGAAAATGGGAAGCATCTTCTTCGATCAGGTAGTAGGGGGTAAGGTCGGTACCTCCGCCAAACCACCTGTCGGTGACCTCATCCTTATCGTTGTATAATTCGAACATTCGGTAGTTGCAGTGGACCGTCGGGACAAACGGGTTCTCAGGATGAATTACAAGACTAAGACCGCAGGCAAACCATTTATCACCGTCGATATCCAGTTCTTTTCGCATGGTATCCGACACATTGCCGTAAACTACCGATGTGTTCACCCCTCCTTTTTCAAAAACCAGGCCGTTTGAGATCACCCGGGTCTTTCCGCCACCGCCTCCGGAGCGTTCCCAACTGTTTTCCTCAAATTTTGCCTTACCGTCACATTGTTCCAGGGCCCGACATATTTTGTCCTGCAGCTCATGGATGGTCATGATCCATTTTTCCTTTATGCTCTTCACAAAAAATAGCTTATAAATAGTTGTTAATTATCTGCTTAGCGTAACTCGGTTAACATTTGTTCCAGCCCATCAATCCATATTCTGCTATCATTGAGACTCTCCACCATTTGTAGGTGTTCACCGCCATTTTCTCTGAACAGATGGCCGTATTCATACTCAATCTCCACCTTTGTTTCGAGGCAATCTGCCACAAAGGAGGGTGCAAAGACGAGTATTCTTTTCGTGCCGGATTTGGCTTTTTCAATCAGCACTTTATCGGTAAATGGAGACATCCAGTTTTTACTGAGCCGCGATTGAAAAGATACCGAATAATCTCCGGATGAGAGTTCCATTTCAGCCGCGATCAGCCGGGCTGTTTCGTAACATGCCGCCTTGTAACAGAGCTTTCCTTCGGGGATTGTTTCTTTGGTGCAGGAGCAGGTCAGACAATCTTTTCCCGGGTGCAGCTTATTGATTTGTCTCAGAGGTAACCCGTGAAACGAGAAGAGTACATGATCAAAGGAGGCAACATCGTATTTTGCTCCCTGGGCGGCAAAAGCTTTCAGAAAAGCCGGATGATCCTGGAAGCTGCTAATTATTTGGATATTAGGGTAGGTCTGCCAGCTGCTTGTCTGGTTCATGATTAACTCAATCACTGATCCGGTTGTGGCTGAGGCATATTGTGGGAAAAGCGGCAGAACAATGATCTTCTTAAAGATTTGTTTTTCAACCTGATTTAAAATTTCTTTCAGGTCCGGTTTACCATAACGCATGGCATTGTAAACCCGGTAATGATCACCCAACCGATTCTGGATCTCTTCGGCTACCTGCTCTGAATAATACAATAAAGGCGACCCTTTTTCGCTCCACAACTGCTCATAAAGTTTTGTCGATTTCGGCGCCCGGAATGGGACAATAATCAGATTTACAAGTGCTTTCTGAAGAATCCAGGGCAGGTCAATCACACGCCGGTCGTTCAGAAACTGGAATAAATACCTTCTGACGTCGGGTAATGCCGGTGAGTCGGGAGTCCCAAGGTTAACAAGAATAACTGCTGTCTGATCCATTGCAAATTTGTAAATTAGGATGTCATACCTCCCTTAGTAAAGGCATATCTGGATGAAATTGCTAAAGAGTGACAATAATAGGGAAAAAAGAGGGTTTTTGATGATCAGAGTTCGACAATTAATTTTCCAAGATTTTTCCCTTCGAAAAGTGCGATAAAAGCTTCCGGCAGTCTCTCAAAGCCATGGTAGGTCGTATTCGTATATTTGAGCTTTCCGGTGTCAACCAATTGGCTTAAGGCTTTTAATCCCTCATCAAACCGCGAGATATAATTGCTTACAATAAAGCCCTGCATCAAAGCGCTTTTTTTCAGCAATACAGGCTGTATTCTGGGACCGGTCGGCTGAGTGATGGCATTATAGAGCGAGATCTGACCGCAAATGATTATCCGCGCATTTTTATTGATCTGTGAAATTACGGCATCCGAAATATCACCGCCTACATTGTCAAAGTAAACATCAACCCCTGACGGGCAGGCCGATGCAATTGCAGTCTCAAGGTCAGAGGTAGTCTTGTAATTTAATGCAGCATCGAATTTTAGTTCACCCGTCAGGTAACTGACTTTGGCATCATCGCCAGCAATACCAACAACACGACATCCCTGGATTTTTGCCAATTGCCCTGCAACCAGGCCTACGGCACCTGCAGCACCGGAAATCACGACTGTTTCACCTGGCTGTGGCTTGCCAATATCCATCAGGCCAAACCAGGCAGTGAGCCCTGGCATCCCCAGGATACCAAGGTAATGACTTATAGGAGCCCTCTTTTCATCCACAACTTTAAGGCCTGCAGTTTCGACAACCATCTCCTCCTGCCAGGGCAAATGACCCATTACGTAACTTCCTACATTAAATCCTTCGGCCCTGCTCGCTGTAATATAGGCAACTCCACCACTAACAATGGGTTCACCCACCTCAAATGAGGGAATATATGACGGGCCATCATTCATCCGTCCGCGCAAATAGGGATCAACAGATATCGTATGTGCCATAACCCTTATCTGACCGTCAGAAACTTCAGGGATGTCCACATTCCGGGTTTCAAAATTGTCCGGGTTTGGGATGCCGGCTGGCCTTGATTTTAAAGTGATTTGTCTTGTCATTTTCTTAACTTTATACCTTAAAGTAACACCACGGTCCCGGTAATTGTTCCAATTAAACAACAATAAAAGGGGAGCAGTGGTAACAAAAAGTACTGAAAGCCGTTGAACTATCACGGCGATCACTATTAATCAATTTAAACCGAAACGCATGGAAAATCAACCAATTGTTATAGAGCGAATTTTTAAGGTTCCTGCGTCCAAAGTCTGGAATGCGATAACCCGAAAAGATGAAATGAAGAAATGGTATTTTGATCTTCCGGAATTCAGGCCGGAGCCCGGGTTTCAGTTTCAGTTTTCAGGTGGCCCGTCTCCTGAAAGGCAATACCTGCATCTGTGTGAAATAATCGAAGCGATTCCTGAAAATAAATTATCGCATAGTTGGCAATATGACGGTTATCCGGGAAATACAATTGTCACTTTTGAACTTACCGAAATGGAGGGGAAAACTTTACTGCGGTTATCGCACTTTGGCATTGAAACTTTCCCGCAAGACAATGAAGATCTGTTAATTGAAAATTTCATTACCGGATGGAACAGTATAATTAATGTTTCCTTAAGGAATTATCTTGAAACGTCTCAATAGCTTCCTGTAAGAATTGAAAAGGACAGAGCCGGGAGGCTCCATCCTTTTACTAAAACCAAACTAACTAAACCTAAACCTATGAATTAAATGCACTGCAAACATAATCCGACTGAATCCAACCACCAAATTTATTAAGTTAATGAAACCTAAAAGAACTGAAAAGTTGTGATTTTGTTATTAGTCACCAGTTGAGTAGCTTTGATGGCTTATTCTAAGTCACCGATCCATGAGTCGCAGAACCTATATTTTCCTTTCAATCCTGGTCCTTAATCTGATCCTGATATCCAATTGTTCAAAAAAAGGGATATCGATTCCCAATCCAACGATGGGTACTCCGATAACTGATATTGACGGAAATGTGTATAAAACGGTTGTCATAGGAACTCAGCAATGGATGGCCGAAAATCTTAAGGTGACCAGGTACAGAAATGGTGATACGATTCCAAATGTGACAGATACCACCTGGCTAACGTTAAAATCAGGTGCCTATTGCTGGTACAACAACGATACAAATGACACCGCAGCTTACAAGTCCGCTTATGGCGCCTTATATAATTGGTATTCATTGATTGACAGCCGAAATCTTGCGCCTGCCGGATGGCATATTCCCACTGATTCCGACTGGACTATTCTCACCTCATTTCTTGGCGGGGATAGTATCGCAGGAGGAAAGCTGAAAGAAACAGGGACTTTGCACTGGTACAATCCGATGGCAGGGGCTACCAATGAAACCGGATTCACGGCCCGTCCGGGTGGTTGCTTATCAAATTCTGATCTATTCCTAAATCTCGGTGACTATGGCTACTGGTGGTCTGTTACATCGAATTCAACTTCTACGGCGTGGTTTCGGGGAATGTATTTCAATAACACCGTTTTCAGGAATAAGGTCAGTAAAATAAGCGGTTTTTCAGTTCGATGTCTAAAAGATTGAAATAAAAACTGGTTTAAATCTATTCTCACATATGTCATATCAGGCTAAAATTAAAAGATATCTTCAGATTCTTCTCTCCATAGAAAAATCGCACTACCCTACCTGTGCCGAGATGATCAGCAGGATGGATGAGAGCGGAATAAAAGTCTCTGACAGGCAATTAAAACGAGATTTTGAGAGTTTACGCGGAGAATTTGGCCTGGATATTCACTATTCGACTATCCGCAAAGGGTATTACCTGGAAAATGAAGGTTTCACGTTCCCCTATTTTTTAAAATTACTTGAGTTCTCACAGAATATCGAACTGCTTACCTCGTACCTAAAGGAGGGGTCAGATATTTCAGAAATCATTGAATTTGAAGAGTATCACTCCTTTAAAGGGCTGGGATTCATACATGATATTGCTTTCTATATTAAGAATGGATCGGAGGTTAACCTTAAATATAAACGATTCAATGCTGAAAAAGAGAAAGACTACAGCTTTCACCCGTATTTACTGCGGGAATACCTTAAAAGGTGGTACGTAATTGGTCTGTTGCAGGATACCAATGAGATCAGAACCTTTGGCCTTGATCGTATAATAAGTATACAGGATTCGGGTAAGTATTTCAAAAAAGAGAAACAAAAAGTGATTTCAGATTTATTTAAGGATGTTATTGGTATCACCGCATTTGAATCGGATATCCCCCAGGAGATTAAACTTGTTTGTAAACCTTATCAGGGGAATTTGCTCAAAACTTTGCCTTTACATTCATCCCAGCGGGTTATCAGCGAGACTACAAATGAAATGGTTATGACTTTTAAAATGGTCGTTAACTTCGAACTCAAGCAACGCCTGCTGATGATCGCAACCCAGGCGAAGATTGTAAAACCCGACTCTTTAAAACTGGAAATGGAACAGCTTCTGGCCGAGGCGCAGGAATTTTATAAGGATCCTCTGCCTTGAATGTTCCATTTGCATTTTGATTTCCCATTCTAACCCTGATTTCTTATTAAAATAAATCCACTTTCATTAGCTATGACCTGTTTTGGCATAGTGAGGTATTACCTTTGCATCAAAAACATTACTTATGGAAACAAAACATCAGGTACACAACCTAATTATTCTCGACGAAAGCGGCTCAATGCAGTCGATAAAGAAAACGATCATTGAGGGATTTAACGAGATCGTCCAGACCGTAAAGGGGATTGAAAAGGACTTCCCCGAGCAGGAACATTTTATTTCGCTTGTTAGCTTTAATGGACTAGGAGTGAAGTTATTACACTTCATTGATCCTGTAAGCCGTTTAAACCAGATTGATGACAAAAGGTATCAGCCCGATGCATCTACCCCTTTGTATGATGCCATGGGATTTAGCTTTTGTAAGTTAAGGCAGGTATTGGAAACCATTCCAAACTACAATGTTCTGGTCACTATTCTCACCGATGGTGAAGAAAATGCTTCTGTTGAATATGACGTGCAAGCCATTAAGCAGCTCATTGAGGAGCTAAAATTAAACCGGTGGACCTTTACTTATATTGGTACCGACCATGATGTCGAAAAATTTGCCGCTTCCATATCCATCACTAACACGATGGTCTTTGAAAAAAATGAGGCAGATATAAAAAATATGTTTTTAAAGGAACAATCCTCACGGCGCAACTACAGCCAGAATATACGGGAGAAGAAAGATACGGGGGATAATTATTTTAAGGATTAGCTTAGAGTGTGTGCGACTGCAATTTGCGCCCGGCGCACACTAAAAAACCCCGGACTCAGTTAAGAATCCGGGGTTAGTTTAAGTTGGCGGCGGCCTACTCTCCCACTTTACGCAGTACCATCGGCGCTGTCGGGCTTAACTACTCTGTTCGGAATGGGAAGAGGTGGAACCCCGACGCTATAGCCACCTAAATCTTTGGTGTTGATACAACTTTTCGTATTGTATCTGCATTCAGCTAATCAGCAATTAATATTTTTAGTTGTTGTAAAGACGCAATTAATGGCGGCTCGACACGCATGAACGTATATTTTTAAATTCGTCAACATCTGGAAGAAACTTTCATTTTAAGAAAAAT
>Ga0364859_10796_pt1 | contig 11852 bp, 12 predicted proteins | sample ExccelAu500001D3_FD_206911 | JGI IMG/M metagenome (GOLD analysis project Ga0364859, IMG submission 206911) | Enriched cells from Trout Bog Lake Hypolimnion, Wisconsin, USA - BchlTB.Aug20.5000.01 .D3 | ecosystem: Environmental > Aquatic > Freshwater > Lake > Hypolimnion/Profundal zone | place: USA...
AGCTGGGGGCTTTACGATGTGAGCCGCTCAAAGCGGCTTGAGCAGGGTCGCTCACGTTGCCCCGGTTGAGTTGGGCCACCTTGACGGTGGCAAGTCATTTCCAGAGGTTCATCTGATCCAGCCTCTGGCCTTCCTTCTCCTGGTTGCGGATGTACTCCCGAATCGTGGCCTCGTCTCGCCCTACCGTCGATACGAAATATCCTCGCGCCCAGAAGTTCTGCCCGGCGTAATTCTGTTTCCGTTCTCCGTACACTCGGGCCAGATGGATAGCGCTCTTGCCCTTGATATATCGTGAGCGGTATGTGAAGTACAGGTGCTAGGAGGGCAGGCGAGCCGCCTGGGCGCGAACGACTTTGATCGCCTGAACGCCGTCGTCCAGAGCGTACTTTCCATCCTCTGCGATCAAGGCGTAGTTGCGAATCTGAGCCCCGAAACGCGCGCTGCTGGCCTGGCCTAACTGCGCTTCGTTCTCGCCCTAGATTTGAGCCGTCCGGTACTTCAAGACGAATCCCGCAATGCCTCGGGCTGCGAGCCACTCCGCGACCTCGTGCGTATCCGTACCGAGGAAAAGAAAGCCTCCGCCGGGGGCGATAATGACAGCGGTCCCCGTCGCCTTGGCCGGATCCGGAAGGTAAGCAGTCAGAGTGGGCGTGGTCACATTGACGATGCTCTCCATCGGACCCATATGTAGCGTCGCTTCCTTCTGCTTCCAATGCTTGGAGCCAGGTGCTACTCCGGGCCAAATGTTGATGACCTTCGGCGCAACTGCGGAGGTTGCCATTGATTCAGGCTTGCTGTTGTTCGTCTCTTGAGCGATGGCAGCGGTCAGAAGAAAGGCTGCGGTTAAGGAGAAGGAGAAGGCAACGACAGTTCTCCAGCGCTTACCGTTCCTGAATTTCATTCCGACGATTTTCATACTTTTTCCTTTTCTCACTGCTTGTTCACACTCAGAGTCCGGTCATCTTCAATACAGCCTCGGGCAAGCGTGCTCCTTCGAGCTTCAGTCTTGAGGCTTCTTCGTCGATCTGCTTGAGGTCGTCGCCGCTCAACTTGACGTTTACCGCGCCGAGGTTTTCCTCGATACGATGCAGCTTGGTGGTTCCGGGGATCGGAACAATCCACGGCTTCTGAGCCAACAGCCAGGCGAGCGCAACCTGTGCTGGAGTTGCGGCCTTGCGTTCCGCAACAGCTTTGACCATTTCGACGAGGACCATGTTCACCTTACGCGCCTCGGGAGTGAAGCGGGGCACGATATTGCGGAAGTCCGTGGGGTCGAACTTGGTATTCTCGTCGATCTTGCCGGTGAGAAACCCTGCGCCGAGTGGGCTAAAGGGCACAAAGCCGATGCCCAGTTCTTCCAGGGTAGGCAACAGTTCAGCCTCCGGTCCTCGCCAGAAAAGCGAATACTCGCTCTGCCAAGAACTGCCAATCTGCCTTACAAATCGGCAAAGTGCCTTGCAATGGGTGCAGCCGGGGGTATGGTTGTGACGCGGCACAGCGGGCAGTTTGCATTTCGCCTATAGGCAGGACCAACGAGCTTGGCGAGTAGCTGCTCAATGAGAAAGCCACCCCCCTTCAGCCTCGCCATCTGAGAAGAAGCTCTCTGCGCATCAGCGCGTGGCTGGAGAGAGGCGTTCTACCTGGACGCAGCTCCCAACGCCTCCGACTTGTGTGATGAAATTGGGGTCGAGTTGCTCGGCAGAACGGCCGGAGTAGGGTGGAACGGCGATGCAGCGGCAACCGGCGGCGGCAAGCGAGACGTTCTTCAGGATGTACTCCGATGAAACAGACTCCACCAGGATTTGCTGAGATGTCATGGGCTGGGTATCGAGGGAATACGAGTTCTTAACGGAATACCCAATGCCGCTGAATGCGGGAAAGATGCCGTAGTAGTCCTTGAGCCACTTGGCGATTGCGGCGTGGTTGGCGTCAAAAAGCGCTCCGGCATAGTTGAAAGTGCTTGCCAATGATGTGGGCACGGATGTTGCCTGTGGATCGTTGAAGGCGCGGGCATAACACGCGACCTGAGCGGCCGTATCAGGTGGCGTGGCGTTGCATGCGCCAGGTGCCAGGGGTACGTCATGCCGGATGGCAATGAATACGTTGGGCCAGGTGGCGAGGAGCGCGTCAACGGCCTCTGGATGCTCCGGCCGGCACCGCATCGCAACCAGTACATTCTCATCATTGTTGACCAAGCCAGAGTAGGCGGGGAGATCTGCGAGCTTCAATGGCGGAGAAAACAGTGGCGTTGCCGTGGCGAAGGCACGCAATGCGCCCGGGCGAGAGAGGCTGGTAACCTGGATGCCAGCGGGTAGAAAGCTGACCCTCAGATAATCATTGGGCAAAGTCTCGCGGACTGCTGCGGCGATGACGATTGGAGGAGGGAGGGTTGCAGCCATCTGAACTCGACGTGTTGCGCACCCTGGCAAAAGCAAGATGGCAATTGAACAGGAAGCTGAGAGGGAAGGACGCATCGTGAACCTCGGAAGAGCTGATCTCTTCGCTCAACATTGAGTTTGCTGCCTGGGAAAGAAAAAGTTATCTGTCTGCAAGAATCATGTTTGCCCTTCCAGGAATTGTCAATAGCTGAAAATGAGCGAGAAACCTTGAATCGTGCCGAGCCCGAACGAATGGAGAACCGGCTTGTCTGGCCATGCAATTCTGTTGTTAAGAAGCTTTCTTCCTTCTCCTTTCTCCATCATGAAAACAGCGCAGAACTCGCGTCCTCCACGCGTATAATCCTCGCAGAGTTCCATGACCGACGCCTTTAACGCAAACGATCCGGCAAAAGCGACACCCGGCAATGGAAACCGTGGTGCCCACCGTCTTTCCATCAAGGACATTGCCAGAATCGCCCGCGTATCGCACCCGACGGTTTCGCGTGCCCTGCATAACAGCCCCCTGGTTAATCCCCAGACCGCGGCCCGGATCTGGAAGATCGCCAATGAGTCAGGCTATCGCGCCAGCGCCATTGCGCGGGGTCTCGTGAACCGGCGCACGCGCACGATTGGACTGGTGGTCACCACCGTTGCCGATCCCTTTACTTGCGAAGTGGTGAGCGGCATCGAGCAGTCGGCCGGCGATTGCGGCTACAGTGTTTTCCTGGCAGACTCCAACGCCGATCCCGCGCGAGAACAGAAGATCGTACAGTCCTTTGCCGAGCGGCGCGTCGATGGCATCATCGTCACATCATCGCGAGTCGGAGCGCTTTACCTTCCCTTGCTCTCGGAAATGCAGGTTCCCATCGTTCTCGTCAATGACCAGCACCCTGGCGCATTCGTGCATTCGGTAATGATTGACAATCGGGGCGGAACCCGTGCTGCCGTTGCGCACCTGATCGGCCTGGGACATCGGCGCATCGCCTATATCGGCGACCGCCTCGGCTATCAATCCGACACCGAGCGCCATGCGGGCTACACCGATGCGCTGGAGGCTGCGTCAATTTCCGTACTGCCGGCACTGACTGCCCACGGCGACGGCAAGCCGCAAGGTGCAATCGAGGCCATGAATGCGCTGCTGGAGTTGAGCGAACCTCCGACCGCTGTTTGCTGTTATAACGACATGTCGGCGCTAGGCGCCATGCGTGCGATCCGTCTGCGCGGGCTGCAGGTCCCGGAAGATATCTCCGTGGTGGGATTCGACGACCTCTTCCTCTCCAGTTACACGCAGCCACCGCTGACCACGGTCCGTCAACCCATGCGGCGCATGGGGCAATTGGCAATGGAGAGCCTGTTCAAGGTAATGACAGGAGAAGGTCCGGCGATCAAGATCGAAGTCGCGGCAGAGTTGGTGGTACGGGAATCTACGGCAAAAGTAAAATAAACCAGCATGTGTGCGGCGGCCTTTGCTCGAATGCCGCCGCACACGCAATCAGAGCTACTCTCCGCGCGTCATGGTTCCGTCCCAGGTGCTAACCTTGGCTGGAACGGCCTTTCCGGTAAACCACGTCGAGGTTACATTTTTGGTCTCCGTGTAAAAGAGGAAGCCGTCGCGGCCCATGCAGTGCAGGTCGCCAAAGAACGACTGCTTGTGACCCGTGAACCCGAAGATGCTCAACGGAACGGGAATGCCCACGTTAACCCCAACCATGCCGCCGTCGGTGCGCTTTGCGAATTCGCGCGCATAGTGCCCACTCTCTGTGTAAATCACCGAGCCGTTGGCAAAGCGGCTGTTGTTCATAATGCTCAAACCTTCCTCGAAGCTGTCCACGCGCTTGAAGCAGAGAACAGGTCCAAAGATCTCATCGCGCCCACAGGCCATCTCTTCCGTTACATGGTCGAAGATCGTAGGCCCAACAAAGAATCCTCTTTCGCATTCCTCGGGCACCTTGGGATTGCGCCCATCGAGGAGGAGTGTTGCGCCTTCCTTGATCGCCGTCTCCACGCAGCCGAGAACAAATTCCTTGTGTCCCTTATTGATGACTGGGCCCAGACCAGTACTCTTGTCGTAGGCCAGGCCGAGGTTGATTCCCTTAGCCATGCGCACCACGGATTCGATCAACTCATCTGCAACCGCATTCTCTACCACCACAGGCAACGCCATGCAACGCTCACCGGCGCAGCCGCAGAAAGAATTGATGATGCCTTGCGCGGCGCGCTCGATGACCGCATCCTTCAGCACCAGCGCATGGTTCTTGGCTTCTGTCAGAGCTTGGACGCGCTTGCCGTTGCTTGCCGCGGTGCTGTAGATATGCAGACCAACGCTGGTGGAACCGACAAACGAGACGCCCTTGATGTCTGGATGGCGAAGCAAAATCTCGGCTTCGTTCCGGCTGGTCGTTACGATATTGAAAACGCCATCGGGCAGGCCTGCTTCTTTCCAGAGTTCCGTGATCCGCATCGCCGTCTGAGGCACAAAGCTAGCTGCTCTCATCACCATGCAATTGCCGGTGACAATGCAGATGGGCGCCATCCATCCCTGCGGAATCATGGCCGGGAAGTTCCACGGCGCGATGCCTGCAAAGACGCCCAGAGGTTCGCGAAATTGCACAGTGTCGTAGCCGGTGGAGACGTTAATCAACGACTCACCCTTCATCATCTGAGGCGCAGAGCAAGCTAATTCGACTACCTCGATGGCCTTCGGCACATCGCCCATCGCCTCGTCCCATTTCTTGCCGTTCTCCTGCGCACGTAGGTGGGTCAGCTCGTCCAGATGCTCGTCGAGCAGTTGCTTCATCTTGAAGAGCACCTGCGTGCGCTTAGTCACCGGTGTATCGCGCCAGGCGGGAAAGGCCTTAACGGCAGCCTGAATAGCCTCTTCCACTTCGTCCGCGGTACATTGCGGAGCATAGGCGATCACCGCGCCCGTCGATGGATCGTAGCAGGGCATGTACTTGGCCGTAGCGGAGTCTTTCCACACGCCTCCAACGCAGTACTTGAGCTTCTTGACAGACGCACCGCCGAGGACCTCGTTCTTTGCATCCTCCGAATAGGGGAAGTAGCGGTCCTCGGTTGTGGTTGGGGAAATCGCGATTGAAGCCGTCATAGAGAATTCCTTTCCGATGGATTCCCGTCGGTCGTTGTTTGCAGGCCCGCGGTGGCGCACTCCGTCGAACCAACCGGATGTTGAAAGATTATTGTCGGACCACTCGCTTTTTTCAGAGCCAGTGCACCGTCAAAACACGTTCTATGAGAATCGCGTACGCTTCCACAGCAACATGCCGCTGAAGAATAGGGAACAACACGTGATAGCCAGCAGCAACAGCATCCAAGTGTGATTCAGTCCCACCGTCGGCTTGGCCAGCAGCGTGCTGAGCCAAATCATCACCGCCAGGCTGGATATGGGAAACAGAATCTCCCACCAGCGCCGCGGCAGAGTCTGCCGCGCCCGCGGATCTTCACCCTTCAGAATCGATGTCACCCGCACCGTATCCAGTCCGTAGCGGTTGCATTCGCGGTTCATTGCATCAGACCACGAGTTGCGCTCCGTGGCCGGAGCCGCAGCCGTACCGATGAATGCTGCTCCACAATCATCACCAGCGACCCAAGCAACACCGGCAGCCGCGCATGGGTGTCGATGGCCGAAAGCTCGCCGAAGACCAGCGCTCCCCATGCCAGTCCCCAAAGCTGGTTGGTGTTCGACAGCGCAATGCCGCGCCCGATGCCAATGTACTTGGCTGCATATTGCTGAAACAAGTCGCTAAAAACCCAGCAGAGTCCGCCTAGGAATAGCCAGAACATGTAGGGCTTTGCGGCGGAGAGTTAATGGCTCAGACTCCTGAAGCTGCCGGCAAACACCACGCTCAGAACGATGGTGGAAACCAACTCACCAAAGGCAATGGCGGTGACAAACGAGAGCGGAGTGATGCCGCTGATGTAGGCCTTGCGATAGGGAATGTACTGCGTACCCCAAAGCACACCTGCGCCGAGCGCGGCGGCAATACCCAGCTTCGGATTTGCACCCGTACTCGCCGCATGCCCTGCAGTGGCCCACGCCAGAATCGTCGCGCCGATCACCAGCGCCGCGGCGCCACCGAAGACTTGCATCCAGCCTCTCCCCAGCCTGAGCCGTTCAACTCGTTGAAAAAGAGCCAGCCCCAGAACAGGCCGATCAGGCAGTTGGTATTCCACAAGGGAAACGCGATCGACAGACCCACGTTCTTGATAGCAAACACGGTGAGCGTGTTGGCCACTACCCAAAGCGCTCCGGCAATCAGTGCCCACACCATCAGGTGAGAGTTCTGGCGGAGATCGCGCAGCACAAAGCCCGCGCCCTTCAGCATTACCGGCACCGTCAAGCGCGCCATGAAGACGCCCAGCACCATGCCCAGAGTGACCATGAATGGCGGAATCTGGCCTGCGGCCAGCTTCACCGGCGCCTCGGCCGTTCCCAGCCACGCGCCTGCCGCCAGCCCGCAGACGACACCTACCGTGTGGAGAGCACGGAGGCGCTTCTCGACATCCGACATTTGAGTCACACCCACAGCATCACCTCAGAGTAATCAGCAGGCAGATTCCACCCAGGAGCACGCACAATGGCACCCACAAGTGCACATCGCTGACGATAGTGACAAACATGGTTCGTTTCATTCGGTAATCTCCGTGAGCTTCACTGGGCGATGCTCTTCGTAGGACTTGCGCGCGGCCTTGGCCATCACCACCGGGATGCGGCCGTCGATACCGGTTATTTCCGTCGGCCGCCCGTCAAGCACCGCGCCTACAAACGACTGCAACTCGGCAGCGAAGCTCTCCGTATAGCGATCCATGAAGAAGTTGAGCGGCAAGTCCGTATATACGGTTTTGCCGTTGCTGACCGTGGCTTGGTTGGGATAGCGGTTTTGGGTTTCTACTTTGCCCTCGCTGCCCAGGATCTCGACGCGCTGATCGTAGCCATAGACGGCCTTGCGGCTGTTGTCGATGGTGCCGATGACGCCATTGCGGAAGCGCAGCACGATTAGCGCGGTATCCAGGTCGCCCGCCTCGCGGATCGCTGGATCCACCATCACACCGCCCGCAACATAGATTTCCTCCACCTCGTCGCCAATGAGAAAGCGAGCCATATCGAAGTCGTGAATTGTCATGTCGCAGAACATGCCGCCGCTGACCTTGGTGTAGCTCACCGGCGGCGGGCCGGGATCGCGGCTGACTATGTGCATCAAATGCGGCTTGCCGATCTCACCCGTGGCCACGGCCTGCCGCACGCGAGCGAAGTTGGCGTCGAACCTGCGATTGAAGCCGATCTGCAACTGCACTCCTGCTTTCTGCACTGCCGCGAGAGCGCGGTCGATGGCGCTCAGCGAAAGCGCAATCGGCTTCTCGCAGAAAATGTGTTGGCCAGCCCCGGCGGCCTGCACAATCAATTCGGCGTGCGTGTCAGTGGACGAGCAGATCAGCACCGCATCGATCTTCGCATCGGCCACAATCTCCGCGCTGGTCTCAGCTACAACGGGAATGGAGTAGCGCGCCGCCACTTCCACTGCCGCAGCGCGGTTAATGTCCGTGATGGCCACAATCTTGGCTTGCGGCATGCGAAATGCCAGCGTCTCCACGTGAACCCTGCCGATGCGTCCTGCCCCGATGATTCCTATATTCAATTGCCGCGTGCTCATTCTTCCCTTTCCAGTCACTGCATCAAGCAAAGTTGTTTTCAATAGAGCGCAGGTATTCGCGATTGCGCTTTGCGCTCTCTTTGGGCGTGCCCATGCCGGGCAGCACATCTTGCTCCACCAGCACGTAGCCGTCGTAGCCGCGCTCTCCCAGCCATTTCAGCAGAGTTGGAAAATCCACGCTGCCCTTTCCCAGTTCGCAGAAGATGCCATTGCGCAGCGCCGTGAAATAGTCCCACTCTTCCTTGCGCCCTCGCCTTGCCACATCCGGTTGGCAATCCTTCAGATGGATGTACCAGATTCGCTTTGCGAAGCGATCGAGAGCCGCATTCATATCGAACCCTTCCCCACCCGATCCATAGCAGAAGTGCCCGGTGTCGAAGACCAGTCCCAGCCAGCGCGGATCGGTCAAATCCAGCAGCGTGGTGATCTCGTCGGGAGTCTCGACATAGCCCGCGCAATGATGATGAAAGACCGTGCGCAATCCGGTCTCTTCGAAGACGGCGCGCGCCAACCTATCGGCACCTTCGCCGAAGACCTTCCACTGCGCCGCGCTGAGCCCTTCGCCGCTTTGTCCGTTGATGCGCCCCGCCATGCGAGTTCGCACCGGCTCGGTGCCGTTGTTGTCGGCCAGCACCAGATATGGTGCTGGCGTTCCCGCCACGGCAGCCAGCAGGCGCGCCGTCTTGAGCGCATTGGCAATGCCCGCGGCATGAGCCGAAGCATCCTTGAGTGCCACCGGCACAAAGGCGCCCAGCATGGTCAGGCCGCGCCACATGAGTTCTGCGGTCAGCTTGGCTGGCTCTGCAGGCATATAGCCCCAATCGCCCAACTCGGTGCCGGTATAACCGGCTTCCACTAATTCGTCCAGCATGCGCTCGAAGCCGATCTGCTCGCCCTGCACGCCTTCAAATTCCAGCGTTCCCCAAGAACACGGGGCATTGCCCACCAACATTTTCTTCATTCTGCTGCCTTCACCATTACGCGGTTGCCACGGTTTGCCGTTGACAATTTAAAAGAAATAACGCTCCCGTTTGCGCGCATCCTCGTAGTCCGCACGCGCCTCACGAACACTCTCCATCTCCGAGACCTCGGCCACAGCAACATCCCACCAGGACTCGTAACCCGGCACGCCAACCGTGGGGTCGGTTTCCACCAGAATCACCGTCGTGCGATCGATGGTCTTCGCCGTCTGCAAAGCCTGCTTAAACTCGGCCAGCGAGGCAGCCTTGATGGTGTGCGCGCCCATGCTGCGCGCATTCGCTTCGAAGTCGACCACTAGCGGCTCGCCATCCAGCAAGCCGGAAGCCTGCGAGCGCATGCGGTAGCCGGCGCCAAATCCCTTCGAACCCAGCGAGCGGCTCAGCGCACCGATGCTGGCGAAGCCGTGATTGTCCACCAGCACCACAGTGATCTTCACGCCTTCCTGCACAGAAGTCGCAATCTCCGAAGGCAGCATCTGGTAGGTGCCGTCGCCCACAAAGGCATAGACCTCGCGGTTGGGATCGGCCATCTTGGCCCCCATTGCGCCAGGAATCTCGTAGCCCATGCAGGAGTACCCGTACTCCATGTGGTAGCTGTTGGGCGTGCGTGTGCGCCACAACTTGTGCAGGTCGCCGGGGTGGCTGCCCGCCGCAGAGAGAATCATGTCTCTCTGCCCGCAAGCTTCCCAGATCGCGCCGATCACCTCGCTCTGCGCCGGCTTTCCGGCATTGTTCAGATGGAAGAGCCGGTCCACCTCGGCCTCCCACGCGTTCTTCAATGTGGCAATCTGGGAGTTATACGCTTCGTCCACCGCATACGACTGCAGCGCCTCGGTAAGTTGTTCCAGCGCCACCCGTGCATCCGCAACAACAGGAATCGCCGCCACCTTGTACGCATCGAACTCGGCGGTATTGATGTTGACAAAGCGCACGCACGGATTCTGGAAAGCCGTCATAGAAGCCGATGTGAAATCCGAGTAGCGCGTGCCGATGCCTATCACGAGATCTGCTTCATGAGCCAGCAGATTGGCGGCCAGCGTACCCGTGGCGCCGATGGCTCCCACTTCCCGCGGATGATCCCAAGCCAGCGAACCCTTGCCCGCCTGCGTCTCCGCCACAGGAATTCCGGTATGTTCAACGAACGCGGACAGAGCCTTGGAAGCCTCACTCATCAGGACGCCCCCGCCGGCCACGATCAATGGTTTGCGGCTATTGTGAATGGCCGCCACGGCCCTCTGCAGCGATTCCATATCCGGTTGTCCGCGCCGGATCAGCCACACCCGCTTTTGGAACAACTCCTCCGGGTAGTCGTAGGCTTCGGCCTGCACATCCTGCGGCAGCGCCAGGGTCACCGCGCCACAATCGGAGGGTGAAGTCAGCACGCGCATCACTTCAGGCAGAGCCTTAATCAGTTGCTCGGGGCGATAGATACGATCCCAGTAGCGCGAGACCGGCTTGAAGCAGTCGTTGACGCCAATGTCCTGCGTAGAAGGCGATTCGATTTGTTGCAGCACCGGAGCTACATTTCGCCGCGCAAAGATGTCGCCCGGCAAGAGCAACACGGGCAGCCGGTTGATGGTGGCCAGCGCCGCTCCCGTAATCATGTTCGTTGCGCCCGGCCCGATTGACGAGGTGCAGGCAAACGTACGCAGCCTGTTACTTGCCTTGGCGAAGGCCGCCGCCAGATGCACGCCCGATTGCTCGTTGCGCACCATGTAATAGGGAAAATCGGTGTTTTGTTGCAGCGCCTGTCCGATCCCCGCAACGTTGCCGTGGCCAAAGATGCCCAACATTCCGGCAAAGAATTTGTGCTGCTCGCCATCCCGCTCGACGTATTGGTTCTTGAGAAACTCCACCAACGCCTGCGCCATTGTTCTACGACAGGTCTTCATGCCTTCTCTCCCCCGTTCAAAGCGCTCAGCCGGTCCAGCCCACGGTCGCGCTGAGCGTTAATGGCTTCCAGCGCCTGCTCCACCGTCCACCCTTCATGCACGATGCCGCCCGCAGCCTCTGCGATCGCCAGTGGATCTTCGTCACCGGGATAGAGCACATTGCGCCCCACCATGGCGCCGCGCACATTCGGACCTGCCGCAAGCGCCGACCCCAGCTGCCGCAAAAACGGCGTCGGGTCGCCCGCCGACTCACCGCCCAGCAGCAGAATGGGCAGCGTCGTTGCCCGCGCCACTGTCTCGAATCCATCGCAGTAAGGAAGCTTCAGCCACAGATAGCGCGCGCTGTCTCCCAGCGCAGAAGCCACGCCGGTCAAGCGCGCCAGCGCCTCAGGCGTCTTTACCACCGCCCAGCCCTTGTCGGTCCTCTTCACCGGCAGCGGTTCCAGGAACATCGGCATCCGCAGCGCATTGGTTTCGTTGATCGCCTGCGCGCAGGCCACCATGGTCTTCAGCGACGCTGGCTCGTCCTCGTTGACCCGCAGCAACACTTTGGCCCCGTCCAGCCGCCACGCCGAGCACACCGCGGCCGTCGCGCCCGTCATGGGATCGTCCAGTTCCCAGCAGGTTCCCGCCAATCCACCGCGATTGAGGCTGGCGATCAAGAGCTTGTTGTCGAGCAACGCCGGCTCGCCTGCCACGCGCAGGAATCCATCGACGATCAGCAGGTCTTCGAGGATATCCATGGTGGCCATGATGCCGTCCACGCGCTCGCTTGAAAGCACGCGCAGCACACGGGCAAGGTAGTCGCGGCGGTCCGCCATCGCCAGCTGCTCCTGGCCGACTTTTGTGACATAGCGCGCCGGATGGTCGGCGGCCATGATGTTCAGCTTGCCCGTCGGCGCCAGTTGCTTACGCTGCACGCGAGCCTGCGCC
>Ga0364859_10436_pt2 | contig 11837 bp, 9 predicted proteins | sample ExccelAu500001D3_FD_206911 | JGI IMG/M metagenome (GOLD analysis project Ga0364859, IMG submission 206911) | Enriched cells from Trout Bog Lake Hypolimnion, Wisconsin, USA - BchlTB.Aug20.5000.01 .D3 | ecosystem: Environmental > Aquatic > Freshwater > Lake > Hypolimnion/Profundal zone | place: USA...
CATTTAGCTTCTGGCATCCAGCCGGAAGATTCTTAATTTTTTTACCCTGAATTTTTTAAAATATTTTAATCAGGTGCGTATCAATGAGCCAGTTGCCAGTAGGAAGTAGCAAGTAGCCAGTAGGAAGTAGCAAGTAGCAAAATAATCACCCACATCAAACTACCAGGAGCCAGTATCAACTACCGATGCGGCTTGTTTTTCCTAACTTTCTCCGAAAAATCTTTCCAGAAAAGTTGGTGAAAGCCGAGGCTATTTGATTGTTTAAGCAGTTCATTCGGCGAAAAATCACTGCCGGGGAGGGTCGTAAATCTGGCCTGAGGTTGGTAGAGGGCAGCCGGTTCCGGGTGAAACTGAACGCCAACAACATTTCGGAATGTTTTATGTTGAAGAGCCTCTACGATTTTCCCATCCATCGAGGTAGCAATTACCTCCATACTAGCGCCCAACCGACCAGCAGCCTGATGATGGGCACTCAAAACCATTGGACCATAGACTTTAGATGACGCGGCAATTTCCATTAAATATCCCCCTTTTGCCATCCTGATCTGGTGAAAAATCCCTCCAAACAAGTCAGATAATGGATAGAGCGGGGCAACGGAACTGCGGTGTTGGGCATTTCCAGGCAGTTTTGCTGTCTCCTCCAGCGTATTTTTATGATAACATTCCGTTGGAATATCCTGAATCAGGGTACCTCCGGCAGCTACATTCATGGTTTGCATTCCCAGACAGAAAGCCCGCACAATAAAGGACGGTTTATCAATCAGAAAAGGTTTAAACGATGGATTTCGGCTTCCGCCAGTAAGATGGAAGAAAAATGACACCTCAAAATAATGACGGTAAGGATCAGTAACCAGCGTCAGAAAATTCTGCTTTTCACCGTAAATGGCCGCCGGGATATCAGGACCGCCAAAGAAAAGTATTCCATCCGACTCTTCAAATAATTTCCGAAACGCATGTGTACAATTGTTTTCACGGTAAATATCCCCCGGAAGGATCTCACCTTCAACTTTCTGAAGCTTGTAATTTGTCAGATGGTGCTCGACGATAAAACGGTCCGAAAGGGAAAAGTCATAGGCTTCATGAGCCGAATAGACTCCAATCATTTCCAGACCTGGAATATCAATCACCTTATTTTCAACCATCCATTCCATGCTCTCAATATTACTCACGGTAGGATGCAACAAAACAAGACGATGCTGCGCCTGTCCGTTGAATGTCAAAAACATGAACAGAATGGCAATTGGAAGGACATTTGAGAAAAATCCGGGGCGTCTCATAAGAAGTAGTTTTGGAAGTACTAAAGTACCTAAATTTTATCAGAAATTACGACCCTCATTTTCAGGAGTTAGTTCGGTTACCGTGGTGTTAAAAAGTTGTATCTTTGTCCATCTTTAACCCATGGTTTCACGGAAAATTAAGTTTCCCATGGATTACAGTTAAAGCATGGGCCTTTGGTTAGCTGGTTTGGAATGGTATTTAAATAGAACGCATAATGAATTTTGTTGAAGAATTAACGTGGCGAGGGATGGTTCATGACATGATGCCCGGACTCGAAGATCAATTGAAAAAAGAGGTCACATCGGCTTATGTCGGAATTGATCCCACTGCCGACTCATTACATATCGGCCACCTGGTTGGGGTGATGATGCTCAAACATTTCCAGTTGGCCGGACATAAACCAATCGTCCTCGTAGGAGGTGCAACCGGCATGATTGGTGACCCATCGGGAAAGTCTCAGGAGCGTAACCTTTTGGATGAATCCACATTAAGACACAATCAGGAATGTTTGAAAGTTCAGATTTCGAAATTCCTTGATTTCGATTCCGAGGCAGTAAATGCAGCTGAAATGGTCAATAATTACGACTGGATGAAAGAGTTTACATTTCTCGGTTTTATCCGCGATATTGGTAAACATATCACTGTTAACTATATGATGTCCAAGGATTCTGTCAAAAAGAGGCTGGATCCGGAAAGCGGGGGGACGGGGATGTCCTTTACCGAGTTTACTTATCAATTGGTACAGGGAACCGACTTCCTCCACCTTTACGAAACCAGAAACTGTAAATTACAGATGGGAGGTTCAGACCAGTGGGGGAATATCACCACCGGGACCGAGCTGATCCGCAGAAAAGCGGGCGGAGAGGCGTTTGCACTCACTTGTCCGCTGATTAAAAAAGCGGATGGAACCAAATTCGGCAAAACAGAATCGGGGAATGTGTGGCTCGATCCGGTAAGAACATCTCCTTACCAGTTCTATCAGTTCTGGCTAAACACTTCGGATGCCGATGCCGAAAAATATATCAGAATCTTCACTATATTGTCTCAGGAAACCATAAATCAGCTGATTGAGGAGCATAAACAGGCACCACACCTTCGCCAACTCCAGAAGGTACTTGCCAAAGAGGTAACCTGCATGGTTCACTCTGAATCAGATTACCTGATTGCAGTCGAAGCCGCTGATATTCTGTTTGGCAAAGGGACTGAAGAGACCTTAAGAAAACTGGACGAAGCGACATTCCTCTCCGTTTTTGAAGGGGTTCCCCAGTTTGAGATTTTCAGATCAGAGCTCGATTCGGGCGTAAATATCATCGATTTGCTTGCAGAAAAAACAACTGTTTTCCCATCCAAAGGGGAAGCCCGCCGAACTATAGCCGGCGGTGGTGTGGCCGTAAACAAAGTTAAAATTGAAAGTTCGGATGAGGTTTTCAACACCGGAAAACTAATCGGTGATAAATATCTGCTGGTGCAGAAAGGGAAGAAAAACTATTTTCTCCTGATCGCTGAATAATTTTTGATAAGTCAGGATCATTGAGAGTTGCAAATAAATTTTCAGTATGATTAAATCAGGATTAATGCTCTCTCTTTGTCTGTTGATGAGCGGAGTCATGCAGGGACAAAAAAGTAAAAACCCCGGGGAGGTTCAGGAAAAAAGGATTCTGGCGTTGGTCAAAAAGATGACCCTCGAAGAAAAAATCGGATTGTTGCACGCCAATTCCAAATTTTATGTTTCCGGCGTAGAACGGCTTGGGATACCTGAATGGGCGTTGTCTGACGGGCCTCATGGTGTGCGCGCGGAAATTAACCGTCACGACTGGGGTTACTCAGGGTGGACAAACGACTCTTCCACCTGTTTCCCTCCAGGAACAGCCCTGGCAGCCAGCTGGAATCCCGCTCTTGCCCGTGAACGCGGAATTGTTCTGGGTGAAGAGGCGCGTTTTCGCAAAAAAGACGTATTGCTCGGTCCGGGCATAAATATCATACGGTCGCCGCTTTGCGGCCGCAATTTCGAATACCTCAGCGAGGATCCTTTCCTGATCTCGGCAATGGCAGTCCCTTATATACAGGCATTACAGTCAAAGGACGTCGCCGCGAGCGTTAAACATTATCTGGCAAACAACCAGGAGGATAACCGCTTTCGGATTGATGTTTCAATGAGTGAACGGGCTTTACGCGAAATTTACCTGCCTGGTTTCAAAGCTGCGATTACCGATGGAGGGGCACTGACCGTAATGGCAGCTTACAACAAATTCCGCGGGGATTGGTGTTCCGAAAACGACTACCTCGATCGTAACATACTTCGAAACGAACTTGGATTCAAAGGGGTTTTGATGACGGACTGGGACGCAGCACACAGTACGGTAAAGGCAGCGTTCGCAGGTCTTGATCTGGAAATGGGCACCGATAAAAAGGACTATAATGATTGGTATTTTGCCAATCCTCTTCTTCAGGCAGTGAAAGAAGGGAAAGTTCCCATTTCGGTAGTGGACGAGAAGGTGTCCAACATATTACGGGTAATGATGAAGATCAAAATGCTGGATGACAAAACAAGGGTGAAAGGGTCCATGAATACTCCTGAACATCAGCGTGCTGCATACAATTCGGCAGCAGAAGCGGTAGTTTTACTTAAGAACCGGAATAAAGTCCTCCCCATTGATTTCACCAAAATAAAATCAATTGCGGTGATTGGCGATAATGCTACACGGAAACACACCAATGGCGGACTTAGTTCTGAAATTAAAACATTGTACGAGGTCACACCGCTCGAAGCATTAACCCGGAAGTTCGGAAACAGCGTAAAGATCAACTATGCCCCTGGATATGAAAAGCAATCCACCTTTTATGAAGGAAACAACAAAGGACAATCAGACACTAAAAAGGTCGACTGGAACCTGATTGACGCTGCAGTTGACGCAGCCCGCAAGTCGGATATTGTGGTAATCTTCGGGGGTTTGAATCACGATTTTGACACTGAGTCATTTGACCGGCTGGATATGAAATTGCCATATGGCCAGGAGACCCTGATACAGGAAGTGGCCAAGGCAAATCCAAAGACCATTGTTGTGATTATTGCCGGATCACCCCTGGAAATTAGTGGTATAGCAAACCGGGTTCCCTCGATACTCTGGGCCTGGTATGGAGGGATGGAAGCGGGAAATGCGGTTACAGATATCTTAAGCGGAAAGGTTAACCCATCCGGCAAAATGCCATTCACCCTGCCGGTTTCCCTTGAGCAAACACCCGGTCATGCCCTGGGAAACTATCCGGGCCATAACCTCAGGGTCAACTATGAAGAGGATATCCTGGTGGGTTACCGCTGGTTTGATACCAAAAAAATTGTACCCCAATTCCCATTCGGATACGGTCTCTCCTACACGACTTTTGAACTTTCGGGATTGAACGCAGACAAATCAACCTACCATAAGGAGGAGGTCATTCATGTGAAATTTGTGGTTAGAAACACCGGATCGGCTTTTGGGGCTGAGGTAGCCCAAGTCTATGTAAGTGAACCTATTTGCTCAGTTTTACGTCCGGATAAGGAACTGAAAGGATTTGAAAAAGTGTTTCTGCAACCTGGAGAGGCCAAAACAATAGAACTTCCGGTGAAAATCTCAGACCTCGCCTATTACGATGAAGCCCTGAAGGGATGGAAGATTGAGCCGGGCGAATTTCTGCTCCATTTAGCCACCTCTTCCGGCGATATATGCCAAACCGTGAAGATTACGGTCAACTGATTTCCGGGGAATAAGAATAAATTAGAAAGAGGAGTATTTTAACCCTGATTGGGAATAAAACAATCCTCTTTCCATTTTCACTACCAGGGGAATAACTACAATAGATCAACCTGGTTCTTTATAAATTCCCAACGGCTCTCCTCCAGTTCCGCTCCAACTACCTGGATTACTTCCCCTGCCAATAATGCACCAATCTTTCCACATTTTTCAAGATTATGGCCTGCTGCCAGTCCTGCCAGAAATCCGGCGGCAAAAAAATCTCCCGCACCAGTTGTATCAATAACATTTGCCTCAACAGTTGTCGGAATGTGCCATTTTTGGGTTCCCTGCTGAACAAAAGCACCCTCCTTTCCTACCTTTACTACCGCAATATCACATCGGCCTGCCAGATTTTCCAGAGCTGCTTCAGGTGCCATACCAGTAAATGATTTTGCCTCATCTTCATTCGCAAAAACAATATCGATATAATTATCCACCAATTCATTCAGAACCTCAATGTTAGCTTCCACAACATTATAGCTCGACAGGTCGAGTGCAATAGCCAATCCTGCGGATTTTGCGGCTGAAGCGGCAGCCATGATCAGGGAATTATTAAAGACCAGGTAACCTTCAATGAAGAAAAGGTCGTAGCCCGAAAAAAGGTCCGGAGTGATATCCTCCGGTCCTAATTCGACTGCTGCTCCAAGGTAAGTGGCAAAAGTGCGTTCGCCATCAGGGCTTACAAAACCTACCGCATTACCGGTTGGAAGGTCAAGCTCCTTAAGAAGGACTCCAATTCCCCGTTTATGCATTTCATTTTTGAAAAGACGCCCCAGAGCATCCTGACCAATTGCTCCAATATAGCCGCATACAGCACCAAGGGCAGCGATCCCGTTAATGGCATTTGCCACAGAACCACCAGTTGCTACTTTAATATTGAGATGCGAAATCTCCTTTTGAATCAGGGATGAAAGCTCCCTGTCAATGAGGGTCATTCCCCCCTTTGGCAGGTTTAAATTACTGATTAATAAGTCGTCCTCAGCCAGCACCATGATATCAACCAAGGCATTCCCAATCCCCAGTATTCTTAAATTATTCATCGCATCGATTTTTTTCAGATAATTTTGCAAATATATTTTAGATTTCTGAAAAACTTACTACTTTTGCAACGCTTTCGGAAATTAAGTACAAAAGCAATATACTTAGTATTCCTTAGTAGCTCAGTTGGTTAGAGCGGCGGACTGTTAATCCGTAGGTCGTAGGTTCAAGTCCTACCTGAGGAGCCAGAATGACTAGTAAAATTCACGAAAACGCTTGGAATCAATGATTTCAGGCGTTTTTTCTTTTATGCCCTACCCTGAAATTTACGGTTTTACCCGATATAAAGGTGTCAAATTCGAGACTATTTTTTGATTTTAAAATTTAGTCACCAGAAACCTTGTAATCATCTGAATATTTGCATCTTATTGCACCGTTTTGCATCATTCAAAGAGCCTCTTTATCGGTAATTTTGTATTACTAAAAGAGAGCAATTATTATGAAGTACGATTTGAGCATTTTATTTTATCCGAAAAAATCAAAGGAGGATAAAAAAGGGTTAGTCCCAATCTACATGAGGATAACAGTCAACGGAGCCAGGACTGAATTATCCACTAATCGAAAAATTGAATATTTAAAATGGGATTCCAATCCCCAGAGAGCTAAAGGACGCTCGGAAGAATCCCGAGCATTGAATAATCATTTGGATTATTTGGAGAATCAGGTAAAACACAATTTTAATTCCCTCAATGAGAAGGAGGCTGAAATCACCGCAGAAATCCTAAGGGATATGCTGATGGGAAAACACCAAAAGAGATTTTCCCTCGTGACCGTCTTTGAGACAAACAATAAACTTGTTGAGCTGGAGAAGGGACAGAAATATTCACAAAGCACCATCGACCAGTACAAAACAACTTTTGAAAGATTAAAGCTATTTATGGACCAGGAGTATAATTGCACAGACATGGATCTTAATAAACTTGATGTGCTATTTATCCGTCGCTTTGAGATATTCTTAAAAACTAAATACGGTGTCGAACACAATACGATTATGAAGCACCTAAAACAACTAAAGAAGGTTGTTCATTTTGCACAACAGATGGGCTATATTGATAAAGATCCGTTCATCCTTCATCAGACTGCTTTTAAGCAGTTCTCCAGGGAATCACTAACCCAGACTGAATTGAAGGCAATCGAAGATCATAATTTCAAAATTCAAAGGCTTGACCGAGTTAAGGACGTTTTTATATTCGTATGCTATACTGGTTTCTCATACTCAGATTTGTTTCTGCTGACACCTGAATGCATCACAAAAGGTATCGATGGAAAGAACTGGATAATCTACGAGAGAGAAAAAACAGGTGTACGTGCCAGTATTCCAATCTTGCCACAAGCCCAGGCAATCTTAGATAAATACAAAGATGATCCCGAATGCCAGGTAGGAAATAAACTTTTACCAGTGATTAGTAATCAGAAACTGAATAGCTATCTCTCTGAAATAGCCGATATCTGTGGTATAAATAAGCATATTACAATGCACCTGGGCCGCCATACCTTCGCCACAACAGTGACCCTTACCAATGGTGTACCTATTGAAACTGTTTCAAAAATGCTCGGCCATACATCTATCAAGACCACCCAAATTTATAGCAAAGTGGTGGATACCAAAATTTCAAAGGATATGACAGAACTTTCAGCAAAATTAACTTTGCCTAAGCAACCTCTCTTAGTAAACAATCATGAAACTCAAACTGGATAATTTCTTTATTGTGTAATAAATCTCAACCAATTAATCTAATCTTTTGGGGGATTAAGTTCCGGTATTAATACACTGTATTTTTTGAAAACAGTTTCTTTAACAGGAGGCAGTTTTTTATTTGTAATCGCATTTATTGTAAACATTTTAATAATTTATAAATTGTAATCAACTGATTATATGATAGATTAATTCATTAAATTGATAACTTTTCTAAGTTTAAATTAGAAAACATAACCAATCCATGATTTTGATCCTATCTTTCATAAACAGAAATTCCACTTTTATCCATGGTTTAAAGTGTTGTATTTCTGAATATTAAAGAATTTTTATTAATATATTTATTATTTATGATTACAAAATTTAATGATGAGAAGGTTAAATGGTTAAGAAGCAAAGATGTACGTGAGATGCTCGGCATTTCAGATAGTACATTACAGACGATGAGGATTAACAAGACAATTCCAGCCTATCGGTTGGGAGCATCCTGGTTTTATCGTTACGATGAGATTATTGCAGCTTTAGAAGCGAATAAAAACACTTTAAAAAATTAAGGAATTGACAAATGTAGATTTAAACTTCAGACTTAAAGAGTTTACAGTTTCGCTCAATACGTTAACTGAAGAAGTAGTCAAATTGAAAGGAGCAATTGGAATAAATGAATTATGGGATAATGCTGATATGATCGGTAATTGGAAAATATCAACAAGGACACTGGCCTTCTGGAGAGCTGAAGGCTTAATTGACTATGTTCAAGTTGGGGGAAAAATTTGGTACCCTCGCGAAGCACGTGAAAATTTTATAATTAAAAATCAGGTTAAAAATTGATTATGATTGAAATAAGTTATTTTGAAAATTTCGGGGATAATGGGTCCTCTATTAATTTACCAGATTTGTTGAATTCAATTAAAAATGGTGATTTTAAAGAATCAGTTGAAGAAATCAGGAGATTTAAAAAAGAGGGAAAAGAATATTCGGAACTTAAATCTAAACTTCCTCAATTCACTCCGTCCGTTTTATTTTCTCCATCCAGAAAAAAGGAAAATTTAATTATGTATAATCCAATGGTAGTATTGGACATTGATCATGTTGGTTTTGAAGCAATGGAAATTCGAGAAAGAGCTGCTTTAAATGAATTCACCTACTGCGCTTTTCTTAGTCCAAGTGGCAGTGGCGTAAAAATCTTTATTAAGACAAATTCTACACCAGAAAATCACGAAAAGGCTTTTAATCAGATTGCCAAATATTATGAAGGAATAACTGGAGCAAAAATTGATCAGTCAGGAAAGGACATCCCCAGAGCCTGCTTTGTCTCGTATGACCCAGACCTATATCTCAACGAAAAGGCGTCCATTTTTTCAGCTGCTACTTCGACTCCAATAGTCGAATTCTCTACAGCTACGGTCTCTTCGAATAATATTAGGCTTTTCAAAGATGTTTTATATTTCACTCAAAATATTGATCAATACAGAATTGGCAACAGAAACAACTTCATATATACCCTTGCCAATAATCTGAATAGAGCAGGTTTAAATCAGGATGAAGCTGAAAAAAGAATCTTGTCTGAATTTTCAGATCCGGATATTACTTCTGAAATTCCCACTGCTGTAAAAAGTGCCTATAGACACATTGAAGAGCATGGCATTTTTGGAGCTCGTTATTATAGTTCAGCGAGTTTTGAAAGTTTTGCAACGACTACAAACAGATTGACTGAACATGACACTCCATTAATCCCAGATTATGTATTTTCAAATTTGCCTGATTTTCTTAAAGAATGTACATCAGTCTTCGAAGTACCACGAGAAAGGGATATATTCTTAACTGGAGCCCTTTCAATTTTAAGCGGTTGCTTTAATAATGTATCAGGAAAATATGATGGCAGACTATTTTCTCCGAACCTCTTCAGTTTTGTGATTGCTCCGCCGGCAAGCGGCAAAGGAGTTCTTATTTATGCCCGAAATCTGGCAAAAGCAATACATGAAGAATTGAGAAATGAGGAAGACCAACTCACTCTTTCAACAATATCTCAGGAAAGTCGTTTGAAATGGTTTTTTATTCCCGGAGATTCAAGTTCTGCAGCCATAAAACGTTTGCTTATTTTAAACTCTGAGCAAGGAACTATATGTGAAACTGAAGCTGATACTCTTAGCGGAGCCTTAGCTCAAGATTGGGGATCATTCGATGATCTATTACGTAAAGCATTTCAACATGAGCCTGTTTCATTTAGCCGAATTGGAACAGATGATGATGTTAATTACAAAGAAATCAATCGACCGAAATTGTCAATTTGTCTAACTGGAACACCCAATCAGGTCATTACACTGATTAAAAGCACAGAAAATGGTCTTTTCAGTAGAATTATTTTTTATTGCTTTAAAAATGAAGATGTTCCACATTTTAAGGACGTATTTGCAGACAGTAGCCTAACCAGCCTTGACGATTTTTTTGCCGAAAAAGCAGATCGATTGAAAAAAATGTATAAATGTTCTCAAAAAATTGGGCCCTGTAACTTCACTTTAACCTCTGATCAAAAGGAAATTTTTCAAAGGCAGTTCGATATCAGGGTAAAAAGATTACATGATCAATATGGTGAAGAAACGCATGCTATCGTTTTCAGATTAGGATTGATCACTTTTCGCATAGCTATGTTGCTTTCGATTATCAGAAACCTAGATGAAGGTTCCTTATGTGAATTCATCGAATGTATGAATGAAGATTTTGAGATTAGCATGCTTCTAACAGCTTGCTACCTAGAACATAGCATGGCAATTTTTCGAACAATGCCAAATACTACAAGCCATAATGTTAATTCAATAATTTTGCTACGATATCTTCCGGACAAATTTACATTTACAGAGGCGGAGAAGATTGGTAAAGTTTTCAATGACATAAGTAGCAGATCGGTATCAAACTATTTAAAAGATCTGGTTGATAGTAAACTGCTTATTCAGACCCAAAAAAATGGGCCATATACTAAACCTGAGATGCAGTGATTGCAAAACGTGCAATTCCTGCAAATCAGATCGTCAAAAAGAGCCTGCTTCTTCGGGAGCAGGCTCTTTTATTTTTCTGTATTTAAAGTATATACAACGAAATTCAAAACCACTAAATCCTACTAAATCCTTGACAAATTCTGTATGTAAAGGGTTTGGGGTTATGGGCGTAAAAAACCAAAAGGTTATTAATCTTGTAAATCACAAATTATGGCTATTTTCCTTCCAGATGAAACTTTCCTGAATCCCTATGCCCTTGCACCCAGATCCTTATGAATAAAGGAAATTATTGGATTTAGATGGGCGTAGTGGTTTTTCAAAATGCATGATTAATTTTCTCTTGCATATGCAAATTTAGAAAAGCTCTGTTAATCATCGGCTTAGATTACAGGTGCGCTTCTTAATTGACTTTTACTGTACTCCCTGCTAAGCCTGTTATAATGGACTTCTCAATTTTTTTTTAAATCCAACGAAAATCAGGGCAATTAAAGGCAGGAAAAAGGCAAATAAACCCCATCCCAAGGTATCTCTATTAATCTTTTTTGCAATATGAACGACCCATATGGTAATAAGAACTCTCATTATTAACGATATAACACTTAGGAATATGGTTAATTGCTGGGCAGAATGAGGATCAAAACTGGCTTTTGGGCTGATGCTAATTAATAAATAGAGTAATGCATAACAAACCAAGGTAAATATTCCAAAGGTACGAGGTAAAGGATCTATTTCATAATCCAGATCATATTTAGACTGCATATTTGGAAATTCAATTCCCTTCCTCTCCCTGAATAAATTAATAATTACCAGAAAAATCAGTGGAACTATAGTGTAAAGAAGAAATTCTGTAAAATCATAATCATCCAAGTTCGAATGTTTACTGAACGGCCAAAGTCTTTCTCCTGCGGAACTATTTCCATTCCAATTTACCAGAAGTAAAATAAGGTGAAGTAAAAACCATATTAAGTAAATGCCTACGACTTTTTTGGAAAGATTAATACCAAAAATACCTTCAATCTTATCAACTATTTGAGGAGCAAAAACTTGATTGGAATTTAA
>Ga0364859_10802_pt1 | contig 11790 bp, 10 predicted proteins | sample ExccelAu500001D3_FD_206911 | JGI IMG/M metagenome (GOLD analysis project Ga0364859, IMG submission 206911) | Enriched cells from Trout Bog Lake Hypolimnion, Wisconsin, USA - BchlTB.Aug20.5000.01 .D3 | ecosystem: Environmental > Aquatic > Freshwater > Lake > Hypolimnion/Profundal zone | place: USA...
GCGCCCTTTTATGTCAGGGTTGTTTATCTGGACCGGATTTGATTATATGGGTGAACCTGCACCCTATGAAAAAGAGGCCGTCAGCTCTTATTTCGGCATCTTCGATCTTTGCGGATTTCCGAAGGATGCCTTCTACTTTTATAAAAGTCAATGGACCAAAGAGCCGATGGTGCATCTTTTGCCCCACTGGAACTGGAAGGAGGGGCAAATGGTCGATGTGGTTGCCTATACGAATTGCGATGAAGTCAGACTAACCCTAAACAGTCAGCCTCTGGAGAGCAAAAACTTTCTAAACACCGGCAAATTATCGCTGCGCTGGAAGGTCCCGTTTCAAAAAGGGATCTTAAAAGCCGAGGGATTCAGGAACGGTATGCTGGTAGCAACAGATGTTGTAAAAACTGCAGGTGACGCGGCCAAATTAGAGCTTACAGCCGACCGAACCGCCATCCGCGCAGACGGCAAGGATTTGTCTTATATCACCGTTAAAATTGCGGACGAACATGGTACGTTGGTTCCCGGGGCCGATAACCTGGTCCGGTTTGAGATTGAAGGTGAAGGGAAAATTGCGGGTGTAGGAAACGGCAACCCGATCAGCCTTGAACCGGCCAAAGGGACAGAGCGACACGCTTTCAGCGGTTTAGGCCAGGTGATTATCCAAAGCTCCGGCAGAAAGGGTAATATTACGCTTAAAGCATCTTCCCTGGGTTTACCGGATCAGAAAATCACGATCAACTGCAATTAAATCTATTCCATTTTTTTACCGCAAGGATAAAAACACCAGGTACACTAATAACTTTGTGAACCTTGTGATTAACTTTGTGCTCCTTGTGGTTAAAATCATAAACATTAAAAGAACTGCTGGTAAATTAAAACCTATGAAACTACTATGCCTATCATTAATTTCGCTTATCTTTTACCAATTCGCTTTTGCCCAACCTTCCACGCTGGATAGGAACATTCAAAATGCGGATTCCCTCTGGAAATCCAACCATCTGAATCTGGCTATTGAGCAGTATAAGTTGATTATAAAACAAGATTCTGTTCCGGAGGAATACCAATCGCTGATCTATCTGAGGCTTGCCAAAGCACAATTTCAGGCGAAACAGGTAAAAGAGTGCCGGGCAACACTCCTGCAGGCGAAGACTCTCCCGGTCGTTCCGGATCACCACCGGCTGATTATTGAAGAACTGGAGAAGAAACTCAGCGGGGTTATAACAAATGAACGCACTTCGCTTCCTGCAAGTCTCAAATCGGCTGTCATTCTTTATGTTACATCATCCAAAAGCGCTGATGGCAAATCCAACCCCAATAAGGCCGTTTATAAAACGTTGAAACAGGCGCTCGAAGCTATTCCCACGATCCTCAGGAAAGTCGGTCTTCCAGAAGGTCCGATAGAAATCATCCTTGAAGACAAGCGCTATGACCTGGATGAGACGATACAGCTTCATGCCGAAAATTCCGGCACCTTCGATAATCCGGTGATAATTCGCTCAGCTTCAGAGAACAGGCATGTCATAATCAACGGCGGAAGGGAGTTGAAAGCATGGAAACGGGAAACAAACCCACAGATTCTTGCCCGACTGCCGAAGGGTTCACGCTCAAAAGTGTGGGTGGCCGATTTTAGGGAAAATAATGTAACTGGAATTGACAGCCTGGTCTTTGGCGGTTTTTCAAGCAAACGGGCAGCCGGAACCAGTGCCACCTTCAATACTTTCCCGGTCCCGGAACTTTTCAGCAACGGTATTCCGCAGCAGATGGCCCGCTGGCCTAATGACCGGGACACCATCGTTTCGCTAAAGGATTTCAGGTCTGAAAGGGCACTCGGATGGGCATCTGATCCGGATGTGTGGTTCCATGGATACTGGCTCTATTTATGGGCCGACGCCTATGAAAAAATGGGTGGACTATCGCCCAGAGATTCAACCATTCAACTTCAGCCACCCTTCAATAACTATGGTTTCGGCAAAAGTAAATGGCATGTGGTAAACGCACTTTCAGAGCTCGACAGACCAGGAGAATGGTGCATCTCGGTTGCACAGCGGAAAATCTGGTATCGCCCGGCTGACGGGGTCAGGCCTGCGAAAATGGTTGTAAGCATGAAGGGGCCTGCGCTGACTGCTGAAAATTGTAACTATCTTACTATAAAAGGGATAGATCTTCAATACTTACGTGGTGATGGAATGATTTTTACCAATTGCAGCCATCTGACACTTGCGAAGTGCTCGGTTTCAAATACCTCAGGTCTTGGCTTAAGAATTGCGGGCGGCACCAATCATCTGGTCCATTCCTGCACAATCAGCAGTATGGGCCGGGGTGGAATCGATATCGATGCCGGGGATAAACTAAAACTGACCGGATCGCGAAGCATCATCGAAAACTGCAAAATCAGCAATCTTTCGAGAATTGACCGGACCTACACACCCGCGATTGTACTGGCAGGTGATGGGATTAAGGTCAGGAACTGCCTCTTTGCCAATATTCCGAGCAGCGGCATCCGGCTTGAAGGGAACGACATGCTCGTTGAACTTAATGAATTCACCAAATGCGTGGTCGAGTCAGACGACCAGGGGGCGATTGATGTGTGGGGAAATCCGCTCTACCGTGGAAATATAATCCGCTGGAACTTCTTCCACGATATCGGAATACCAAACCTGCATATGGCTGCAGGAGTAAGGCTTGATGATGCCATCAGTGGTTTCTGTATCTCTGAAAATCTCTTTTTGAGATCCTCTAATAACCAATTCGGAGGCATCCAGATTCACGGAGGGAAGGACAACTTCATCGAAGGAAATATCTTTGCCGACTGCCATGCCGCAATCAGTCAGTCCGCCTGGGGCGACAAGCGCTGGCAGGAATCGATAAAAGATAAAGACCATCCGATGTACAAGGCAATGCATACCACCGACTGGCAAAGCGAATTCTGGCAAAACCGCTATCCTGCCTTAAAAAACCTTACAATCAATCCGGACATCAATTATGCCACTGATAATGTGGTTATTAATGCTGAGACCTTTGTTTTAAGAAAGTCAAAGCGGTTTGAAATTCTGAATAACCGGTTAATGAAAGGGGAAATACATCCCTCAATTGCTACTGATTACAAGAGATATATCGTCCCCTGGCACACCATTCCTGTTGAAAAAATCGGACCATACAAATGACCCAACCATGAAATTAAAATTCCTGTTATTTGCCTTTTTACTGATTTGCGGACTGTCAGAACTTTCTGCCGATCAGCAAAAACCTGTCGTTGCATCCGCAAAAAACGGCATGAACTGGTATGACCTTCAAAAGCAGCAATCTCCAATATTGCAAGGAGTCGGATGGAATGATGAATTAAAAGGAAGCTACGGACGACTACCTTCCCGTGCAAAAGAGAAAGTGCGCTCTGCGATCTGGAACCTTGCGGGGCAGTGTGCCGGAGTATCGGTCCGTTTCAGCACCAATGCCCCGGAGATTAGAGTTGTATACCAGGTTTCCGATTCCCAGTCATTTCCGCATATGCCAGCAACCGGGGTAAGTGGTCTCGATCTTTATACCACTGATGATCGTGGCAAACCGGTCTGGAGTGCCGGACGTTATACCTTTGGGGATACGATAAAATACACCTTTAAAAATCTCACCTCTTTATCCGCCGGATCAAAAGAACGGGAGTACCAGTTATTCCTTCCATTATATAACCATGTGAAATGGATGGAGATCGGGCTAACCAGGGAGGCAGAACTTTCGTGGGTCGCACCTTCCACCGCTTTGCCGATCGTTGTTTATGGCACCTCAATTGCCCAGGGAGGTTGCGCTTCGCGTCCCGGAATGGCCTGGACCGGAATTCTGAACCGGGAGCTCCCTTACCCGATTATCAACCTTGGATTTTCGGGAAATGGGTTGCTCGAGAAAGAGGTTCTGAACCTGATCAATGAAATCGAGGCAAAGCTATACATCCTCGATTGCCTCCCTAACCTGATAGCTAAACCATCAACGGATATTGAGACCGCCACAGTTGAAGCGGTCAGGCAAATCCGCAAACTGCATCAGACACCCATTTTGCTGGTGGAGCATGCCGGATATACCGACTCTTCAGTAGATAAGGACAAACTGGAATCTTACACCCGGGCAAATAAAGCATCCAAAGCATCGTTCGATCAGCTTAAAAAAGAGGGGATTCAAAACCTTTTTTACCTTTCGTCCGAAGAGATCAATATGCCTATGGACGGAATGGTAGATGGTGTTCATCCCACCGATTATGGCATGCGCGCCTATGCGGATGCGTATGAAAAGATGATCAGAAAAATATTGCACAAATAGATTTTATCTGAATGATCTGATCAAGCCCCTCTTTTTACATTTGGCTTTAAAATGAGATCTTAAAAGTAACCCCCGAGGATATGTATTTTAAATTTTCAGTGGCCAGACCAGAGACGGGGATTTTCAGGTAAGGCTCGAAATGCAAAAACAGCTTTGGTGACAACTGTTGTTCTAATCCCAACAGGAAATTTAATCGTCCGGCAAAATCAAAAGTGCGGAAAGGGGTGACTAAATTTTGAGTTGTAGATGCAACATTAACAATGTTATACGAGATAATTTCATGACCGCCAACCAGGGACGAGACGGCAACCAGCTGCTGTGAATAGGAAGTGTTTTGGTAATCTTGCTTAAAATAAGCCAATGATGAGACTCCTGCAGATAAATAGTAGCATTTTAATTTGTTGGAGAAGAATCGCCAAGTAAGATTTAAAGGCAAATCCAGGTTCATCAGATTGGCCTTTGATTGGTTAGCAGGACCGGATGTAGAGATCTGGGGACCATTGCTAATTATGCTTTGATTTTCCAATTGTAGACCGGTTGAAAATTGAAAGTTCGAATAAACCGGAATATCAGCGGTTATGCCCCCAGAGAAGTTAAATGAACTTGCTGATTGGGTTGCATTAATCCCGGGAGAGAAGTCGACCCCGAACCTGACTTTGCGTTTTGATCCCGCCGCAACAACCTGATCGTCGTCTGCTGGTGAAAAATAGATTGGCTTTGAGGCAGTTTTCCCTTTAGCCGGATCTGATGTTTTTTTCGGATTTGGTGTGATCGTTACTGAATCATTGGGAGAATTTGTCGTTTGATAAAAGGTGTTTGCAGTACCTGCATCATGATTCCCCGATAAGTCCATGCGATATAATGAGGTCGCGATTGGCTTAAGAGAACATTTCCTTTTCACAGGAATTAAACCTGCTGTTAATTTTGTTAACGTATCTTTCTTGGTTGAGAATAAATCTGGAATTGCCTTATTTGCAGCCTGTTGTTTATTTTTCAGTAAGTCATTTTTGACAACCGGGTTGCTGAGATTGAAAATTAAAATCCCAACCATAATGCTGGCAGCTATTCCGGAACTTATCAACCAAATGATTCTCCTTTTCTTGTTCTTCTTTTTTAGAACAAAGTTCTCCCATGAGCCCTGGATATAGTCCTCCTGATAACCTTCGAGGGTTTGCTTTATCAATGCTGAAATCTCACTATCGGTTTCCTTATTCTTCATGATTTGTCTTAAAATAAACCGGAAACAATTCACGTAATTGCTTTTTAGCCCGTGTCAGATATACCCTTGATGAACTCTCGGAAATTTCAAGTTCCCTGGCAATCTCCTCATGACTAAATCCATCAATTTCGTACAGGCAAAATACTTTTTTATGGTCGTTAGGTAAATGGTTCAGTAAATCAATGATATCCCGGGCTGTAAGATTACTGATGGCATTTGGGGAGTGGTCGTGAATGTGCTGTGTTTCAGCATCCACCATCAGATTCCGTTTCTGATTCCGCCTGAAATAGTCTATAGAGGTATTAATCACGATTTTACGCAGCCATCCAAGGAATGGTTGTGAAGGGTCATATTTTTCTATTTCAGCAAATACCTTAACAAAGCTATCGTCTACCACTTCAAATGCATCGTTGCGTTGGTTGGTATAAATCAAGGCAACGCTCAAGGCGTATCCGAAAAACTTTTTGTAAAGCATTTCCTGAGATTTTTCAACCTTTTGCAGGCAACCCCTAATAACATCATCTAAATCATCCAGTTTAGTACCTGCCACAAATGCCGTTTTAGTAGTTGTCCGGAAAACTTACCTGGGTTTTAATAAAAATAAGACTTCCGGACACACAATCCAATAATTTAGCGAATTAACCCCTAAAATAATAAATAGTAAGCTCGATAAAGAATCTTCCGGGTAAAAATATTTCCCTTCTGCTATTCGGTTAATGTTTCGCGGTTTGCAATTAGCTACCGGCAGCTGGCTTGAAAGCCTGCCTGAATTGAATTTTACGATTAACCTTATTCTGAAAGATACAAATTTCTCCTGTAAAAAATATACCAGCAGCGAGTTGCCATAAATCATCCGCATAAAACCAATATATATAATTCATTATCATACTTTTCAATTCGTCAACAGCGGATTTTCAACCTTTCCGGCAAATAAGATGGCGCCTGTATCCCCTTCAGTAATAAAGAAAAGAAAAGGACGTATGGCATAAAATTCGGTTTCAGGTCCTGCACTTGCAGTGGCGATTCCAACCGATGTTACTGCAGCAGCCTCAGTTCCTTCTTCATCCACCTGTATATATGTTTTGTGTTTTACTTTGGAGATAAAAAGCTGGTCGTTGGGATTGATTTTAGAGAAATTGGCCTGAGTGTCGGAGAATGCCACAGACATACCGAGGGAGGATAAAATATCATTAAGATCGCTCTCCCAGTTAAAGGTAAACCTTGGGAGCCACACATCAACCATTTGGGGAAGGGCCAGAGAAGTTTTAATTCGTGCCCAGACTGCGGGATTCAGTTGCCCGATCAGCTGATCGGGAGTCTTCCCGGTATCAGGAAGGAGTAAAACCATTGAAAATTTTCCGCGTCCGTACGGCATTCTTAATGCCTTGTATCCTGATTGTTGCGTGTACCCGAATTGATCCTTTACCTTCATCAGCGGAACATTCGCCGAAGAACCCGATCCCAGAGTAAATGATCCATTGATTGTATTTGCTTTTGCAAACTGAACCTTCCATTTCCCGTTAAAATAGATGGCATTAATCAGAAACATAATTTCATTGTCCGAAATCTGATCCAGTATTGTCGGAATTTTACCATTTGTTTTGGCGTTCACCCAGTTATTAATTGTTAATAAGCCTGCCTGGTCAAAATCGAGTGTTTGAACCTTTGCATCATAATATTTCTGATTAACCGTAATAAAGGAATCCAAAACCGGATAAGATTTCCTGATCCATATCGAATTAGCAATAGCCATCACCACCTTCGGATCGGCCACTTCGAGTGCAGAGATCAGATCCAGATAGGTCTGGTTGATTTCATCCAGACTCAGACCTGTAAGACCCAACGTATTGATTATGGAATCCTTAGTGCTGCCAGCCGCACCATTCAGGGTCATTGAAAGTGCCAGGGAGATACTCAGCGGAGAGACCATCACGTTATGTCCCTGGCTATCCGGAATTTTGGAGAACAGATTAAATGTGAAGGAGTTTCCTGCGCTAACCAGGCTTAAGGATTTGGGAGTCATTACAATATCTTTTGGGACAGGCTCCGTACCCATGTTGTGATGACATCCGGTACTTCCCAGAATCAGGATTGTAAAAAGGGTTGAAATTTTAGTGGTCATTTCTATTGGGTTTGATTTTTTTATGGCGTATTAATTTTGAACAGATTAAAATCCGGTATAGGTCTTCCTGTTAAATTTTACGACTGAATATCCTGATGAAGCGGGAATTTTAACCTCAAAACAGGCACTGATCGCTAAATCACAATCGGCACCAACCGGCTTTATTTCTGAGGTATTAATCAATATTGAATCACTCTTTTTAGTAATCACGGCAATGTGGTTCCCACACCCAAATTCCAGCACTTTCCCGTAAATTCTTAATGTATCGCCCATATGCTGAAAGAAACAGGTGTCTGTATTAAACTGTAAATTGCAGTTATAACTTACCTGGTTTAACGAAATGGTATCATGGTTCATGGCAATATCAGAATTAACTGTGATATCAGCATTTGTTGCATCAGCCGTTTCAGATGCATTGGAAATTACAATCCGGGCATCTTTGGCCAATGTCGCATCACCAAGGCATTCTGCCAGATTTATTGACAGAACCTGGCTGGCAGCGTTCCCTAAAGTACTGCAATTACTTGCTGTTCTTCTGAGAATTAATACGATTGTTTCAGGATATGTTTGCAGGGCAAGTCCGCTCCAGATTACATCAAAGTTATTTACGGCACAACCTTGCAAGTAGGATAAAGTTATATAAAGTGAATCGTTGCTTCGTTCAACTTTGAAGATATCAAATAATGCTGAGTAAGTTGGTGAACGATTTTGTTCTGCCTGGATAAATAGCTGTGCGTTTTTCAAAAAGGTGAAGTTCCCTTTTACAAGGGTCTGGGGATTACCCGAGGTATTATTATCGGACAAAATTCTCGAACACGACGGGCTGATTAAAATCAGTGCAGCTATGGAGAGTGCAAGAATGATATTTTTCATTTTGTTTAAGTGCTATTGTTTCTATATGGTCAATACGCACCCCTTTCCCGAAACGCTACAAACAGGATTAATTTTTATTTTATCTCCTCATTCCTTATTTGCCGGTCGGAAGCATTGCTGCGGCCATGATCATGTCCCTGCTTGCGTTCAAATGTGATCATTTTCTCGGGTCTAAGGTTAATTATAAATGCCCTCCGGTTACCAAGGGTTGAATTTCCCCGACTGTAATGAAGGGTTTGTCCGTGATGGAAGATACAGGAACCTGGTCTAATCTCAATGGCAATTCCTTCATTCTCTGAACACTCACACATCAGTGCACCACCCGCTTCTCCTGCAAAACGGTGCTGACGTAAAGGAAGTTTATGCGAACCCGGAACATACCACATGCAGCCATTATCCTTTGTGGCATAATCCAGAGCCATCCAGCTGCTAACAGCCCTGGTATCGGGCATATTAATCCAGTAAGCTGCATCCTGGTGCCATGGTGTAGGGGTATTCGTCTCAGGGGCCTTACTGATCAGCATGTCGAAGTCAAACGCCATATCTTCCCCCAACAAATCCTGTGAAATGGAAAGCACAATTTTATAGTAAGACATTTCCAGCAATTGAGGCATAAAATCGCTGGGCCACATGATTTGTGTTATTGCCTCACCTTTATCCGGGTTCCCAAGACCCGCTCCCAAATCTCCACGATTCTTCCCGGTGTTTATGGATCCATTCAGAAAACTATCATAGATACCGGAATAAATAAGAACCTCTTCGGGGTTGATTATATCCTCAACCAGCAGATATCCATTTTCGTCGAAGAATGCTATTTGTGTTGCTGAAACTTTGTATGGTCGATTCATTTTCGTTAGTTTAACGGTATCTCTTTCTCAATAATTCCATCATATAGACATTAACTTCCCACTGGTCGATTATCGGTTTTCCGGTTTCCGGAAGCGAAAACATATAGGGAGAAGGACCAAATTCCGGAGTAATGGTCAGTTGCTCATATTGTTGCTCACGATGCAATTCAACAATTGAATCCCACCATTTTAAATGATGGTTGACAGCAGTCGCCCATTCAGGAAGTCGCGGATCCGATACCTGTGGTCCTTGGGTATGGCCTACCCTGGCATGAATATGATTCGATCGGTGAATAATTTTCCGGAGATTATCAATCTGGTCTTCAAGAAATGACTCTGAAACAGTACAGAAATGGGAGAAATCGGCGGTAAACCGGATTTCAGGAAAAGCGTCAATAAAATTTGAAGTCGTTGTCACGCAAAATGGAAATTTTCCACGGTGAGTCTCATGCAATATTATAACTCCCGTCTTTTTGGCAATCGTTTTTGCAAGTTCAATCAATTCTGAATTCTGTTCAAAAGAGAAATAGTCTTTCCCTGTTTGAGAATTAATAAACAGCGGATTAAATGAGGATAAATACTCCAGATGATCCTGCAAATCAGTCTTGTACTCTGAAAATGTTTCACCCGTCGCCCCATATTGCTGGGCAATCAATTGCAACGACAACTCCTTTGATATTTCCAGCAATTCGTCCTTAAGTGCACTTCCCAATGGGAACCCAAATTCCACCCCTTCATATCCGGCGTCTTTAGCCTTGAACAAAAACTCCCGGACCGGTAAATGCGCTGATCCCCATAGCGGGCAAAAAAAATCTATTTTCATTGTAATGATATCTAGGTGATTGCAGACAATTAAGAGTTGATAATCAGTATCTTAATGATACCGGAAATTTATTCCCCAAATGGATTATTCATTTCTTACAAAGTTAGGAAGAAAAACATGATAATCTTTTGATTCAGTGTGTTTCCGGCAGTCTTTAAGAGTTTCATTTTAGAGGATAACAAAATCAGCAGCATTAAGTTTGTGTTAAAATTAAATGGATAATGAATAAAATACCACATGTTTGATGCTTTATTCTATTGTAACATTGTATTACTAGTCCGGTTCTGACCAAAACAAACAATTATGAAACGATTTGGAATTATTCTGGGGAGTATTCTGGGAATTTTAATGGTGATCTTTTTCCTGATTACCTCTTCTGTTGACAGCACCCCCTATTTTCAGGGAGATTATTATAAAAAAACTGAAGCGCGGCTCGACAGTCTTAAATCAGCCATAATCACCTCCAATGATTCAATCCAGGCCGGTTTTGCCAAAATAAGTATTACTCCGGGGTTAAATAATCCGGAAGATCAATACCTAGAGGGTAAGTTCAGGGATGCACCCCTTGCAGGCTATGGTGCACGAAACGGGAAACATGCCAAGGGTGTGCATGACAGTATCTTCATCAAGGCGGCTGCCCTTAAAGTCAACGGACAAATTGCGGTAATCGTGGGAGCCGACCTGTTAATCATGCCACCAAATATTATCGATGAAGTAACACAGGTTCTTGCTCAGAAGGGAATTCAGCGGAACCAGGTATTTTACTCGGCATCGCACAGCCATTCAAGTATCGGCGGCTGGGGTCCGGGGTTCATTGGGGAACAGTTCGCCGGGAAGGAGAATAAAAACATCCCCAAATGGCTTGTCCTTCAAATCTCTAAGGCAGTAACCTCGGCAGTTGCCGATCTTCGTCCTGCCCGCATCGGATCAGGACGTTTTGATGCATCAAACTATACCCGAAACCGGCTGGTAGGTGATTCCGGAACGAAAAACAGTGACTTCGCTTTCATCTCCATCGAGCAAACAAATGGCCGAAAAGCGGTAATTGGCTCATTTGCGGCTCATGCAACAACCCTGGGCTCTGACAACATGGAGTTTAGTGCCGACTATCCCGGTTACTGGGAGCGAAAGATGGAGAAGACCTCAGTGGATGTCGCCATTTTTTGCGGAGGATCGGTGGGCAGCCAAAGTCCGTCGGGTGAAGGAAAAGGTTTCGACAAGCCCAAACTGATCGGGGAATCCCTGGCTGACAGTTTGAAAGTGCATCTTCCGGAAGCGGTTCTAAAGGATAAAATCACCTTTTCCGCACTCTCTTTAAAAATGGCATTACCCGAATACCATATCCGGTTAACTACCAAAAGAAGCCTGACCACCTGGATGTCTGAAAAACTGATGCCGATCCCGCAAAACGTATACCTGCAAACCCTGAGGATCGGAAACCTGATCTGGATTACCACCCCCTGCGATTTTAGCGGTGAATATGCCCTGCAGCTGAAAAATCTGCTGGCAGTCAAAGGATTTAGTGCCAATGTCACCAGTTTCAACGGAAGTTATGTGGGATACATCATTCCCGGACGTTACTTCTACCTCGACGAGTATGAACCCA
>Ga0364859_10737_pt2 | contig 11788 bp, 19 predicted proteins | sample ExccelAu500001D3_FD_206911 | JGI IMG/M metagenome (GOLD analysis project Ga0364859, IMG submission 206911) | Enriched cells from Trout Bog Lake Hypolimnion, Wisconsin, USA - BchlTB.Aug20.5000.01 .D3 | ecosystem: Environmental > Aquatic > Freshwater > Lake > Hypolimnion/Profundal zone | place: USA...
ATGCCAAGATGCTTCAAACGCACCGTTAAATCCTCTGGTGTGGGAGCAGAGTTGTTTGTTAAGAAGACAAAAGGGATGCCTTCATCCACTAATGCGGATACAAATTCGGTAGCGCCGGGGATCAAATGGTTCTCCCGGTAAATTACGCCGTCCATATCGATTAAATAACCTGTTTTCAATTTGATTGAGCCTCATAATCGTTCTGTTTCATTTCAATGCAGCCCAACACTCCAGTTTGTCTGTGAATAGCCGGCTGCGATTACGTTACAATTCTGTGTGATTTTCAATTGTGTCTAACGCTTCTTGCAGGAAGCAGCTCGTATGCCATCGTGGACTGCAAGGCGAAACTAATGGTCGAGGTGCATACAACCATCCAGCAAGAGCAAAATCTGACATGGACGGCCGGTGGTCGGGCTTTGGCGATATAATAAATAGTACCGGAGAGATCGCATTAAACTATATTGTAAATTTCTTCAGAGTTCTTCAGGCATTTTCCCTAGGAATCATACAATCCAACCATCAGCCCTACTCGCTAGGGTTAACCTGCCCAATACTATATGAGGCAGACCCTTTCTGACGATCAATGCTCTCCAAGCTGGGCTGCTTGAGCAAAATCTTCATCCCCTCCTACCCGAATCACCTTTCTCCTTCTTTGCCTTCCCTCGGTTTTTGTAGGCATCAGTGTATTTGGGGTGCAATTCAATGGCTTTTGTAAAATCCGTAATCGCACCGTCTAAATCGCCCTTCGCCATCTCCGCTTTGCCTCGGTTGTTGTAAGCGGGAGCGTATTTGGAATCACACTCAATGTTCTTCGTGTAATCCGCGATGGCACCATCCAAATCACCCTGGTCTTTTTTAAGATTCCCACGGTTATTGTAGGCGACACAGAAGGCGGGATTGATTGCAATTGCTTGACTGTAATCCGCACTGGCACCGGCTAAATCGCCTTTGCCCTGCTTGGCGTATCCGCGATTGTTGTAGGCGCTGGCAAGTTGTGGATCAAGTTCCAGAGCTTTGGAGTGATCAGCGATGGCATCATCCCACTTGCCCTTGTACCTCTCCGCCAGTCCACGACTGTTGTAGGCATTGGCGAGCCGTGGATCCAGTTCCACGGCTTTTGAGTAATCGGCAATGGCGCCATCCAAATTTCGTTCGTTCATCTTCGCATCGCCAAGTTTGACTAATTCCGTGGCTAGTTGCGGAGAATCTTGTTGGTTCTGGACTCGTGATTGCACCGGTTGTTCAGGCACATGGGGCTTCACGGCTATTGGCTTCGGCACCGCCTCGCTTCGCGACGGGACGGGTTGCGGATGGGCACGATAGTCCTGTTTGGAAATTAGAAATTGACGCAGGATACAAGCAGATTTTCCACGGTAGGTAAAAAAACATTTCTCATCCTTAACGGATACCACCTGAATTTCTGTGCCAACGGGAATTTTACCAAAATCTATGGGAATCCCATCTTCCTGATAGAAAAACTCTGCCTGCGGATCATTGACAACAAAAAAACCAGTATCAGCCGATACAGAAGCTGCCACATGGAGCGTTGCGACGCCAATCATTACGCTTAAAATTATGCTGGTAATAAAGCGCATTTTTGATTCTGACTCGTCATTTGCATAATTCAACCTAGTTACAAACACTATGTAACGAATTTGTGGCATTCTTGTTAATCTGCTGTAACAGGCGCAGACTTCCAGTCGTTTTTCGGAATCTGAGCGGGTACGAAAACATCAGTGCAGAACAGTTCAACTTGTTACGCGATCCTAACATAAAGCAACATAATTGATTAAGAGCAATTATGCGCGTTCTGCCAATGAAATGAGGTGTTTGGCGGCGCAATGCAGCGAAAGAAACGATTCCAATAATCCAAACCAATCGTCACCACCTCTTAACAAACGTGTCGCTCATTCGGCATCTAACGAACCTAGTGTGGTGAACATAAAGATAATTACGAAATCTAACAATGTCCGATATTTATTTCAAATGTAACGGATGCCAAACGCAACTCATGGTCGATGATGTTTGGGCGCGACATCGGGTTGCTTGTCCGCAATGTGATTCCGCTCTGACAATTCCCAACCAATACGCTCTCCATACCTGTCCAAGTTGCCTGAAAACAGTGCCCGTTGACCCTGCTCTCAGAGGCACACGGTTACGTTGTCCGTATTGCACAAATACCATTATCCCACCACTGCCTATTAATCAGACAAACGTGATGTTTTTCCTCTGTCATCATTGTGAACAACGGATTCAAGCCTCGATGATCAAGATGGGACAATACTTATCCTGCCCACAGTGCCACCGGTTGCTTTGGGGACCTGAACTCGAGGAGTTTGCGGATTATCGAGTGGAAGAGCGGTGGGTGGCGGGGAATCCTACGCCTCGTGTTGGTGTAGGCGGTCATATGGGAAATGTCAAATTATGAAAATCTATTATGCCATCAGCCTTGTGCTGGGATTTTTTTTGGTTGGGAATGTGCGAAGTGAAACACTAGTCAGTGGAAGGTTTGTCGATAAGCAGCAGGTACTCAATCGGTGGTTTACCGGTGGTCCAGTAGAAAACGTGGTTGTTTCCAATAGTACATTGGTGTTGGTAAATATTACGAACGGGATGGCACGTGGTGCCTTAACTTATCTGACAAGCGAAGGGCACTCGCTCCAGTTACACCCCGGCGATATATTACGACTCACATTCAGTTATAGCTATGGCGTAAGCGATACTGCCGATTGGGGCTTGCTCTTTGGATTTTTTAACTCCGAGGGAAAACGCATGACCAAGCCGGATGCGGATTATAACAACCCGATTTTTACTGGCTATCAAGGCTATCTCGGTACTGGAATTTTTGGGGAAGCGAACTATCCACATTTCCGAATTATTCGTCGCACCAGTCCGATCAATAACCTCCTCAGTTCTGCATCGTTCACGACACTGGGAACGTCCGAGGTCCAGATGGGGGGGGCGAACTCCGGGAACAATGCATACGGCGAGTCTCGAAGTTCACTGTGAATCCGGCGGGTCTGTAACTCTGCAAGCCACCATTGCCGGTCAAACGATTACTGCAACAGATCAGCCGGCGTTAACCAATCTTGATACCGTGGCAATTATTGCCGCTCGGCACCCATTTCCATTGACGATTGCCAATGCCACAGTCGATTTCAATCCCACCGGACAGCCGAAGAAAGGACCCTAAAATATCTTCCAAATACTCAATGGATTTTAGGCGATGAAGACTAAGCAAGACCATTGGCTGGTGAGCGTGGACGGAGAGTATGGGCGGTGACGAAAGCAAGTGTCACCACAGATTAACCATTGTGTCGCTCGATTGTCATCTCACGAATTTAAGTATCCAATAGATATTAGGAACCAAACCGATGTTCGATATTTATTTCAAATGTACCGACTGCGAAAAACAACTCGTGGCGGGTGTGGCTGGAGCAGGACAACAAATTATCTGTCCGAGATGTAATTCCAGCCTGACGATTCCCGCCCACTACTCGCTGCATGCGTGTCCTAATTGTCTAAAAATCCTGCAGGTTGATTCATTGCTCCGAGGAACAGAGTTCCATTGTCCATTTTGCACAAAAACCATTGTGCCACTGCCAGTCGCACATGTGCCTGGCGGGATTTATGCGGAAGCTAGCGAAATCGCCATGCTTCAAATCACCCAATAGTGGCGGCGGACTTGCAAGCGGAGCGAATGATCACATTCCTGAGATTGCTCTGCGGTTTTCTGACCAGATTGATTATTCTGTACGATTGGCTCAGGTTGTTGCTGGCATCGCCAAAAGTTCACAATCCAGTCTAATAATCTGTTTTGGAAGTAGTTACCTTACTCGAGATAAACCCGCAAAACAATGTGGCACACCCAGTGCATTCTGAGACGGCCTGCAGCACGAGTTAAAACTTAATACTGAAAACTATGAAAATAAAATATCAAAACTCTAAAAACAAACCAGCAGCTGAGTTAAAGCAACACATTTTCGCCATCCTGACGGTATTTCTCATTGGAGGCACGAATGTCCAATCAATCGCACAACCATCAGGAGCCCCCACCGTTCAAGTTCAAGGGCGACAAGATTTATCTGTTCAGGGAGGGATTACTGACGAGGAAATTATGACCGCAACCTTAATCCTAAAATCTGAAAAATGCTCAACTAATCGCCATCAGGTAATGGTTGGCATGATGAATACTGCTCAAAATCGAACCAACATTTTTTCTGCTCCGTTGAAAAGCATCATTATGCTGGATTCGGGTGCGACGCACATTCAAGATATCGCTTCGCTTTTTCCACAAATAAAAACCAACCCATTTTGGAATGACGCCTTTAAGATTACAAAGCGGGCGGAATTAGCGGTGCTCCCCAATACTGTCTCCGATGCGGTGGCATTTCACTATCAAGAAGAATATGTAAATCCCCCCATTTTCTCTCCAGTAAAAACCATCGGTAATATAACTTTCTATCGTTATAATCCTCCTCCCGATAGTTCACTGGTGACCTCTAACATTCCCCGCTAATTTCAACAGATCCAGCCTTCGTGACGTGACCTCGCTTTTTGGAGCCACTTGTGATGTGAGTCTGAGGCAGCAAGAAGTCTGTTTCAATGTTCGAAATGACCAAGTGGGTCTCAAACAATCTTGTGAAGAACTGTCGTAATTCACATCAAGGGGGCGATCCTGGCAACGGGTCGCTCTGTTGTTTAACCACCAAACCGTTATCGCTTACCGATGCTACAGCTTCTTGTGAGTGCCATCGCAGAAGGGCGCTCCAGCAGTGTGTTTGCACAAACAAAGGGCAACTCGTTTGGTTGCTTCGAGCTTGAACTCCAGAGGCGTAAAGCTGGTTCCTTTGTGGGAGCCGTCACAATACGGTTGTTTCTTGGATTGGCCGCAAGAACACCACCAGTAGGCACCAGCGGTTAGATCGAGTACGGTCGGCTTTTTGTCAGCAATTACGGGCTGGTTCATGATTATGCCTTGCCTCCGAATGTCACGTAGTCATCCAAGTCCAGCAACTCAAACCACGTGTGGATATCCTCGCGGGTCTTGCTAAATTTCTCCAGTGCGCTGATAAAATAAGCTCCTGTTTCAAAGCTCGCAGGTCCACGTTGTTCCTGATGGGCACTCCACTGGGCGATTTCCCAAGCGACAGGCTTGGTCGTGGAATGCGCGGTGATCCAGTGCAGAATCTCTTCATCGCCCTTGCCTAATGCTAGTTGTTTCTTGAGGCCGGCAGCTTTGATACCTGCGAACTTCAGGATGTGTTGATCCAGTGGACAATCGAAGTGATATTCACCGTTCTTACCAACTAGTGTCGCACGACCCTTATCGAGACAGCGTGCCAGAATTGCATACCCACCGAGCCGAACGCGAGGACTACGTGGTGGTCGTTGTGTGAGATCAGGTGCAGAGATATTCTTGGTAGCCATAATCGGTTCCTTTGTTGGTAATCAAATCAATACCACATCGGCGATGATTATCAAGTGTCCGCCCCAAACTCCTCTGATTGCTAACAAAAAGGGACGCGAATCCCCTTTTGTTTTGACAATCTAACTTCTCGGCCGCCCCATCCTGGCTAGCAACTGTTGTTAGGCAGCGGTTAATTCCCTAGCCCGCAAACTTGCATGCCATAACGGTTCGGAATCCACATCTTGCAGCACATCGTCACTCCAAGCATCAACTTAAGAAGAACATCAACAGCATGGCGACTTGTTGGTGAACAAGCGGATCAGGATGATCATGACCGTCGCCTGGACTAGCAGGACAACAAGAACTTGATCAGCACCCACACCAGCAACATTGCTGGAATCTGATCAAAATCGACTATCAGCCCAGAACTGCAACCCATCTCATTTCTTAAATAAATCGGAGTGTGTTCCCATCCGCTCAAAGATGAGCTGATTCTCGAAAATCTTGTAGATGAGAATCCAATCAGACTCGATGTGACAATCTCGCCGTCCAAGATAGTTCCCGATCAGCTTGTGATCCCGATGAATTGGATCCAACCGTTGCCCTGCAAGTAGAGTCTGCGCGATCAGCTTGAATTTCTCAAGATTCTTGCCTCGCCGTTCCGCCCGTTTTACATCCTTGGCAAATTGATGGGTATAAACAGGGGTATACATCAAATCCCAAGCTTCTGAAACATCTCCGCTGCATCCTTGCACAAAACCAGATCCCGCCCTGCATCCGTGGACTCAAAGGTTTGCTTGGTGGTGGTACTGGGAATCGCGACATCAAACGGCAGACCATCCCGCAGTTCCACCTGCTTGTAAAACATGGTGATGGCTTGGGTTGGATTTAAGCCCAGCCGCTGAAAGATATTCTCGACGTGGTCCTTGAGTTTCGGTTGAATTCGGGCACGAACAGTTGCTGTTTTAATCATGATATACCACCAATATGGAGCAACGTAGCACGAATGGGCTACACGTGCAATAGATTTTCTATGCGCGACAAGGGCGCTAATTTATGACTTATTCATACTTGATATTAAGTCAGAGTTGTGGTTATTTATTCTTATGAAAATAACCGCTATTCCATTTACGGAAGCTAAATCTAATCTCTCAAAATATGGTCGAATGGCAGAAAAGGGTCAAACCACACTGGTGCTCAAGCATCACCGACCCTCTTTTCGAATTGCACCTGCCTTGTCATCCGAGCAGTCACATCCGAAAACACCTGGGCTGGCGCGAGGTCGCATCCATCTCGCCAGTGACTTTGACGCAACACCCATGGAAGTGATCACCGCTTTCGAGGGCGTGGCATGAGGGCCTTATTAGATACCAGCGTTTTGCTTTGGTGGCTGGGCGAACCGGATCGAATTGCCGCGGGATTACTTGAGGAACTCAAGGACGAAGCGGCCGTTGTGTTTTTCAGTCAGGTGTCTTTGTTGGAGATTCAGATCAAGGTTGGGCTGGATAAACTACAACTGGACTTTCCGGTTGAACAGATTCCTGAACTCGCCGAGCAGTCGGGTTTGACTGCATTGGCGTTAAGCAATGCGGCAATCTTTACGCTGCCCAAGCTACCGGCTGTGCATCGTGATCCCTTCGACCGTTTATTGATCTGCGAAGCCATCCAGCAAGGCATTCCGCTGGTGACTCCAGACACCACGATTCGTCGATATCCGGTGAAGGTTCTGTGGGATTGATATAGCTTGCATCCACACAGTCCTCGCCCATATCATAGAGGCGATCTTGGCAAAACGGAGTTGCCTCTATTGTTTCTGTTGCAACTATGGCGAAGACGACAGCTCTAGCTCACGCAGCTCAGGGCCGACCAAATGCCCCACACGCGATCCAGTTCGGTAGATCACTACACCAAATCCCAATACGACGAGGACCACAACCACAAAGGCCTTCCGATGGTGCGATTCAAATTGTTCCAGCTTGGGCGCGTACGCAATCAGCCCCAAGAGTGCCGCAACAATGATCACCGCATCCACACTCACGCGCTGCCAATAACTCCCGCCTAGGTGCAGCCACATTCCAAATTCATCAAAGGTCAACGCCAGCGCGACACCATAGATCAAGGCGGCGATCTCAGCTGCTCGTCCATCAGGTCGTGTGAACAAGACATATCCACCCGCCGCGGACAGCAGAAAGATGCCATAATTCAGATGATGAACATGTGTCCCCTGTAGAAAACAGTACATATTGGGGATGTGGTGGGACATGATGAGAAACACCACGGAGCGCGACAGAATGAAAGTCACAACGAAGCCAAAAAAGGTTCGTTGCGCCAAGCGATCAAAAGTTTCCTTGGGAGTCGGGAATGGTTGGCTCATGGTGGTGAGGTTGCCAGAATCCGCCAGTTTTCTCAATCCAAACCAGTTGCTCAACATTGCGGTCTGGTGAATTATCCGTTTCAGGAAACCATTTGCTTTGTAGCCCTAACAGGACTACATTCATCGCATGAACAAAACGGCAATTATTCGGGCACGGGTCGAGCCCAATCTTAAGCATGAGGTGGAAGACATCCTGGGGAAACTGGGCTTGACGGTTTCCGACACCGTTCATTTGCTGTATCGACAAATCAAGCTCCAACGTGGTTTGCCATTTGATGTGCGGATTCCGAACGAACTCACCACGCGCACACTCCGTGCCAGCAAGGTTGGCAAGAATGTAAAGCGGTTCACCAGCAAAAAGGAACTCTACGCTGATTTGGGCTTGTGAGAACCTTCAGTCGCACCACGCAATTTAAGAAGGACGTCAAGCTGGCGGACAAGCGGGTAAGGATTTAGCCAGACTGCGAACGGTTCTTGATCTATTGATTGAAGGAAAGCCGTTGCCCGCGCAATACAAAGACCACCCGTTGCGGGGTGATTTTGTGGGGAGTCGTGATTGTCACATTGAATCGGACTGGGTGCTGATTTATACGCTCACAGAAAATGCTGGGCATGTCCGCTTGGAACGAACCGGGACCCATAATGATTTGTTTCATTGAATGAATCGCGGATGAAAACTTATTCCCTCTATCACAATCCACACTGTAGCAAGAGCCGTGCGGCACTTGCCTGGTTGCACGAACATGGAATCGAACCACAGGTTATCGAATATCTTCAAGAGCCGCTGTTAGTAAGCACGATTGAAGAGCTGCTCAATAAACTCGGCGTTGGTGTACGGGAAATCTTACGCGATAACGAGACCGAGTACGCCGAACTCCAATTGGCTGATCCTCAGAAAACGACGCCGGAGCTAATTGCTGCCATTATTGCTCACCCGATTCTGCTGCAGCGCCCAATTGCGGTGTGTGGCAACCGCGCAGTGATTGCCCGGCCCACAGAGAAGTTGGGAGAATTATTGTAGCTGGGCCGTGAATACCTAAACAAAAAAGGACGCGAATCCCTTTTTGTTTTACAATCTAACTTCTTGGCCGCCCCATCCTAGCCAGCAACTTCACCGCAGTGTTCATGTCTTTCTCTCGCATGATCTGGTAACGACGGGTGATGCCTGCACACTCCAAGGTGTTGATCGCTGACATCCGATCACACACCCCTGTCACCTGACCATCTGACACCCAGATCCGCGGCTTGGCTTGCTTCGACAGCCACTGTAATGCAGGACCATCCACCACATTGGCACCACCTGCTGGCGTACCAATGTACTGCTTGTCCACCTGCCGACCGTCTTGTGCCAGCACGCGTAATACTCCGTCATGCGTGTTGCCTGAATACACCGCCACAACACACCCTGGCGCAGCATTGAGGATCTTCTGAATGTCTGCATCACTAAGCTGCATCGAACCACTCCCATCGATCAGCACACTGCCACCACGACCACGACGGGTATGACGGAAGATCTTTCCGTCAATCAGCAACCGATGCAACTGGCGTGGAATATCACCTTCATCCGTGGAACGTTTTCGTTTCCCCAGATATCCAGCCACTCGTTGATTCCGTGGTGGATGATCCAACGTCAACTTGCCCCACGGGATGCGACGGGTTGCACGTTTCGTTATCCCTTGTTCCCTGGCGATCTTGAGTGCCGATGCCAGACCCGCACCAGCATCACCACTCCCTGACATTCCTGGGAACTTTGGAGGAGGTGCCATGCCTGTATCGAGCAACGCTTGCAGCCATTTGCTAACACGGATCGTGTCCCTGAACTTCGGGACAGGGTTGTTCCACATGACATTCTTGGCCATGCGAGCGATCTCCAAGGCGGATTTTCCAATGGGATCATCGTGCAAGACGTCATTGAACACTTCCTCCATGAATCCACTGCCTGTCGCTGCCACGGCCATCAACACCAATAACCGTGCCTCCTTGCGGCGCACAACATCTTTTGCAACGGCCTGACAAACAGGTTTCGACCAACCACCCACGCTGGTATCAACACCCGCGGCTTCCAGCTTGGTGTTCATCCGCATGTCTTCCACCGCTGCCAGCACATCGGGACTGATCTTGTTCCGCAGTGCCTGCTGATCAGGTCGTTTGGGTGACCAGTGGACATGCGCCAGCTCATGATCGCGCATGAACCGTGATTGATCTGAACCATCCAACGGCACAATCAAAACCCCATGGCTTAATTCAGCCCTGGGGGTAACATTGCCTGATTGTTCAATCAACCACCGTTTGCGCCGCGATTGATCCACCACCTCTGGGAGTGGATATGCGAGGGAGAGATTCATCCCGCCTCCGACTTCGCGATCTTGAGGGCATCCAAGGCATCACTGGCCCGACTGTTAAACACTGCACGGGCAGCGTAATCCACCGCTTCGTCTTCCGTGAGGGATTTCATCAGCTTTTCACGGAGCCTGGCAAACGCATACCAGGCTCGGACACTGATCCGTCGATCTTCCTCTTCGATCAACGCCGTCTTCTTGGCAGCGTGTTGGACATCATTGGGTAGCTGCTCAATGGCGGCAGGATGAACTTTATCGATGTGGATGCTCACGGGGAACCGATCCAACAATGCAGGATCCAGCAGTTCCTTGGGATCGCCATTCATTGTGGCCACACACATGAATCCCTTGGCAGGTTTCACTTTCTCGCCACTGGGCAGGTCCATCTCGGCGATCTCAAGGTCATCGGTAATGTTGAGAAGCAGTGAGTGAACGTCGGGTCCCCCACGTTGAATCTCATTCACTACCAGCCGACCACCACACCGCCAGGCGGCAACCGCAGGGCCATCATGCCAGACGTACTTGCCATCTTTGAGGATGTAATGCCCACGCAGTTCAGCGGCAGGGGTTTCTTCAGTCAAGGTGAGGCTGAACACCTTCTGTTGGTCACCAGTCAGACCGAGCCGACAGGCGGCATGGGTTTTGCCGGTGCCTGGGGGACCATGCAACAACGCGCGATTGGTACTACTCAAGACTGCTGAGACAACATCCCAGCAGGTTACAGCACTATTGGTTTTCTTACTCATACGAATACACTCCTGGAGGTAGGATTGACGACACTACTAGAGCAATATGCCGCCAATGTGATGTTGCTGGCTGAGCAACGCAGGTGCCAAGGGTTAATCCTCGATACCGGTAATTATGCCAGATCTCAGTGAGCTTTTAAGCGATCAGAATTCTTCTAGCGCCGCCAACTCTTCTTAAAATCCTTCCCGCCCTCCGGCGGTAATCATGACCGCCAACGCCTTTTTGTCGACGGTGAGTGATGCTCGGGCTCCCCCATCCTGACGGACCCAATTCGTACCCCCCGCTGTTTCCTTGGGCGACAACCAGGTTGATCCACCCGCATTGGCCTCCATTAGCGCGCGAATCACCGATGGACTCAATTTCGTCGTCGTATCTTTGGGAGTCACCATTTCATATTTCGATTTACCATGCTGAAACACCACAAGCACATGCAGATCGGCGGTGGCATACCATGCTTGCGTGTCGCCATAATCACGATAGATATATTCCACAGCGTAAGGAGCCGTCGTGGGTTGGCCGTAGCGTTTGGCAATATCTTCCACACTTTCACCAAGCCGTGCGTGGGCAGTCATCGCTGCGATTAGAACTGCGCTGACAACAAGGATCAAATGTTTCATGGATGAGCTAATACCTAAAAAGAGGAATTTACGCAATTCCTCTTTGATTGAGTCAAGCGACTTGGGACGCCATGTTGATCAACTTGCTCTTTTCGTGATGCCAATTCTTGCAGGCCCCAGCGAACGGGCAGCTTTTACAGAACATTCCTTCGTCATTCGGACAGAAATGCTCACTGGCGATCATGCTCTCGGCCAACTTCACTTTCTCGATCATCCGCTGGAACGCATCAGGTCCACGCTTCGTGACATGCTGCTCAAACACAGGGGTCTTGTTCTTGACCACGATGTCGTATCGGAACTC
>Ga0364859_10804_pt1 | contig 11769 bp, 8 predicted proteins | sample ExccelAu500001D3_FD_206911 | JGI IMG/M metagenome (GOLD analysis project Ga0364859, IMG submission 206911) | Enriched cells from Trout Bog Lake Hypolimnion, Wisconsin, USA - BchlTB.Aug20.5000.01 .D3 | ecosystem: Environmental > Aquatic > Freshwater > Lake > Hypolimnion/Profundal zone | place: USA...
GCAGGCTCGTAATATAGATAGGAATTCGATGTTTGACGCAGGTGCGCATATCTTGCTCAAGGCGCGTATTCGAGATGTGAACAATTTGATTAACAGCTAAAGGCCCAATTTTTGCGGTGGGGTTCTTCTCCTGGTGCCCTTTGAGATCTGAGGTAATTTGCGTCAGCCATTCATCTAACAACTCCGGTGGTCGAGCATTTAGAGCAGGAAAAGACCCAACAATACCAGCTTTACATTGGGCTAGCACTAGCTCCGGGTAGCTCACGGTAAACATTGGCGCGCAAATAACCGGCAAACGAAGACCTTGTAAAACAGCTGGAATATGCTGTCTACTCATAAGCCCCTCAACTCACGACGGAGAATTTTTCCGACATTTGTTTTGGGCAGTTCATCTCTAAATTGAATAAATTTAGGACGCTTGTAATTTGTAAATTCTATTTTGCAGTAGGCGGCAACATCATCTTCAGTCAGATTAGGATCGCTTCTGACTATAAAGATTTTTACGGCTTCACCAGTGTCTTCATTGGGCACACCAATTGCCGCACACTCTAAAACACCAGGCATCAAGGCAACAATTTCTTCTAACTCATTTGGGTAAACATTAAAGCCTGATACTAAGATCATGTCCTTTTTGCGATCCACAATTTTGGTATAGCCATCTGCATTCATAATGCCAATATCACCGGATTTAAAGTAACCATCCGGCGTCATCACGCTCTTTGTATCTTCTGGCTTATTCCAGTAACCCGCCATTACTTGTGGTCCGCGTATACAAATCTCACCTGGAGAGCCAAAAGGCACTTCGACTCCAGCATCATCCAAAATCAGGACTTCAGTCCCAGGAACGGGTAAACCAATGGTACCGGTGAAGGCAGAGATTAATGGTGTATTGACGCAAGCCACTGGTGCAGTTTCAGATAAGCCATATCCTTCAGCAATGGGTACGCCCGTAATTTTTTGCCATTGGTCAGCCACCCCTTTTTGCATAGCCATACCACCACCAATTGTGACCAATAAATTAGGCAAAACTCCTTTTTTAAATTCAACGCGATGAATCAATGCATTGAATAAAGTATTTACACCAGGGAAGATATTGATATTCGGATGAGTATCTAATAATTTGAGGAAGCCATCTATATCACGGGGATTGGGAACCAACACAAGTAAGCCACCTTTGCGCATACCAAAGAGCGCGCATGCTGTCAGTGCAAAGATGTGATACATCGGCAAAGCACATAGGAAGACCAGTTGCTCATCGCGGCGATTGCGCATACCTGGCTCTAGCCACAACTCCGTCTGAAAAACGTTAGAGAGGATATTGCGATGTAGCAAAATAGCGCCCTTGGCAACACCTGTAGTGCCTCCTGTGTACTGGAGGAACGCAATATCGTCAAGGGATGTGTTGGGCTTTAAAAAGTGGCTGCTAGCGCCTTTTTGCAAGGCAACCTTAAAAGAATCGTGAGCAAGACTCCAGGCCGGCACTGCCTTCTTCACTTTGCGCACTACAAGGTTAACAATTGCACCCTTTAAGCCAATCAACTCACCAAGACTGGTAACGATGGCTTTTTTCAAAGGAACGTTTGCGGCAATCTGCTGATACACATGCGCAAAGTTTTCCAAAATAATTAAGACTGAGGCGCCACTATCTTTGAGTTGGTATTCCAGCTCCCTAGCGGTATAAAGAGGATTGACATTAACTACTACATATCCAGCGCGCAAGATACCAAGCATCGTAATCTGAAATTGCACTACATTGGGCAGCATGATGGCTACACGAGCACCAGGCTCTAGGCCAAGAGTTTGTAGATACGATGCAAAATTCTTAGAGAGATGATCCAACTCACGATAGGTAAAGAATTTACCCATGTATTCACAAGCATTACGACTGGGGAAGCGAGCAAAGGATTCCTCGAACATTTCCACCAATGAGGAGTAGGCGGAAATATTGACATCGTGAGGTACGCCCTCAGGGTAATTCTTCAACCAAGGCTTGCTGGGATTTAACATAGGCGAGAAATGCAACTCTTTTTCAATAGTTCAAATACAGAAGCTAACAGGGAAAGAAAAAGCCCTCAAAGAGAGGGCTTTTCATCAAGCAATTACAACATTAGAAACGATAGCCAAGACCAACGAGAAAATTCATGCCAGAGCCGCCAAAAGCCATAGTTGCTGTATTTGCGCCACCGGCTGTAACATTATTAAGGCCTATGCTGGCAGTTTTATTGTTGAAGACGCCATAGTTTGCCTCTCCAAGCCAATACAAGCTGCCAGAAATAATTTGCTTATAACCTAGTCCAAGGTTATAGCCACTTAATGTAACAGTTTGGTATGGGACAGAGCTACCAGTAGAGCCAAGGGTTGATGGCGCACTAGAGCCAGATGCGCCCAATGTGACACCAGTGTAGCCAACCTTGGCATAAACCAAGCGATCCTTATCAATAGCAAAACCAGGGGTGAAGCTAATAGCCCATAAATTTTTAACCTGATAAGTTAAATTGACAACTGGGAGAGCGCTACCACCTAAACTAGGAACGAGAGACGGACTTAAAGTGCCGCTTGCACCCCCAGTTGCACCAGTGTAATAAGTCAATCCAAGTCCCAAGAGTTTATCCTGATCTACTGCAAAGTTGTAGCCAAGCTCTACTGCCGCTGTTGCTGTATTAAGCGTGCTTGCAGATGCGGAAGTATTTGCAAAAGTCGAGCCAGCGGGAATTAGAGTTGGACCAGGAAGATAGAACGAATTTGTATTCGAAACCGTGCCGTTGCCAATTTTTGGGAAAAATGAGGCATAACCAGCCTTAATATCCGTAGAAAAACCAGACCAAGCTTGTGCTGGACTAGATTGCGCCATTGCTGAACTTACAGAAATACTAGTTAATGCTAAGGCTAGCACTGTCATTTTTAGTTGCTTCATGTCTCTTCCCTTTTTTACTTTTGATTAATTGTTTTTAACTCTTAGACCACTTTTGTAACTCTAAAGATATTTATTGAAATATCTACCTCGGGTTTTCCCCGAAAAGTTTGCTGTGTTGCACCAATTACCTCCGCTCTTATCTTGAAATTTCATCAAGAGGCCTTCTGAGCTTGCCTATTGCCACTTAATTCTATTTTTTACTGCCATTTACTTTAAATAAATTTGTTGTAATATAAACGAACGATCGTATTATTTTTACAACAAAATGAATAAATGAGTAAACCCATGCTGATGCAAAGGACTAACAAAAAGGAATTGGCTGAGCCCAAAAAGGGGTTGATGACTAAGGCCTTAATCTTGCATGCCGCTCTAGGAATTGCTAGTAAATCAGGGCTTGAAGGTCTCACTATCGGTACTATTGCGGAGATTGTAAACATGAGCAAAAGTGGTGTTTTTGCTCATTTTGGCTCTAGAGAAGAATTACAAGTTGAAGTTGTACGAGCCTACCATCAGGGTTTTGAGGAGCAGGTATTTGCGCCTGCCCTATCTAAGCCCAAGGGGCTACCACGCCTTAAGCAAATGATTGACTCATGGCTCAAGATGAGTGTTGGTGGCGATACCTCCAGCTGCTTCTTCATTTCAGGGGCAGCTGAATATGATGACCGCCCCGGGATTGTGCGCGATGAACTAGTACGAAGTGTTGAAGATTGGCGTGCTGCAATGCTCAGAGCTATTAAAGAATCGATTACAGCCGGCCATTTAAAAAAATCGGTCAATGCAGATGCCCTGCTGTTTCAACTTTACAGCATAGTGCTCGGCGTTCACCATGATTCGCGCTTTTTGGGCCACTCCAAAAGCCTTACCACTGCAAATAAGTTAATCAAAGAAATCTTTGCAAGCAACAAAGTAAATAAATAAACCTAACAACCATCTTTCTCGAAAAGTTATATGCCCCAATACAACCCTCCCTTGCGCGACATACAGTTTGTTATTCATGAGCTCCTCAATGCGGATAAAGCCTTTGCCGCCTTGCCGGCATTTGCAGATGTAGATAAAGACACCATCAATCAGATTATTGAAGAGGCCGGAAAATTCGCAACGGAGATTGCCTTTCCCTTGAATCAAGTGGGCGACAAAGAGGGTTGTACACGCCATGAAGATGGGTCTGTCACCACCCCCGCTGGATTTAAAGATGCTTATCAGCAATATGTGGACAGCGGCTGGCCTGCATTGTCATGTGACCCTGAGTATGGTGGGCAAGGATTGCCGCAGTTACTCAATAGCGCTCTATATGAAACACTAAATTCTGCAAACCAGTCTTGGGCGATGTATCCAGGTTTATCGCACGGTGCATACGAATGCCTACATGCTCACGGGACAGATGCTCAGAAGAAAATTTATCTTGAGAAATTGGTGTCTGGTCACTGGACTGGCACGATGTGTCTCACTGAACCTCAATGTGGCACCGACTTAGGTATTTTGAAGACTAAGGCGGAACCTCTAGCAGATGGAAGTTATTCCATCACAGGCACAAAGATCTTCATCTCTAGCGGTGAGCACGACTTTACCGACAATATTGTTCACTTAGTCTTGGCGCGACTGCCAGACTCGCCTAAGGGCACCAAAGGAATTTCTTTATTTGTAGTTCCAAAGTTTTTGATCAATGCAGACGGCAGCTTGGGTGCAAACAATCAAGTTTCTTGCGGCTCACTAGAGCATAAGATGGGTATACATGGCAATGCGACCTGCGTCATGAACTTTGATGGTGCGATTGGTACGCTTGTAGGAGAGCCTCACAAAGGTCTTAATGCGATGTTTGTGATGATGAATGCCGCACGCTTAGGTGTAGGCATGCAAGGCCTTGGCTTGACGGAGGTTGCTTATCAGAACTCTGCCGCCTATGCCAAAGAGCGCTTACAAATGCGCAGTCTTACTGGCGCTAAAGAGCCTGAAAAGGCAGCTGATCCGATCATTGTGCATCCAGATGTGCGCAGAATGCTGCTCACACAGAGAGCCTATGCTGAAGGTGGTCGGGCCTTTGCTTATTGGGTCGCCTTAATGATTGATACGGAACTGAATCATCCGGATGAAAGTGTTCGTAAAGATACTGCTGATATGGTCACCCTGCTCACCCCCATCATTAAAGCTTTCCTCACAGATAACGCGTTCACTGCTACAAATGAAGGCTTACAAGTTTTTGGTGGGCATGGCTATATTGCCGAATGGGGCATGGAGCAATATGTTCGTGATGCACGTATTAATATGATTTATGAAGGTACTAATACGATTCAATCCCTTGATCTTTTGGGGCGCAAAGTACTTGGTGATATGGGTGCGAAACTCCGCAAGTTTGGCAAACTCGTTGAAACTTTCATTGAAGAAGAAGGTGTTCGCAAAGAAATGCAGGAGTTCATCGACCCCTTAGCCGACATCGCTACCAAGGTAGAGAAACTGACCAAAGAAATTGGCATGAAAGCCATGATGAACCACGAAGAAGTGGGGGCTGCGGCCGTTCCTTATCTTCGTACTGTAGGGCATTTGGTCTATGCATATCTCTTTGCCCGTATGGCCAAAATTGCTTTGGCCAATAAGTCAAGTAATGATCCTTTTTATCAGGCCAAAATCGCAACTGCCCGCTTCTACTTTGACAAGCTCCTTCCTGAAACTGCCACCTTGATTCGCCAGGCACGCGCTGGCTCGAAATCATTAATGGCAATGCCTGCTGAACTCTTCTGAAAGACTGGATATGACTGAAAATAACATCATTAAAAAAGTGGCCATTTTGGGTGCCGGAGTGATGGGCGCTCAAATTGCCGCTCAATGTATTAATGTTGGTCTCCCAGTAATTTTATTTGACCTGCCTAGCAAATCTGATGATGGCAAGACAGTGAATAAAAATGCTATCGCACTAAAGGCTATTGAGAATCTTAAAAAACTGAAGCCAGCACCCTTAGGCTTAGCAGTAGATGCAAATTTGATTGTTGCAGCCAACTACGAAGATGATTTGGCTCTTCTAGCAGATTGTGATCTAATTATTGAGGCAATTGCTGAGCGTCTAGATTGGAAACATGCCCTCTATGAAAAAGTAGGGCCCCATATTCCGGCGCATGCCCTCTTTGCCACCAATACCTCTGGCTTACCGATTGGTGAGCTAGCCAAGGGATTTTCTGGTGACCTCAAGCAGCGTTTTTGTGGAGTCCATTTCTTTAATCCGCCAAGGTATATGCACCTGCTAGAACTTATCCCAGCAAGCGATACTGATCCAGCGGTATTAGATGCTCTTGAAACCTTCATGACCTCCACTATGGGCAAAGGTGTTGTTCGAGCAAAAGATACGCCGAATTTTATTGGTAATCGCGTGGGAGTTTTCTCGATTCTTGCTGTGTTTGCAGAGGCTCAAAAATATGGTCTGGGTTTTGATGAGGTAGATGCGATTACTGGTAGTAAATTAGGTCGCGCTAAATCTGCCACCTTTAGAACGAGTGATGTTGTTGGTTTGGACACCATGGCTCACGTCATCAACACCATGGAAGTCGCTTTACAAGACGACTCCTTTTCAACCTTATTCAAAACACCGGATGTTGTTGCCAAGTTGATTGCTAAAGGCGCTTTGGGTCAGAAGACTAAAGCGGGTTTTTATCGCAAGGATGGCAAAACAGTACTTGTATTAGATGCTACTACTGGAGAATACAAGCCCTCTACTGCCACAATCGAACCCATTATTGAGCGCATTCTTAAAAAGCCGATTGCCGAACGTCTTGAGCTTCTCAGAAACACCGATGATCCACAGGCGCAATTCTTATGGTCTATTTATCGGGACATCTTCCACTATTGCGCCATTCATCTAGGGAGCATTGCGGATTCTGCTCGTGAAATTGATTTTGCAATGCGGTGGGGTTATGGCTGGGATAAGGGTCCATTTGAAGATTGGCAAGCTGCTGGTATTACGCAAGTGGCTAACTGGATCAAAGAGGATATCGAAGCAGGCAAGACGCTCAGTAAAGAGCCTTTGCCAGCTTGGGTATTTAGCGGCCCTGTTACAGAGAAGCAGGCTTTCCATACACCAGAGGGATCGTGGTCTGCAGCAGAAGGAAAATATATTCCGCGTTCCTCCCTTCCCGTCTACAAGAAGCAAGCATTTAGAGCATCTCTTCTGGGTGATGGTTCACCCGATCCAAGAACGGCTGGTACCACCATCTATGAGAATCCAGACCTGCGCGCTTGGGTAGATGAGCGTCAACCAGAGGTCTTGATTGCTTCGTTTAAATCCAAGATGAATACCTTTAGTCCTGATGTATTAAATGGACTTCAAAAGGCCGTTAAGATTGCTGAAGAACATTATTCTGGTTTGGTTATTTGGCAACCCACCTCATTGAAGTTAGGTACACCTGGCGGACCTTTCTCTGCAGGTGCAAATTTAGAAGCTGCCCTACCCATGGTTATGAAGAGCGGTCCGTCTGGAGTTGAGCCTTTTGTAAAACTCTTCCAAGACACCATGATGAGAGTTAAATACTCTCAAGTACCAGTGGTCGCTGCAGTATCGGGTGTTGCATTGGGTGGTGGCTGTGAGCTCGTGCTGCAATCCGCGCGTAGAGTTGCAGCAATGGAAAGCTATATCGGCTTAGTTGAAGTTGGTGTTGGGTTACTTCCTGCGGGAGGCGGCCTTAAAGAAGCGGCCATTCGTGCGGCTCAAGGTGTAAATCTTGCAGGCAACACTAACTTCCTAGATTTCACTAAAGCCTCTTTCGAAAATGCTGCCATGGCAAAAGTATCTTCATCTGCCCAAGAAGCAATGAGGATGGCTTACTTGAAAACAGGCGACATTATTGTCGCTAACGTATATGAATTACTTGCGCTGGCGCAAAGCCAAGTTAAAGCAATGCGTTATTCAGGTTATAGGCCACCGATTCCAACGCTTATTCCTGTAGGCGGACGTTCTGTTGCTTCAACTGTGATGGGCCAAGTGGTGAATATGCGAGATGGGGGATTCATCTCTGAACATGATGCCCATATTGCTCAAAAAATTATTGAAATTATTACTGGTGGTAATGTTGATGCAGGCACCCTCGTAACTGAAGAGTGGCTCCTGAAACTAGAGCGTCAAGCTTTTGTGGAATTGATTGGGCATCCCAAAACAATGGAGCGCATTATGGGCCTGCTCCAAAACGGCAAACCGGTTAGAAACTAGGCACTCAAACACAATACGAGAACATATTCATGATTAAAAATATTCAAGACGCTTATATTGTTGCCGCCACTCGGAGTGCTGTTGGCAAATCAGGTAGAGGCTCTTTACGCAACACTAGACCGGATGACTTGTTGGGCAATGCCCTTCAACACGTTCTTACACAAGTACCTACACTGGATCCTGCTGCGATTGAAGATGCCATCATCGGCTGCGCTATGCCAGAGGCACAACAAGGCTTAAACATTGCACGTATTGGTCTACTGCTGGGTGGACTGCCCAATACTGTTGGCGGCATTACCGTAAATAGATTTTGCTCCTCTGGATTAAATGCTATAGCAATGGCTGCTGATCGCATTCGGGTAGGCGAAGCTGACATCATGATTGCTGGCGGTGTCGAATCAATGAGTATGGTTCCTATGGGCGGCAATACTCCGTCCATGTCTCCAGCAATATTTATGGGCGATGAAAATATTGGAATAGCCTATGGTATGGGTTTAACCGCCGAAAAAGTAGCTCAGCAATGGAAGATCAGCCGTGAAGATCAAGATGCCTTCGCTCTCGCCTCCCATCAAAAGGCGCTTGCTGCTCAAGCCGCTGGTGAATTTAATGCTGAAATCTTTCCAGTTAAAATAGCCAATCGAGCTATGAACTTAGACCAAGGTCAAGTCGATATCGAATGGAGTGAGTTTGCAAAGGACGAGGGTCCGCGTATTGATACCTCTCTTGAAGGTCTGGCCAGACTGAAATCGCCTTTTGCTGCTAAAGGGAGTGTTACTGCTGGCAATAGCTCACAAACATCGGATGGTGTTGGTGTTCTTATTCTCGCTAGTGAAAAGGCCATTAAAACTTTTGGCCTCACCCCTCTTGCACGCTTTGTGAGTTTTGCGATCAAAGGTGTTCCCCCTGAGATTATGGGTATTGGACCCAAAGAGGCTATTCCCGCAGCACTGAAGTTGGCAGGACTCACTCAGCAAGATATTGATTGGCTTGAATTAAATGAAGCTTTTGCTGCCCAGTCACTAGCAGTTATTCGTGATTTGCAGCTAGATCCGAGCAAAGTCAATCCATTGGGAAGCGCCATTGCATTGGGGCATCCCTTAGGTGCAACTGGAGCTATCCGTGCTGCAACAGCAATACATGCGTTACAAAGACGCAATCTCAAGCATGCAATGGTGACCATGTGCGTTGGCACAGGTATGGGCGCTGCTGGAATTTTTGAACGTTGTTAAAACGATTTGGAGACTCAATCATGATAAAAAAACAATTCTCTATCTTCTCCATCTGTTTGCTTAGCATAGTCTACGGCAATGCTTATGCTCAAAGTGCAGATCCTGCTATTGGTGTCTGGAAAACGATTGATGACAAAACCAATCAACCTGCTTCTTTAATCAAAATTGAACAAGTGAATGGGGTTTTGGAAGGAACCATCATTAAGACCTTTCCAAGACCTAATGAAACGCCATTGGTTTACTGCAATCTATGCAAAGATGATCGCAAAGATAAACCGATTGTTGGGATGAAAATCATGACCGACTTGAAGCAAGATGAATCTGGAGCTTGGTCAGGAGGAAAAATCCTAGATCCTAAAGAAGGTGAGATCTACAAGGTAAAAATTGTGACTGAAGATGGGAAAAAAATGGATGTCCGTGGCTATATTGGGATTCCCCTCTTAGGCAGAACCCAAGTTTGGTACAAGGCTGAACAGTAGGTTTTTCTAATTTGAAATATAAGCCAAGCTAATCTAGATCTTTAAATTTTGGAACACGTTTTTCCATAAAGGCGCTTAAAGCCTCTTTGGCTGCTGGGCCTTTTAGCCTTTCCATAAATAAGCTCGCTTCAGCATCTATTTGCTCGAGTATTTCTGATTTCAATCTACCACTCTTTAATAGTGCTTTGGTCTGTAATAGCGATCCAGAAGACATCGCTGTCAGCGCCTTTGCCCGCTCCTCTGCATAGTGAAGTGCGGAGGATTCCAATATTATCTTGTTAACAAAACCCATTTTGTAGGCCTCCTCTGCTGACAAAGGTTCGCCGAAGAATAAAATTTCTGAGGAGCGTTGGTGCCCAATAAGATGAGGCATCAATAAAGTGATGGCGCCTTCTGGAACCAAGCCGAGCGCAACAAATGGAAAAATAAATCTTGCACCTTTTTGGGCGTAGACCAAATCGCAATGAAATAACATGGTTGAGCCAATGCCCACTGCAAAACCATCAACGGCAGCAATCAGCGGCTTTTTGAGCTCTGCAAGAGACCTAAGTAAATTAATGGGCGGAGCATCTTCGAGCGTAATCGGCGAGTTTATAAAATCCTGAATATCGTTACCAGCTGAAAAAGTATTGCCTGCTCCTGAAAGCAAAATGACCTTAACCGCAGGATCCTGATCTCCAGCAATCAGTACCTCTCTCAACTCTCGATACATCGCGCCAGTAAATGAATTTTTTTTCTCGGGACGATTAAATACTATCTTCAGTATTCCTTCTAGCTGTTGATGCTCAATCATGCGATGAATTGCCTTCAGTTGTATCGATGGGATCGAATCATATCAACTGCCTTTTCGGCAATAGCCATGATAGGAGCGTTTGTATTGCCGCCAATGAGCGTAGGCATGATCGAGCCATCAACAACGCGCAAGCCCTCGATCCCGTGAACCTGAAGTTTTGAATTCACGACAGACATAGCATCATTACCCATCTTACAAGTACCTACAGGGTGATAGACAGTATCGGCCCTATTGCGGATGATCTGGCGAATATCATCATCAGTATGCACATTCGGTGTAAAAATATCTTTCTGCCTAATATTGGCGAATGTGGGGGCATCCATCAGTTTTTTGGTCAACTTATAGCCTTTCACCAGGGTTTCCAAGTCATCATCCTCCTTTAAAAATCCAGGATCGATCAGTGGTGCTTCATGCATGCTGTTGCTAGCTAATGTGAGTTGCCCACGACTCTTTGGCCGAAGCACACATACATGGCATGAGTAACCGTGAGCCATATGTAATTTGCGTGCATGATCTTCAACCAAGCTCACTACAAAATGTAATTGCACATCCGGTGCATCTAAATTGGGGTCTGTTTTGAGAAAGCCTCCCGCTTCTGCAAAGTTGGTAGCAATCATGCCTTGGCGCGTGCGGATGTATTTCATGATCTCGCCAGTTAGTCTTACCGTTCCACCCAGAGAGATGCCAATCAGATCTAAGCTTTTTGCAGAATAGCCAAATATAAAGTCTGGATGGTCTTGCAGATTTTTCCCTACCCCTGGTAGATCGTGAATCACCGGAATTCCGAACTTCTGTAATTGCTCTGCAGGCCCAACTCCTGAAACCAATAATAATTGCGGTGTGTGAAAAGCACCAGCGCACAAAATCACTTCTTTGTTGGCTCGAATGATGTGCTGCTTACCTCCCTGGGTATAGCTCACACCAGCCGCACGACGACCTTCGAAGAAAATGCGCTCAACCTGCACTCCAGTTTGGACGTGAAGATTGTGACGCTTGTCCATATGAGGGTGGAGGTATCCACGAGCAGCACTCCAGCGTTCGCCATTTCGATGCGTTACTTGGTAAATACCCAAGCCCTCTTGGCTCTCGCCATTGAAATCATCGTTTATTGGGAAGCCTGCTTCTTTTGCAGCATTGAGATAAAGCTCTTGAAAAGGATTGTGAGA
>Ga0364859_10805_pt1 | contig 11757 bp, 10 predicted proteins | sample ExccelAu500001D3_FD_206911 | JGI IMG/M metagenome (GOLD analysis project Ga0364859, IMG submission 206911) | Enriched cells from Trout Bog Lake Hypolimnion, Wisconsin, USA - BchlTB.Aug20.5000.01 .D3 | ecosystem: Environmental > Aquatic > Freshwater > Lake > Hypolimnion/Profundal zone | place: USA...
GGAGGCTGGTAAAGCTACTCTTAGGCTAGAAAATATTCTAAGAGTGCTCCAAGCCTTGGGTGGCGTATTGAGTGTGGAGGGAATGGATCCCTTCATTGGCAGTAAACAAGCAGGGGCGCGCTAAATGGTTCGAGAATTAAACGTCTGGTTTTTTGGTGAGTGCGTTGGTGTGCTAACTCAAGACGAAGGCTATCTATCTTTTCGATATTTGCCCCAATGGCTGGAATCAAAAAACGCTAAGCCTCTTTCCCAATCTTTGCCTTTAAGTGCCGAACCATTTGGTGACAAGATTGCAAAACCATTTTTTGCTGGCCTATTGCCGGAGGGCAATAAACGCGCGGAAATCGCGAACATCTTAAAGGTATCGAGTAAAAATGATTTCGCGTTGCTAGATGGTATTGGGGGTGAGTGTGCTGGGGCATTGATTTTGTTGGAACCCGGTCAAACACCTCCAGTAGAAGCGCACGCAAGTAAGTCTATAGAGTGGCTAGAAGAAGATCAGCTAATTGGAGTACTGGAGAGGCTACCTAAGAGACCGTTGCTTGCTGGAGAGTCTGGATTAAGACTTTCGCTTGCTGGAGCTCAAGAGAAGTTACCGGTAGTTGTTAGGGAAGTGCAGGGTAAGGATGGTCAAGGTAACCATTTTGAAATTGGCCTACCAAAGAACAATGTTCCTAGCTCGTTCATTCTAAAGCCTGAGATATCAGGCGTTGATGGCAGTGTCTATAACGAAGCATTTTGTCTTGCTTTGGCTAAGGAGTTAAAGCTAAGTGCTGCTGCCGCCAAGATTGGCCGCACAAAAGATAAAACGTATCTATTGGTTGAGCGTTATGACCGTTTTCTTGATAGCAATGGGCAACTAAAAAGATTGCACCAAGAGGATTTCTGTCAGGCCTTAGGTGTAGCGCCTGAGATTAAATACCAGAATGAAGGTGGGCCAACTATTGGTGACGGATTTGCATTGGTGCGTAGAGTAACTAACCCAAGCGCCCCCAATCTTTTGCGACTATTGGACTACATTATTTTTAATTTATTGGTAGGTAACAATGATGCTCACGCAAAGAACTTTTCATTGCTTTATAGTCAAAATGGAATTCAACTAGCACCACTCTATGATGTGTTGTCAACGGCGGTCTACCCTGATCTTAGCGATAGAATGGCAATGAAGATTGGTAGCAAGTATCGATTTGATGAATTGCATGCACGCCATTGGGGGCAGATGGCTGAAGTAGCCCAGTTAGGTGCGCCTCAATTAAAGAGAAGAGTGCTTGAGATTGCCGGTGTATTGCCAACACTTGCACAAAATCTGCATATTCAATTTAAAGCCAAGGGCTGGGATCACCCTATTCTTAATGAAATTACCTCATTGATTAAGGCGCGTTGCAAATTAACGATTGATCGCTTTTCTCTTGCCAAGTAATTTGAGTTAAAAGTGCTCAAAAGGGGTGGTAAATAAACCCTTGAGGAGCATAAAAAAGATAAAAGAAAGACGGATTAAATTTCTAAATAGTTCTATAACACATTATTTATAAAGAGCTTTATTTATAAATTTACTTTGTTATTGACATAAGATTTACTTTGTTTTTATCCCATACTTGCTGGAAAAATTATGCAGTCCAGTAGAGGGCTTATTTGGACTATGGGCATCCATTCCGTCAAGGGCACCCCAAAGGGGTGGCTTTTTATTTTCAGGGCACACTTCATTTTGCAAGCTAGGCTAGTATTTACTATGTTTAATGCGGCACTTTTGTTTTTACGTAACCAAGAGGAATCAATATGATTTTTGTATTCTGGCTAATGGACCGTCCTGGAACGGCCCAATTAAGAGATGAAGTGCGACCTATCCATCGTGAATATCTCGCCAAGTTATCTGATCGCATGGCTTTCTGCGGACCGCTTACTTCTGAAGATGGTCAAACCACTGTCGGAAGTTTATTGGCCATTGATTTTCCGAGCCGTACTGCAGCTGAGGCTTGGATAGCAGCAGAGCCGTTCACGATGGCAGGGGTTTATGAAAAACCCATCATTCATGTTTTCCATAATAAGTGGCCGCAAAAGGTTGGGTTTCCTCCTGCTTGAATTTCAATAAATTAAGGGCTAGAAAATCTAGCCCTTAATTTAGTGTTGCAGAGAATATTTAAATTGGTTTAATTTCTAGCTTTCTAAACTTGATAGTGCCACCAGCAGATTGAAGGCCAATAAGACCTTCTGAGAATTTACTGTCTTCACCATCTGCTACCGTCACAACACCGTTCATCGTTACTTTGAAGTGGCTGCCATTAGCAACGATTTCCATCGTATTCCAGCGTCCGCCAGCCTTATGAATCGGATTCACTTTAGCGACATCGACGATGGCACCAGTTGAATATTCTTGTCCAGGGCGTGTATCCCAGATATTGACTTCATAAGCATTGCCGGCGGTGACAAGGTTCGGGTTTTGGCAGCGAATAAAAATACCGCTATTGGTATTTGACTCAGCCCAAAATTCAGCGCGAATAATAAAGTTCTTATATTTTGCGGAGCTGACTAAAAAGCCCATGGGCTTGTCGCTCACAATCATACCGTTGCCTATCTGCCAATTAGCATTGCCAATAATGTTCCAGCCAGAAAGGCTGACGCCGTCGATCAGGGGGGTAAAGCCATCTTGATTTTGAGCGCTAGCAGAATTGCCAACTAGCAAAACGCTTAGCAAAAAGCCTAGTGCGGCAATTTTTTTGATAAATAACTTCATTGTTGTCTCCGGTTTTATTGATTTCTTGTTATTGAATGGGTAGTTATTTTTACTGGTAAACCCAAAGTTACACAAGTGGCTGTTTTCCCTCGAGTTCTCCCTAAATCAAGTAGACTTACGGGATGAATTCACCTAAATTGCGCTCACTTCTCTTGGTTTCCATTTTTTCCGCCTTGGCCTTATCTGGCTGTGGAAGTATCGAGTCAGCAGCGCAACAGGATTGCACCTCGATTGGTTGGAATATTGGCAGCCAAGGCTATAACGACTGCTATAAGGCCCGGCTTTATGAGCGCAAGCTTGACTACTCACTTCCGCCCGGCGACAAGCCATCCCCATCCCTGCTATAGATTAGGGTAAACCCTAGTTTTAATCCCTTGAGCGCCGTCAAGGACTTAGAGGTCGAAATAACCCAAAATCACACGATGATTTTGCAGGTCGCTATATATGGCTAAATGCTTAAGAATCAACAATTCAATCGGCGCGACTAGAAATTAGAGACTACAAAATATGAATCACCCAAAACCCTCAGGAGAAGTCAAAGCCGTTGCTGTAGCAACTGCAGATGACTTAAGGGAAACCATTCGTCGCAAAAGTAAGCTGAAGGGCCGTCAAGCAGATGACGTTTCTTTGTCCGAAGTGCGTCAGTTGATTGGGGAAGCACCACACCGCCGTGATTTATTGATCGAAAATTTACATAAATTGAATGATGAATATCGTGCTTTGCATGATCGTCATTTAGTTGCTTTGGCAAAAGAAATGAATTTGCCTATGGCTGAAGTTTATGAAGTTGCTACCTTCTACCATCACTTTGAAGTAGTGCGCGGTAATGATCCAGTAGCTGATATCACTGTGCGCGTATGCGATGGCTTGTCCTGCGAATTGGCTGGCGCAAAAAATCTCTTGGAAAAATTACCTGCGATCTTGGGTAATCCCAATGTCAAGGTAATTGCAGCCCCTTGCGTAGGTCGTTGCGAACAGGCACCAGTAGCGGTAGTGCATCAGTATCCCGTCCTATTTGCTACAACAGATAAAGTCGCTGCAGCAGTCAATAACAAGATGACCACTCAGCCATTGGCAAAAGATGATGCGAGTTTTGATCCTGTGGCATTAGCTGAGAAGGGTATTTCTCCTCAAGGCGAAAACCAAGCAGTTTCACCAAGCTATGTTGGTTACGAAGCCTATCGCGCTAAAGGCGGTTATGCCTTAGCAACAGACATTGCCCAAGGTAAGCTTGATGGCGAAAGCATCATCAAGGCTATGGAAAATTCTGGCTTGCGCGGTTTAGGCGGAGCTGGTTTCCCAGCAGGGCGCAAGTGGCGCATTGTTAAAGATCAAATCGCCCCTAAGCTGATGGCGGTCAATATTGACGAAGGCGAGCCGGGAACGTTTAAAGACCGCACGTATTTAGAGCGTGACCCGCATCGCTTCTTAGAAGGTTTGCTGATTGCGGCGAACGTTGTTGGAATTGATGCTTGCTACATTTACTTGCGTGACGAATATCACGGTTGCCGTGAGTTGCTTGAAAAAGAATTAGCCAAGCTCAAAGCCAATCCCCCATTCAAATTACCTTCAATTGAATTACGTCGTGGCGCCGGTGCTTACATCTGCGGTGAAGAATCCGCCATGATTGAGAGTATCGAAGGCAAACGTGGTGAGCCACGCATGCGTCCTCCCTACATTGCACAGGTTGGCCTGTTCGGACGCCCAACACTTGAGCATAACTTTGAAACTTTGTATTGGGTGCGCGATATTGTGCAGCGCGGACCAGAGTGGTTTAGCTCTTATGGTCGTCATGATCGCAAAGGCTTGCGTAGCTATAGCGTCAGTGGTCGTGTGAAGAACCCTGGTGTGAAATTAGCTCCAGCAGGTATTACTATTCAAGAACTCATTGATGAATATTGTGGCGGCATGCAAGACGGTCACCAGTTCTACGGCTATTTACCGGGTGGTGCATCGGGCGGCATCTTGCCAGCTACGATGAATGACATTCCTTTGGACTTTGATACCTTACAGCCTTATGGTTGCTTCATTGGTTCTGCTGCTGTGATGGTGTTTAGTGATCAAGACAAAGCTAGAGATATGGCATTAAATGTCATGCATTTCTTTGAACATGAAAGCTGCGGTCAGTGCACACCGTGCCGCGTTGGCACGGGTAAGGCTGCTAAGTTGATGCAAGCTAAATCCTGGGATCAAGAAACCTTAGAAGATCTAGCGACGGTGATGGTCGATGCTTCGATCTGCGGTCTAGGTCAAGCCGCACCCAATCCGATTCGTTGTATCCATAAATATTTCCCGCAAGAAGTTGCTTGATAGAACTTAGGGAAAAATAAGATAAATATGAACGCACCAACCAATCCTAAAGAGCTCGAACTGCAAACAGTCGAGTTCAAGCTTGACGGCAAAACCATCGTTTCGTACGAAGGTGAAACTATTCTCAAGGCTGCCAAACGCCATGGTGTGGATATTCCGCATCTGTGCTTTAAAGACGGATATCGTCCCGATGGTAATTGCCGTGCATGCGTAGTTGAAATCAATGGTGAGCGCGCCCTGGCACCTAGCTGCTGTCGTAGTGCTACACCTGGCATGGAAGTCAAAGCTAATAGCGAACGCGCTGTTAAGAGTCAAAAGCTAGTGTTAGAGATGTTGCTCTCCGATATGCCGGATGAGGGCTTCAAGTGGGTAGGCGATAGTAAGGAAGAAGAGCAACAGAATCAACATGGTGAGCTAAGCACTTGGGCTGCCCGTATGGACGTGACTGTTCGACCAGAGCTCAAAGCATTACGCCGCGAGAAGGTTGCTAGCGATATCTCCCATCCAGCGATGGCAGTGAACTTAGATGCCTGCATTCAATGTAATCGTTGTGTGCGTGCTTGTCGTGAAGAGCAAGTTAATGATGTGATCGGCTACGCCATGCGTGGCGGCCATAGTGAGATCGTATTTGATCTCAATGATCCAATGGGTGATAGCACCTGCGTTGCATGTGGTGAGTGCGTGCAAGCTTGCCCAACTGGCGCTTTGATGCCAAAAGGTTTGATCGGTTCACAAACCGTCGACCGTAAGGTGGATTCAGTTTGCCCATTCTGTGGCGTAGGCTGTCAAATTACCTATAACGTAAAAGATGAAAAGATTGTTAGCGTAGAGGGCCGTGATGGACCCGCTAATCACAACCGCCTTTGCGTTAAGGGCCGCTTTGGGATGGATTACATTCATAACCCACAGCGCTTAACAAAACCTTTGATTCGTAAGGCTGGTGTTCCCAAAGATGAGAATGCTATTCAGAATCCACAAGACTGGTCAAGCGTCTTCCGTGAAGCGACTTGGGAAGAGGCTTTGGAAGTTGCTGGTGGTGGACTTAAAAAACTCAAAGACAAGCATGGTTTAAAAGTATTGGCTGGCTTTGGTTCAGCCAAGGGTAGTAACGAAGAGGCCTATTTATTCCAAAAGTTGGTCCGCACTGGTTTTGGTAGTAACAACGTTGACCATTGCACGCGTCTTTGCCATGCATCTTCTGTCGCAGCATTACTTGAAGGCGTTGGCTCTGGCGCAGTAAGTAATCAAGTCAATGATGTTGAGCACTCCAGCATGATTTTCTTGATTGGCTCAAATCCAACTGCCAATCATCCAGTAGCGGCAACTTGGTTTAAAAATGCCGCTAAACGCGGCGCAAAAATTGTGCTGTGCGATCCTCGTAGCACTGAGATTAGTAAGCATGCTTGGCGCACCATGCAGTTTAAGCCTGATACTGATGTGGCAATGCTCAATGCCATGATCTATACGATTATTGAAGAGGGTTTAGTTGATCAAGACTTCATTGAAAATCGCGCCAATAACTTTGAAGCCCTAAAAGAAAATATCAAAGGCTATAGTCCTGAGGCAATGGCTCCTGTCTGCGGCATTCCAGCGGAAACTTTGCGTGAAGTTGCTCGTGAATTTGCTACCACTAAGTCGGCGATGGTGTTGTGGGGCATGGGCGTTAGCCAGCACGTGCACGGCACAGATAATGCACGTTGCTTAATTGCCTTAGTGAGTATTACCGGTCAAATTGGTAAGCCTGGTTCTGGCTTACATCCATTACGTGGTCAGAACAACGTACAGGGCGCCAGTGATGCAGGATTGATTCCGATGATGTTCCCGAACTATCAACGGGTTGATAATCCTGCAGCACATGCATGGTTTGAAAAATTCTGGGATACCCCATTAGATCAGAAACCTGGCTACACAGTAGTTGAGATCATGCATAAGATCACGGCACCCGATAGCGATCCCGATAAGATTCGTGGAATGTATGTCGAGGGTGAAAATCCTGCAATGAGCGATCCTGATTTGAATCATGCGCGTCATGCACTGGCTTCTTTAGAGCATCTTGTTGTGCAAGACATCTTCATGACAGAAACTGCGCTTCTAGCGGACGTCGTTTTACCAGCAAGCGCTTGGCCTGAGAAAGTTGGCACCGCCAGTAACACTGACCGTATGGTGCAGATGGGCAAGAAGGCGATCAATCCTCCTGGCGATGCAAAGCCTGATCTTTGGATCATTCAGCAGATCGCTAAACGGATGGGCTTGAACTGGAACTATCAAGGTCCTGATGATGGGGTTGCAGAGGTCTATGACGAAATGCGTCAAGCCATGCATGCAGCGATCAATGGTATTACTTGGGAGCGTCTCGAAAAAGAATCTAGCGTGACCTATCCCTGTTTATCTGCTGAAGATCCTGGTCGCCCAATTGTCTTTAATGACAAATTTGATACCAAGGATGGCAAAGTCAAACTCGTGCCTGCTGACATCATTCCGGCTAATGAGCGTCCAGATGCAGATTACCCATTTGTATTGATTACAGGCCGTCAGCTAGAGCATTGGCATACTGGCAGTATGACGCGCCGTGCCACTGTGCTCGATGCGATCGAGCCAATGGCTACTGTCTCTATGAATGGTGAGGATATGACCCAGCTAGGCGTTTCTGCTGGCGATGTGATTACCGTTCAATCAAGACGTGGCGAGGTGGGGATTCATGTGCGTAGAGATGATGGCACTCCGCGTGGCGTAATCTTTATTCCGTTTGCTTACTATGAAGCTGCGGCAAACTTGATTACCAATGCTGCCTTAGATCCATTTGGCAAGATTCCAGAGTTCAAGTACTGCGCAGTCAAGCTCGCCAAAGGCGGTCATGCTGCCCCAGTAATGGGCTACGGCACTAATGATCCTAAGAGGCAGAAAGTAACATCTGTTTCGTAAAAGATAGCATCTCACCTAAACCCTGCCTTTAAGGTGGGGTTTTTATTTTAGGTTTGCCCATCTGCAAAATTGTAGATACAATGTAGATACATTTTAAGCAAAGGGGCATCTATGCAAACTATCATTAAAAAGTGGGGTAATAGTCCTGCATTGCGTTTAAATACTGCTGTCATGAAGTCTGCTCACTTGAATATTGATCAGCTTGTTTCGGTTAAGGTGCAGAGGGGTCGAATAGTGATTGAGCCAATCGTTCAGAGGGAATACCAGCTTGATGAATTACTTGCTGGAATAACTGCCAAAAATCTTCATCATGAAAATGATTTTGGTGGGCCCGTAGGCAAAGAATTGCTCTGATGGTTAAGACTTATATTCCAAACGCTGGGGATATTGTTTGGTTGGAGTTTGATCCTCAAGCTGGACACGAGCAAGCAGGGCGTCGCCCCGCCGTGGTTTTAACACCAGAAGCCTATAACAAAAAAACAAGTTTGATGATTTGCTGTCCCTTGACTACAAAAATCAAAGGCTATCCATTTGAGGTCTTGGTAGAAATTGATGGCGTTCAATCTGCGATTCTTTCTGATCAAGTCAAATCTCTGGATTGGAAGACTCGCAAGGCAAAATATAAGGGTGCAGTCAGCGCTTTTGCTCTTACCGAGGTGCGAAGTAAGGCCAAAGCGCTTCTTTCAATAACGTAAATATGTCGCAATTAATTCATTTGGTGAATTTAAGCTAGCATATGCAAATATTGCTTGGCAAGGAAAGCAATTTTCATGTTGTTGATGAGCAAATTAATTTCTGGGCAAGTTTGGGTAAGGCTTGCATAGACAATTCAGAATTGCCAACCAGCATTGTAGCTGACTGTTTGGCGTCCCTTAGCGGGGCTAAAAGTCAGGGATTTGCACCTTTTATTCCTCGAACGACTGCTTAATGGGGTGAAAAATACCAAGAATCCTATTGCCATTTAGAATTAACACTCCATGGCCAGTTCAAAACCCCAAACTTCAACAGTTAATCCCAAAGCAGAGTTACCCGTCCTGATTATCGGAGCAGGCCTAGCAGGCTTAACGGTGGCTTTGCACATGGCTGAGACTCAGCCGGTCATTATTATGGCCAAGCGTGCTCTCGGTGAGGGTGCCACAGCGTGGGCGCAAGGCGGCATTGTTGGGGTCGTTGATAAAGAGCATGACAGTATTGACGCTCACGTAGAGGACACCTTAAATGCGGGGGCTGGACTCGTAGTCGAGTCAACGGCTCGGTATATTGCGGAAGAAAGCTCTGATGCAATCCAATGGCTGGTCGATCAAGGCGTGCCATTTACCCCCGATGAGACTGGTCCAATGGGTTTGCACTTAACCCGTGAGGGTGGTCATAGCCAGCGTCGCATTGCGCATGCAGCTGATTCAACCGGTAAGGCTATCCATGAAGTGCTGCTCGATAAAGCGCGCGCGCATAAAAATATTCAACTACTTGAGCATTGGATTGCTCTAGATCTCATTACCAATCGTCATTTAGATGTTAAGACTGCGCGCACTAAGCCAAATCGTTGCTATGGCGTGTATGCACTGGATATTAAAAATAATCGCGTTGAAACCATTGAGGCGAAGTCTGTAGTTCTAGCTACTGGTGGTGTTGGTAAGGTGTATCGCTACACCAGTAATCCTGACACCGCTACTGGTGACGGTATTGCCATGGCTTGGCGAGCGGGTTGTCGCATTGGCAATATGGAATTTATTCAGTTTCATCCGACATGCCTGTATCACCCCAGCGATCGCACCTTCCTCATTACTGAGGCAATGCGCGGTGAGGGCGGTTTACTCAAGCTGCCTGATGGCACTCGTTTTATGCCAGAGCATGATGAGCGTAATGAATTAGCTCCGCGCGATATTGTTGCTAGAGCCATTGACTTTGAGATGAAAAAGCATGGCCTCGACTATGTGCACCTAGACGCTACTCATCTAGGTGAAGCGTTTATTAAAGAACACTTTCCAATGATCTATGCGCGTTGCATGAGTTTGGGTCTAGATATTACTAAAGAGCCTATACCAGTTGTGCCAGCAGCGCATTACGCTTGTGGTGGCGTGGTCACCGATCTCAAAGGCCGTACAGATTTAGCGGGTCTCTATGCAGTGGGCGAGGCAACCTACACCGGTTTGCATGGCGCCAATCGTTTGGCCAGCAATTCCTTGTTAGAGTGCATCGTGATTGGTAAAGCTGCCGCTGCTGATATAGCAGAGCTTAAAACACCAATTCTGCCAAAACTTCCTCTATGGGATGAGAGTCAGGTAGAGGATGCTGATGAACAAGTGGTGATTGCCCATAACTGGGATGAGTTACGTTCTTTGATGTGGAACTATGTCGGTATTGTGAGAACCAACCGTCGATTAGAGCGGGCATTGCATCGCATCAAGCTATTAAGGTATGAGGTGCAAGAGTATTACGCTAACTTTAAAGTCACGCGAGATCTGATTGAGCTACGTAACTTACTAGAGTGTGCAGAGTTGATCGTACGTTCAGCTTTAATGCGCAGAGAAAGTAGGGGGCTGCACTACAGCCGTGACTACCCAGGCACTTGGGCGGTTTCTTATCCTACGATTTTGACCCCTCAGGCAGAAGGAACTTCTGAAGCCCCCGAGACCTAAATCGATTTACAGAGAGCCTTTTAGAACTGCCTCTTTTATATGTTTGCTTAAGCGGGTTTGCCATCCCTTACCACTTGCACGTAATTTTTCTAACACATCAGAATCTAATCTAAGGCTAAGCATTTCCTTTGCATTTTTAATTGGTGGGCGACCAACACCTCTTTTGATGAGGGTGTCACCAATATAGACGTGGGCATTTTTGAACCACTCTTCATCTGCTTCTGGTGCGTCATCTGGATCAACCCATTCTTCTTTCATATTTTTTGATTTCACGTTCATTTGCTCTCCTCATACTAATGATTCGTTTGATTGCACCCCTGTATGTCCAGACAATAAATACTGGTCGATCATCTAAATATCCAAAGGTTCTGATTCGTACTTCCCCATAATCTTTTCTGTAATCAATTTGATCCATATGAGACCCATCGAATACCTCATTTGCCCTGGCCATATTCAGTCCACGTGCCAATAAGGTAATTTCTCGCTTCACATCATCAAACTCAATCACGCATTCACCCAATTAATGTATATACAAAAATAATTAATGTCAATACAAAAATTGAGAAAGAGAAGGCTAGCCCAATAGATGCATGGGCTTTAGTCTAGAAATGAAAAACCCTACTGAATATCAGTAGGGTTTGAAGAGTTAGTCAGTCAAAGACTAACGAAGGGGGTTGTTACAAAATACGCATTGAGAAATCCACCGCATTGACATCCTTGGTGAGCTTACCAAGGGAGATGCGATCAACACCCGTAGCAGCAATTGCTCGCATTTGATCTAAGTTAATTCCGCCGGAAGCTTCTAGCAGAGCGCGGCCAGCAGTAAAGGTAACAGCCTCTTTCATTTGCTCGGTAGTGAAGTTATCAATCAAGATGCTTTTTGCACCTGCAGCTAGAGCTTCTTGTAGCTCCGCAAAGCTTTCTACTTCAATCTGAATATCCACCCCAGAATGTAATTCTGCTGCAGCTTTGAGTGCAGCAGCAATGCCACCGGCAGCAGCAATATGATTCTCTTTAATCAAAATACCATGCCATAGTGCAAGACGTTGGTTCTGGCCACCACCCACACGCACTGCGTATTTCTGAGCTTGACGTAATCCCGGAATAGTTTTGCGTGTATCGAGCACAGCGCAGCCTTTAGGGTTGGGGCTTTCC
>Ga0364859_10809_pt1 | contig 11747 bp, 14 predicted proteins | sample ExccelAu500001D3_FD_206911 | JGI IMG/M metagenome (GOLD analysis project Ga0364859, IMG submission 206911) | Enriched cells from Trout Bog Lake Hypolimnion, Wisconsin, USA - BchlTB.Aug20.5000.01 .D3 | ecosystem: Environmental > Aquatic > Freshwater > Lake > Hypolimnion/Profundal zone | place: USA...
GTGGTTATGGCGAGTTTACCATTGCCCCTGACAGTAAGGGTAGCGTGAGCAACTGCAGCGAATGTAAAATGTACAAAGGCCAGTGGTATGACGATGTAAAAAGCGGCCCCGGAAAATGTTACGACCTGAAAGGCAAGCTGATATATGAAGGGGTGTTTGTGAATGATGCGCCCAGCGGCGATTATCCTAACAGGTGAGGAAACCGGATGCGGTCATGCCATTTCATTGCTCTATAGTTCTATTTGCGGATTGTGGCATTTTATGATACCTGAAACAGTTTTATGGCCCAGGGCATTTCCCAGCCATAGCTGATAGGTTCCCGTAATGAGCGATTGGGATACTGTGGTAATGTTGATAGCCGCACTGTCTATCGTATAACCCATGCCTCCATTATATACTTCAACAAATTCGTTACTAGTGGCAATGGTGTCCTGCGGATATAATTGGTATAGCCCCGTGTTACCGGCAGGGCCCGTGACGTTATAGACATTAAACGCTATAGGGAATTGTGTGCTTGCCACTGTACGTATGGTAATGAAATCGCCGGTCATCAATTCATCCAATGTAACATAAAGGCTGGTATCAAAGTAAGTGATACCGTTGTCAACAACTGTAAACGTGTCTATATCCGGAGAAAATATGGACACCGTAGTGGGCACCACCTGGTCCTTATTACATGCGGTGAACAATGCCAGGCTGATAAGGATAAGTGAAATTCGTTTCATGACCATTGGATAATTATCGATTAGCTGTTTCTATAAGGTTATCATTTCTTAATTTATCTGTGCATTATAACACCTTAATATCCCGCTTAATGTTTTGTCGTTTGCACCATTCCCCAACCAAATGATATAACTACCTTTTACAGTATCAAGGCCTGCATAGGTAATATTGAACATCAAACTATCGATCACATATACATCCTGGTTGCCGTCACTTACCCGGGCCAAATAATAAAGGCCGCTTACAAAGCTGTCAGCCAGCACTACTTTGTATACCCCCAAACTGTTCAATGAGGCGCAGGGAAGACCTGATATCTCTATCGTATACGGGAAAAAATTTGTCGCGCTGGTGTACAATGCAAATTCAGATCCGGTTGAGGTTTTAGTTATATTACAACTGAGTTGCAACAGGCCGGCGCTGTCGGTATAAGTCACGCCATTATCGGTAAGTGTGATCGTATCTACCGGGACCGGGCTTGAAATTATTTTTGTACTGCCGCCGGTGGATACATTTTTATTGCAGGCAGCAAACATTGCCAGTGCAAGCGCGATAAGGAATATCTTCTTCATAAAGGGTTAATGATACCTTATAAAGATATGAAAATGATTTAACACAAAATAAAAATAATGCAAGTGTACTTATGGAATATTTTTGTAGTTTTATCAAAATTGCGTGATGAAAAACTTACTCCTGCTGATATGTGTTTGCATAATGGCCTGTGCGGTGCAAAACGCCTATGGCTCATTTGCGGTAAAACCTGCCGGCAACTTTAGCCCTGCCGCACAGCCCGCAGCGCCAGCAGCCACCCACACCACAACCGTACATAAAACCGGCCTCACCTACCGCATCAGGGAGCGTGTACACTCCCTGCTCATGCCGCCAAAACTATACGGCATAGAAAACAAAAAAGGCATCTTCGGCACACTGGCATTGGTATGTGGCATACTCAGTTTTATTCCGGTTTATGGCATGCTCTTTGGCGCTGCTGCTATAGTGCTGGGCTGCATAGGCATACACCGGCACCAGAAGCTGGCGGTGCTGGGGCTTGTGCTGGGCAGCGTAGGTATACTGGCCAATATTGTGTATCTCGCCATTATCATTATTGAGTCTTTCAGTGGGTTTGCACTAGCCGTATTTTAACCTTTTGCGGGCATTTTACTTTATTTTTGCGGCCATACAAAACTATACATGAAAAAGATACTGCCGCTGCTGTGCCTGTGTATTATGATGTGCGCAGGATGCGAATACTCATCGAATGCGCTTACCGGTAAAGGCCTGGAAAAACTATACAAGAAAGATTATGCCGGCGCTATAAATGACTTTAACCGGTCTATAGCCCTGCATGGCAAAAATGCCAGTGCCTACTACAACCGCGGCCTCGCCAAGTACTGCCTGCAAGACCGCATGGGCGCCATTGCCGATTTTGACAAGGCCATTGAGATACAGCCGTTGTTCCCGCCGGCATTTTACAACAGGGCGGAAGTAAGAACTGACCTTAAAGATTATGATGGCGCAATAGACGACTACACTATGGCCGTGAACCTGGACCCCAAAGACGGTAAGGCGCTGTATAATATGGGCGAACTGAAAATACAAATGAAAAACTATGCAGGCGCACTGGGCGACCTGACCCGCGCCATAGCCGTGGCGCAAACAGACACCGATGGACACACTTACCTGGCTATGAGCTATATGAACCGCGCACTGGCAAAATATTACCTGCTCGATTACCCAAAAGCCCTCGCCGATATGGACTCGGCACTGGCAATAATGCCCAACGGCATACAGGCGCTCTACAACCAGGGCTACATGAAATACGAGCATGCCGACTATCCCGGCGCACAGGCTTCATTTAATAAAATACTCACCATTGATCCCAAATATGCCGCAGCCATATTCTTCAATGGTATGATCGATATAAAAACAGGGTATAAAGACATAGGGTGCGGAGAGCTTTCCAAAGCCGCAGGCCTGGGTATTGCCGAGGCAAAAGATACGATCAGTAAGTATTGCAGGTAAAAATGCAGCTTTGTGAGGTTGAAAAACTATAAATTTATTTTTGTACGTTTATGAAAACAACCTTATGAAGAAGATATTGCTGCTGCTGGGTGTGTGGATGATGATGGGGTGCAATTTTGCATCAAATGATCTCAATACAACCGGCCTGAAAAAATTAAACCAACAAAATTATCATGGAGCCATTGAGGATTTTAATAAGGCAATAGCACTGAATGAAAATAATGGCGTTGCATATTACAACCGGGGCCTTACAAAAGGCTACATAGGTGATACCGCCGGTGCCTTGGCCGACTATGATAAAGCGATATCACTCCGGAAAACAGACAAAAATGCAACGCTTTATTTAGCGCTCTGCTATTGCAATAGAGGCTTAATTAAAAGCAGCAAAAAAAATAATGAAAGCGCTATAGACGATTATGATGAAGCTATACGCTTAAATCCATCCATGGGTATCGCCTTATTCGATAAAGCACATGTCGAATACACACTTAACGAATATGACAAAGCTATAATCGATTTCACAAAAGCGATCGAAATAGCAAAAACTGATACATTCGCCAACCAATATTACTCGTTCAGCTACATGTCTCGAGGCGTTTGTTTATATCAGCAACATAAATACGACGAAGCATTTACCAACCTGGACACGGCTTTGATCATAGACCCTAAAAATACGCTGGCGCAATATAATAAAGCCGTTTTCTATTACGAAAGGGGTAATTATGCAGATGCAGCAGAAAACTTCAACCTACTTACAAAACAACCGAAGTATGCTGTAGTAAATTACTATCTGGCAATGATAGACATAAAAAACGGCTACAAAGATATTGCCCGTGGAGAATTGAATAAAGCAAAAAATGGGGGGTTGCCTGGCATGGCAGACACTATTAAAAAATATTTCCCTTAAATAAAACCTTATGAAGAAGATACTGCTGCTGCTGGGCGTGTGGATGATGATGGGGTGCAATTTTGCAGCAAATGACCTTAATACTACCGGAGCTAAAAAACTCAAAGAAGGCGACTATAGTGGTGCAGTTGAATATTTCAACAAGGCGCTAAACCTTAATCCCGATAACTCATTGTCCTATTTTTTAAGAGCGGTTGCAAAAAATATGTCCGGAGATTCTTCCGGGGCAATGCGGGACTATAACACAGCCATAGACCATATCAATAAGAATAAAGACGCAAAGCCATTGGCGGTGATGGCTTATCTATGCAGGGGCGAACTGAGTGGCCAATTGAATGACTATGATGCAGCTATTGAAGATTTCGGGAGGGCGCTGCGAATTGACCCCAATAAGGGCAGTGCAGCATACGACCGCGCACAAGCCAGAATGTCAACCAAAAATTATGACGCCGCAATCAATGACTTCACCTACGCAATATCTGTGGCGGGCAATGACACCGGTGGCCACACATACCTCTCTATGAGTTACATGAGCAGGGGTATGGCGGAGTTTCATAAGGAACAATATGGAGATGCGATAACGGATATTGACTCAGCCATAGACATCAGCCCTAATAACATTAAAGCATGGTACAACCTGGGATACATAAAGTATGACCATGGCGATTATGCCGGAGCGGAAACAGACTTTGACGAAGTACTGAAACGCAACAATAAATATGCCCGCGCTTACCTGTACAAAGGATTCATAGACATTAAAGCCGGCAAAAAAGAAACAGGTTACATCGAAATAAAAGAAGCAGCAGGTATGGGGCTCATTGGCGGAGCGGACACTGTTAAAAAATACTGTAAATAAAACCCTCTCAAACAAAATACAGCCTCCCCCACCGGAGGCTTTTTATTTCCTACAAAAAATATTTTTTGCTCAAACAAAGTGATGCCGCCGAATGGTGCCAACGCCACTGCCGGCGATAGATGCAGGCTGCCGGGACAACAATAATTTTCTACTCTTTAAAAACTTTTTTTTAAAAAAGGTATATACACTTTTTGAGGTGTCTGGGTGGGTTGTTTGAATTTTACAGTGTGAAATTTATATACACAATTGATCCGGAAGAAACGAGGCCGATAATTCTTATCAACAAGCATATTGGCCGTATCACCAATGCAAGCGGCGAGGTGGAAGAAGGCGTGATGGGCGAAGAGCTGCAACGCGAACTGCTGGAGCTGGAGCGCATGGGCAAAGAAAGCGTGGAGCTGTGGATAAACAGTCCCGGCGGCGTGGTGAGCGATGGATGGAGCATATACGGCACCATCAGGAACACAAAGCTGCATGTTACGGGCCTCAACATCGGTATAGCGGCCAGCACCGCGGGCTGGATATTCGAAGCCTGCCACGAGCGCATCATGATGGACTACAGCATTGTGATGATGCACAACCCGCATGGCAGCAATGACAGCGGCCAGAAGGAATACACAAAATCGGTGGCAACGATGCTGGCGGCACGCAGCGGCAAAACACAAAAAGAGATCATGGCGCTGATGAAGGCAACGACTTTCATGACAGCCGATGAAGCATTCAAAAACGGTTTCTGCGATGTGGTGCGCGAAAGCACCGGCGTGGAAACAGCCGCAGTGGCTAACATAGCCACTACCGCCGACAGCATCTGGGTGCAGGGCAACGAAATACTAAACAGTCTATTATTAACAAGAGATAGTCCGGCTTCGCTCACTATGACAAGCCGGCCTGCTCGTAATTCAAAATCAATGAGCCAAGTAACAAACCTACTCAACCTGGGCAATGATGCAGGAGAAGCAGCCATCATTGCGGAGATCAGGAAACTGCAATCGCGTGTGAACGAGATGGAAGACGCAGAAAAAGAAAATGAGGACAAACTGAACGAGTATGAAAATGAACTCGCAGAACTCAAAAAACGCCACGAGGCGGAAATGAACGCGCTGATAGAAAAATATGACGCGCTGAACAAAGCCAAAGAGGCCGCCGAAAAAAAGCGCAATGAAGACGACTGCCGCAACATGGTGGAAACTTTTGTGAACACAGGCCGCATAAAAGCAGACTCGAAAGACAAGTGGCTGCACACAGCCCGTAAGCTGGGCGTGGCCGAGGCTAAAACCCTCATAGAGTCTATGCCGCTGAACATCACTGCCCCGTTACCACTGGATGCCGCACAACTGCAAGGCATAAAAACCGTAGTGACCAACGTAGATGAATGGCGCGATGAATGGGAGGAAAAACTCAAAACTAAAAAGTAAAAAAGCAAAAAAATCCAGAATACAAATTTCAACAATACACTCTTTTAATTTTTAACTTTTAATTTTTAATTTTTTAAAATGGCACTACAAATTACAGACCAGTCGTACATAGGCAAATTCGCCTCGGCTTACTGGACCCCCGCGCTCTTTGAGATGGACACGATCAAGAAACGTCTCGTAAACGTGATTGACAACATCAAGGAGCCCAACTTCAATATCGGGAATATTGATTTCGCAGGCGGCTTGCAGCCCCGAGAGGCACAGCCCACTACCCAGAACGGCACATGGACGGTGAACAAAAAAATGCTGACGCCGAATGACGCGATGTTCTACACAGAGTTTAACCCGCGCGACCTGGAAGCACACTGGGAAAGCCAGAACCTGAGCAAGGAACTGCTGAAACGCAAACTGCCGCCAACATTTGAAAGCTATGCCATGTACATGATGGCAGGCCGCGTGTTTGAAAGCATGGAAACAGCATGGTGGCAGGGCAGCAAGGCCTACAGCGCCATCACCGACCCCACCGATCCGCGCTACAACATGCAGTTCTTTGATGGCTTCATCAATAAGATGGTGAACGACAGCTCGGTGATGTTACTGCCCAGCTTCACAGGGTTCGACCCGGTGGGCAGCGGTGGCCCGGCTGAAGTGATCGCTTGTTTTGACGGGCTCATTGAACTGGTAGCGCAAAACCAGAGAGGCCTCATCAGCAAAACCAGCACCACCAGCCGCATGAAGTTCATTGTGAGTGTGGATACATGGTTCCTGTACTGCTCTGCGCTCACCACAGGCACAGACTTTAAAGGTATACAGTACACCACCCACGACACACCGCCATGGAAAGGCTGGGAAGTAGTGGCAGTAAATGGTATGCCGCCAAATACAGTATTGTTCTGCGAGGCCATACCATCGTTCGATGGTGCACTGCACATAGGCATGAACAGCACTGCAGACTACAACAGCATGCAGATAGCCAAGACACGCCCCATGGATGAAACCTACTTCGTGAAGATGCTCACCAAGATGGACATACAGTATAAGTACGGTAGCGAAATAGCGCTGGCAACAACATGCACACCGTCAAGCTTCCTGCCATAAAACATGCAATGGGTATTTGTGACCAGGAAGGGTTGCGCCGCAATAGGCATGGGATAAGCCCGGAGAAAAAGAATGACCCGCCTGGCCACAAATATTTTTATAACATAAAACAAAATTTAAAAAATAAATAACCATTTATGAAAAAGATAATTGCAATACTCGCTTTACTCATTCCGGCAGCCACCGGGAGCATAAGCGCACAGCCGTTTGTAAACCAGACAGCATCCTACATATCGGTGGCATATGGCACACCCACCAGCGGCGGCAACAATGCCTCGTTCCTCAATTTTATACAGATACCGCTGAGCGATACGTTCGGCACTGTTTGTGACACCATAACGCTCAACCCGTATTCAAGGGTTACACAGGCCACCATACTTATCAACGACAGCGCTGATGTGTATATCCGCAACGTGGCCGGTTGTTATTATGGCGATGAGCTGGTGCTCAACATCACCAACCCCGACACCTGCACAGGCGTGCTGTACCTGAGCGGCTATGTGGCAAATTCAGGGCCAACAACCATCCCGCTCACCCAGCATGACCATTGCCTGGTGCGCCTGTACTTTGACGGCAGGGAGTGGATACAATATGCCAGCATACTGAACTACCATTAGTAAACGATCATTTAAAAAAAAAGTAAAACTACAAACACAATGGCACAAACGATCTCTGCGGCATTATATAATACCGTATCTAAAAACAAAAATATCCAGAACATCTACTTCACAGTAAGCGGCGCATTTTACTTCAACGCTTTCACCGTGAACGAAAAACAAAAAGACGGCAGTACAAAACCCGTACTGTTTGCACGCACCAAAGAAATAAAAACTGCTGTACCCGGCCAGACACTGGCTGCAGTAACCACAGCAGGCGTAACGGAAACAGCTATAACAGAAACCCTCACCAGGACAGCCTTGCTGGCCTTAAAACCCGAAACACAGGTGGCAGCGGCAAAATAAAGCCTGCCACAAGGCAGGATCAAACCAAACTAAAAACAAAATAAAAACATGAGCAGGTCACAGATCACATTTACATTGGGGCAAGGCACCACAGCCAACCCCGCCACCGGCACGGATTACATCAGCGGCATACAGTTTTATTACCAGACTGCCACCACACTTTTTGCACCCGGGTCCTTCGGCACAACTGCTTGCCAGCCGGTATTTTCATTGTCTGATGCCGAGAACAAGGGCATTACAAATGACTACCAGGATGAGCAACAGGCTACAGCCACCATAACGCTTACACTGGGCACATTAGATACCGGCGACCAGATCAACATCGTGGTAAGGGAAAGACTACCTAACGGCGTCACCACTCCGGTAAACATTGGCACATACACCGTAGCATCTACCGATACCTCAAGTGCCATACTTGCAGCCAGCGTTGCCAGCTACATCAACACACAAAGCTACCTCACTGCGTCTAATGGCGCGGCAGGATACACGGCAACTAACGTAGTATCTACCGATGTTGTTACACTCGTGGCGCGGGTAGGGCTGGGTATTAACCTGGACGGCATTGCGCCCACTGTTACCATCACCAGTACGTCCACGCATCCTACCACGGCATCAGCAACACCATTCTTAGGCGGTGTATACAGCCAGAAAGCAATATGGCACTACCATGTTTCAGAATTCTTCAGGGCCAACCCCACTTCACAATTGTGGGTACAATTCTCTGCCGCACCATCTTCCACTTTCAGTGAGCTTACGGCATTGCAAACAGCTGCTGCAGGTTCCTGCATACGCATAGGCGTATATAGCTTTGCTGCACGCACAGCAGCACAAGTAGCCGGCGACCTGCAAGCCATGCAGATCGTAGCCAATGGCCTCTTCACCGCTTACCAGCCTGCCGCAATATTCTATGCACCTAACATTGCCGGGTTAACCGGAGGGGTAAGCGCCCTCGAAAACCTCCAAAGCAGCGCCAACGCAGAAAGCTGCTACTGCATTATATCACAGGACGGTGCAGGCGCAGGCGCACAGTTATTTGTAAACAGCTATAACCCGGCATCTGCTTCAGTGGGCACGTCTATTACAAACATCGGCTGTATACTCGGCACCTCATCTGCCGCGGCAGTATCGCAGGACATTGGCGAGATAGGCGCTTTCAACCTCTCTAACGGCACAGAAATGAACGTACCGGCTTTCAGTAATGGCGTGCTCGTTTCAAGCGTGGCAAGTTCGCTGCTTGACCTTCTGGACAATTACCGTTATGGCTTCTGCGTCAACATGACCGGCTATCCGGGCACATTCGTCAACAACGACTGGACCGCAACCTTAAGCACCAATGCTTATAACCGCCTGGGCCGTGTACTCACGATCTACAAAGTAGAACGCCAGCAATACATAGCATTGCTGCCACTGCTCAAATCGCGTATCTATCTCAATGCCGATGGCACAATGACGCAAACCACCATAGAGCAATACACCGGCGCCGCCGAACCACGCATCATGCAAATGGTGAATGACGGCGACCTTAGCCCCGGCAACATTACCGGCGGCGGGCTCACAAAAGGAGTCGTAAACATTGACCCCACGCAAAATGTAAGCAGCCAGGGTTATGTATCCATAGTATACAACCTGCTGGGTGTGGATATTGCCGACAACATAAACGTTACACTGCAATTCACCCAGAAATTAGCGTAAAAGTGGAATTGGGGATTTGTAATTAGGAATTGGGATTGTTTCCGGTTATTATCGGGAAAACAAGAAAACACAACAACTTGATCCAAATTCCAAATCTCCAATTACTAATTCCAATTAACAATTAACCATTAACCATTAATAATTAAAAACATGCCGGATAATATTCCATTACAGTTAGGGGTCAACTACAGTTGGCCGCAGATACAGCCCATCATAGCGGGTGTACCATTTGTGGGCGTGAAAGGGATCACGTTCAATAAGAAGCGCAATTACAAAGACACTTATGGTGTAGGCAGTAACCCCATAAGCCGTGGCGCAGGTAAGATCACTTACAACAACTGCACCATAGATATACTGCTTGACGACTGGAAGCGCATCATAGCGGCAGCGCCAAACGGCGACCCTACCCTGCTGGCCCCGTTCCAGATCAGGCTGCCGTTCATACCCGACCCAAGCAACCCCAACCTGCCTACAACAGACGTGTTGCAGAACTGCCAGTTCCTGGACGATGGCAACACCTATAAAGAAGGTGATACCAGCTTCTTCCAGAGTGTGAATGTGATTTACGCGGGGCAGAGCAGGTAATTCTTTGGCAGCCGGCATCGTGCTGCTATCAGCATCGTTGCGACGCTCCCTTCATCGTCAGCCATAGCTTCAGCAAAGGTGGACTACACCGGCCCCGCTACTCAGCGGGGCCCGGTGTTATTCTTCCGTAGGGGTATTCCCCTCTTCCTCAAATGAAAATTTAAATCCCCCGCCATAAGGGTCTTCACCGTATTTATTTGGTCCAGTTGTGCCAACAGTACAACACAGCACAATTAACCAGATGAACAAACCCAAAAAGAAAAAAATTAGCAACAACATCAATCCACTATTACCGAAAAGTCCCGCAAAAAAACTCAGCAAAAGTGGAAGCCACGGTATAAGCAACATCCAACCGCTTTTATTAATGTCATGCATTCTTCTAACGCTTACTGCAAGGTAAGGAATAAATACAGCCAGATTATAAAACCCACTGATATATCCTTGAGTGACGGGTATAGAGCCCGAATAATAGATATACGTAGTACCTAACATATAATCTATGATTCGAAGACCAATGCTAAACAACAAATTGAACAGGAAAAACATCCAGAACTCTTTTCTCGGTGCACGGCCACTGAATACGGCATACTTTTTCAGAACTTGCAGGTAGTATTTCATAAATCGTTTTTTTAGTCCCTACTCATTCGGCTTTTCGGATGTACCCTGTTTGTTATGGTGGCAGCTCCATTGTATCCTTACAATGATAATAAACATTATTAATCTGTGCAATAGCAAGATATATATTTCCCAAAAACCTTGTCCTGCTTGCATTTAGCCGCAGCGCTAAAAAAAAGGTATATACACTTTTTGGCCTCCCGGAAATGATTGTTTCAATTTTACAAAAAGAAAAAAATATGGAAAACACGAACATCGAACTTACAACTGAAGAACAGGATCAGCAATTCTGGGAGCGCATACAGGCGCGTGCCAATGAGCTCACTAACATAAGAAAAGCCAAGATACTGCCATTCGCCGTGCAGGACAGGGATACGCAGGAAAAGATACCCGGTTATATGTATGAGCTGGACCCCATCACGGATGCAAAGCTCTATGCAGCGCAGATGGTGGGCCCTGAAGTGAGCCTGCCCAAAGGCCTCCAGGCCGCAGATAGCATGGTGCTATGGGCTGAAAGCGACAACCGCTTAGCTGAAAAGAAATACAAAAAAGCAGTTGCGCTGTGTGTGCTCTCGCAGGTAGAGAGCGCAACACCGCTGCTTAAAAAAAAATAGAATTTTACAAGGAGTACTTTGATGACGAGGTGGGCCTGGAGGCTTCCCTCGTTTTTCATTATACCGGTATAGACATCACAGAGCTCGATGCCGACAAAGCGGCAAAATACCTCGCCATGAACAGGCGCGCCATGCTGGCGCTCAATATAATGGAAGAAAAAGTGCCAGCTGATGTCATTACAGGCAGGCCCTGAACGAAAAAAACAGGACTGGATTATACAAATATTTTTGTACGTTTATAAAAATCTGTCTCATGAACAA
>Ga0364859_10258_pt2 | contig 11741 bp, 9 predicted proteins | sample ExccelAu500001D3_FD_206911 | JGI IMG/M metagenome (GOLD analysis project Ga0364859, IMG submission 206911) | Enriched cells from Trout Bog Lake Hypolimnion, Wisconsin, USA - BchlTB.Aug20.5000.01 .D3 | ecosystem: Environmental > Aquatic > Freshwater > Lake > Hypolimnion/Profundal zone | place: USA...
TTTCTGGCTGTTTCATCATATGCCTTCCTGTCTGACCAGGTATATCTCGGATGCAGGATATTAACGGGCACATTGCTGCATCTTTTAGGCATCCGTATTCCAAATACCGGATGTGTTTCATATTCTTCCTGCTCCAGTTCTCCGTTTAAAGCTGCCTGTATCATATTCCGGGTATATTTCAACTGAATACGCTGGCCAACGCCATAAGGCCCACCAATCCACCCCGTATTGATCAGCCATACTTTTACATCGGCATTTTTGATCTTTTCACCCAATAAATTGGCATAAAATCCAGGATGCAATGGTAGAAATGGTGCTCCGAAACAGGCACTAAAGGTAGCTTTGGGTTCTTTTACACCGGTTTCTGTTCCCGCTACTTTTGCAGTATATCCACTGATAAACTGATACATTGCTTGTGCAGGGGTTAATTTACTGATGGGTGGTAATACCCCATATGCATCGCAGGTCAAAAAGAAAATGTGTTTGGGTAACCCACCAATACTTGGTACCAGTGCATGGTTGATATGACTCAACGGATAACTGACACGGGTATTTTCAGTGATACTTCCATCCGTGTAATCAAGCTGATTGCTCCCTTCATAAAAACGTGCATTTTCAACCAATGCAGCATCTCTAACAGCAGCAAATATTTCAGGTTCTTTTTCTTTACTCAGATCAATGATTTTTGCATAACATCCCCCTTCAAAATTAAAAACAGAATGATTGGTCCATGCATGTTCATCGTCTCCAATCAGCTTCCTGCAGGGGTCTGTACTCAAAGTGGTTTTACCTGTGCCACTCAATCCAAAAAATACTGCTACATCATTTTTTGATCCCATATTAGCACTGCAGTGCATACTCAATACATTCTTTTGAACAGGCAATAAATAATTAAGCACTGTAAAAACACCCTTTTTCATTTCTCCGGTATAACCTGTACCTCCAATGAGGATCGTCTTATGCGTAAAAGAAATCACTGCGAAATTAGATTGTCTTGTACCATCTGTCTTAGGATCAGCTTTAAATTCCGGTGCTTGAATAATTTCCCATTCTGGCACAAATGCATTCAAGCTACTATCATCCGGACGGAGGAACATGTTATAACAAAACAAATTACTCCAGGGATTTTCATTGATCACCCGAATATTTAACCTGTATTGTTCATCTGCACATACATAGGCATCCCTGATCCACAATTCTTTTTTGGTAGACAAGTAATCGAGCATTTTTTCCTTCAATCTTATAAAATGCTTCTCTTCAAACGGAATATTGAAGTTATTCCAGTTTACAGTATTGGCTGTTAATGTATCCCTTACTATAAATTTATCCTGGGGACTGCGTCCAGTAAATGCACCCGTATGTATACAAAGTGCACCAGTATCATTAAGCACCCCTTGTTGCCTCAGTATCGTTTGTTCTACGAGTTCTTCAGGAGAATATTGGTAATGAACCTGTGTAGTTAAGGGAAATGTGGTTTGAAAAAATTTAATTTCTGATTTTCTGATAGTATTTGATGACATAAGCTAACGATCATTAGTTAATATCGAAAGTAGGCCATTATACTTACCAAAAAAATGGATGTGTATCCTGTACACGTTAATATTATTTCAAAAAAAACAAACACTTAATGGAACTTTTCCTGCAAATACACTTATTCCGTAAACTAAATCTTTCACTGCCTTATACTCTTTGAAAGTCTTTGAAAAATGAATAGAATTGTTAAAAGCTGAATTAATGTATAATCTCAGGTATTAATTTTTTATGTGGAAAAGAATATAAAATCATAAAATAAGGCTTACATAAATCTTGCATTTAGAAAATTAATTGCTTTTTTATCGATGCCCTTATTCATGAAAAGAAACAACGACGAAGATGAATTGCCCCATATAAATTTCCCTGTTTTATTAAACTAAAATAAACTTTGTGTTAGTTGCGGGGTCATTAGGATCGTATCCTAACAATATTTTAAATTGTTTTAAGCTTTTCGGTTTATAAATACAACTACGTTTGCAGTATATATATTGACTATAAAGAGATCCTACATGAAAAGAATTATCATTACAGTATTGCTGGTATCAGCCGGTTTGGGAAGTTTTGCTCAGAGACAGTATGTACCTCCCACTTATTCCAGTAATGAAAGATCGAACGGTTCAACGGAACTAAGCGACAACAGGTTATTTATTGGGGGTAGCATCGCACTCGGGTTAAGTAACCTTACTTTTAACCTTGGCGCCACTCCAGAAATAGGTTATTCATTTAACCAATGGTTGGATGCAGGTGTTGCTTTGAATTTAAACTATCAGTCTATCAGGGCAGATCCTTCATTTGTATATAATGATGATACCCGCCAGAGAAGTTTTAACTATGGAGGTGGTCCCTTTGTAAGGGTTTTTCCTCTTCGCCAGTTTTTTTTACAGGCACAGCTTGAACACAACTGGATCGACTATAATTTTTTAAATTATAATTTCACGCCACCTGTTGCATCTTCTTTAAGTACCCAATCCAATAGTTTTTTGGCAGGAATTGGTTTTACGCAGCGTGTAGTTGGTCAGGCCAGTTTTTACACCGTAATCCTGGTCGATTTAATGAATGATCCCAATTCCCCTTACAGAGATTACAATGGCAATCCATTACCCATTATCAGGGCTGGTTTTACCTTTTACCTACATGCTAAGAAAAAATAGTTTGGGGTGACTCATGTACAGCAATTCGCACCCGCCAATCTTCATGTAAGAATCCATTTTGCTGCATCCTGTCAAGGTGCGCTATCAGAAAATCATAGAATCCTGCTGAATTCAGCAGGATTATTTTTTTCTCATGTATCTTCAGCGTATTCCAGGTAATCATTTCAAACAGCTCATCGAGGGTTCCATTACCTCCCGGTAATATCACTACCTCATCACTTAATTCATACATCAGCTTTTTTCTTGTATGCATATCCCCTACTACCCTTAACTCTGTTATTCCCTTGTGCTGTTGTTCCCAACTTAATAATACTTCTGGTATGATACCAGTTACACGCCCTCCATTAGCCATCACCGCATCGGCAACTGCTCCCATTAAACCCACACTGCCTCCTCCATAAATCAATTCAATACCGTTCTGGGCCATTAACTTTCCCAGTTCTTTTGCATGGGTAATATATAAAGGATCTTTACCGGGCTTGCTTCCGCAAAACACTGCCAGTCGTTTACAGTTCATCAGCTAAATTTTTAACAATATTATACTGCCTGACTGAATTGACCATCAATTTTATTTTGTTTGCTGGTAAATACATGTGCTATTGATTTATAAATACCCATCCTCTAAAACAGATCAGCGATCGAATAAAAGTGATGGTTTAAAAAAACAGATCCATCGTTGTATTTTCACCAAACCTATTTCACATCAAACCTACCTTTCACTTACCTCTAACCTACCTCAAACTTACCCCTAACCTACCCTAATAAGTGGTACATTAAAGGTAGTTTAGAGCAAGATGAAACCTACATGTTGTTTACATCAAATACAGTATTAACAGGAACCAACCCTGCATGTACCTGTTAGGTCTATCCTTACCATACCATACTGAACTTCAATTTCAAATGGTTACAGTCACAGGAATAAAGGTTTACATCAAATTGTTTTTTATCTTGCCGACCATCACCAATCTATATTAAGATGTCTCCCATACTGTTGTTCACATTTGTTATCATCTATTTCATGATACTACTGGGAGTTGCCTGGATTACCGGTCGTAATAGCAACAATGAATCTTTTTTTATCGGTAACCGCAACAGTAACTGGATCCTGGTGGCTTTTGGTATGTTGGGAACCTCCCTAAGCGGTGTTACATTTGTAAGTGTACCGGGGGCAGTATTAAGAGATGGGTTTGGGTATTTTCAAGTCACCATCGGCTATTTCATTGGCTATATCATCATCGCCTATGTATTATTACCCCTTTACTACCGGTTGAATGTAACTTCCATCTATAACTACCTGGGCAGCAGACTGGGTATATCTTCCTATAAGACTGGATCCGGCTTTTTTATCCTTTCAAGAATGCTGGGTGCAACTGCAAGACTATATCTGGTAGTAAAGATCCTGCAGGATGCCATTCTTGAAAACTTTCATATCCCATTTTGGGCAACTACAATGATCATCCTACTGCTCATCCTGCTCTATACCTATGAAGGTGGGGTCAAAACGATTGTTTGGACAGATACACTGCAAACCACCTGCATGCTTTCTGGACTGATCATTTGTGTAATCTATATTATGAGTAACCTGCACATCGGATTTGTTGAAAGCTGGCAGGACATGAGCGATAAGGGATACCTGAAAATTTTCAATACCAATCCCAACAGCAAAATGTTTTTTGCAAAACAGATCCTGGCAGGGGTCTTTATTACACTGACCATGACAGGAATGGACCAGGAAATGATGCAGAAGAATATCTCCGTTAAAAATGTGAGAGATTCTCAGAAAAACGTGCTCACACTGGGTTTGATCCTTTCCTTTGTGATCTTCATTTTTCTTTTCCTGGGAGGACTCCTTTACCTATATGCAGCACATGAAAACATCACTGCATCAGGAGATAAGATATTCCCTGCAGTAGCACTGTATCATATGCCGCCTTTCGTTTCGGTCATTTTTATCATTGCCCTTATTTCTGCATTGTTTCCAAGTGCGGATGGTGCCATTACAGCACTTACTTCTACATTCTGTATCGATATACTGGGCATTCAAAGGAATACAGCATTCAGTGAAAAAAGAAGAAAACATATCAGGCATCTAGTTCATCTAAGTTTTGCAGCTTTATTTCTCTTTTTTGTAATGGTGTATAAATGGATAGACAATCAAAGTATGATCACGATCATATTAAAAGTAGCAACCTACACTTATGGTCCTTTACTCGGTCTATTTTCTTTTGGAATATTAACTAAACGAAGTGTAAAGGATAAATGGGTTCCCATTGTATCCATCCTTTCCCCTGTGATCTGTTACCTGATCGATATATTTCAGAAACAACTTTTCGGTAATTTTGAGATCGGTCTCGAGTTACTGGTTATCAATGGCTTCCTTACTTTTACCGGATTATATATATTATCCAAACCCGGAACAACAACGCCATGAAGATTTATTATTAACAATTTTACGATGATTTAGCCTTAAAACATACTTTTACAGTGTTTGCCACGGTTTTATACCGGTATTTATTTATTTATCTTCAAAACCCCAATTGAAAAGATCAATATGAAAAAAGAACCTGAAGAAGACCTTGAAGTGAATTTGACGGGAGAAGAAACATCAACAAGTGAAGAAGTCAGACAAAAATGGTATAAACGTATCCGCAAAGGTATTACGACTTCCACTGCAGATAAAAAAGAAACACCCGAAGGTCTTTGGAATAAATGTCCTGAATGTAATTATATACTCACTTCTTCTGAACTGAAAGAAAACCTATTTGTTTGTCCGAAATGTAATTACCACCATCGTATAGGCAGTGAGGAATATTATGATTTTCTGTTCGACAACAGTGAGTATACAGAACTGTTCGACAATATCAGGAGTAAGGATTTTCTCAATTTCACTGACCTGAAAAACTACCAGAAAAGATTAGATGATATCCATGCCAAAACCAACCTCAAAGACAGTATGCGGGTTGCTACCGGCACGGTTAATGGTGAAGGTATAGTAGTTGCCTGTATGGATTTTGAATTCATCGGGGGCTCACTGGGCAGTGTTATGGGAGAAAAATTCAGCAGGGCTGTAGATTATTGTATTGAAAATAAACTCCCCTACTTGGTGATCAGCAAAAGTGGTGGTGCAAGAATGATGGAAAGTGCATTCAGCCTCATGCAGTTGGCTAAAACCAGTGGTAAATTATCTCAGTTAAGCGATGCCAAACTACCGTATATTTCTTTATTGACAGACCCAACCTTTGGTGGAATTTCTGCCAGCTTTGGTATGCTGGGTGATCTTAACATTGCTGAGCCCGGTGCCCTTATCGGATTTGCAGGTCCACGTGTGATCAAGGAAACCATCAAAAAAGACCTTCCCGAAGGCTTCCAGCGCAGTGAATTTTTACTTGAGCATGGATTTCTTGATTTTATCGTAGACCGGAAAACATTGAAGGATAAACTGGCCCAGGTCATCCTTTTATTCAGAAGCTGATCTGATATCTGTAAGATCGCATTCATTTACTGAACACATATTCGCTACTTTTGTCCCGCTTTAATAGCGGGATTTTTTTTATGGCTAAAGAAATGAATAACAGGCAGGCCTATTTTAATTACTATATAGAAGATAAATATATAGCGGGTATTGTTTTGATGGGTACAGAGGTAAAAAGCATCCGGGAAGGCAAAGTCAGCTTTAATGATGCATTTTGTCTTTTTGAAAAAAATGAGATATGGGTAAGAGGACTCTATATTGCGGAATATTCTCACGGTAATATCAATAACCATATCGCAGTACATGATCGTAAGCTCCTGCTTACAAGGAAAGAGATCAACCGGCTGATTATAAAGTTGAAAGACAAAGGTTTGACCATTGTACCATTAAGGGTATTCCTGACCGATAAGAATCTGGTAAAGGTTGAGATAGGACTTGCAAAAGGAAAGAAAACACATGATAAGCGGGAGACCATCAAACAAAGAGATGTAGAGAAAGAGATCAAACGATACCTCAAGTAAGCATTAACATATTATTTTAAAGGTTTGGTCACTCTGGCACAATCTTTTCATTGGTATAGTCAAACACATTTATCACAATTAAATTTGATTACCATGAAAAAGTTAATACTCTTATTAGTACTCGTTATCACAACAGTAACTATTACAAATGCACAAGGTTATTACCGTAATGAAAGAGCCCGGGATAACAGGATCGTAAGAAGAATAGAAAGGCGTGAAGACAGGCTAACACGTTATGTGGACAACCACGGTTATGCTTTTCACCACCGTTATTAAATACTGATACGGGTTATACAGTGTACTGTTTAATCCTGGTATCTGCGCTTCTTTTCGGGTTTATAATCCAACTGTTCGATCAATGATTCGGCAGTTGGATTTTTTGTTACAGCTATAGCAATTTGAAACAGGACTATAAAAAGGACCAGGGATCCAATGAGTTCTTCTGCCTTAAACCAATACCCCCACCAGCTATAAACCTTTGCTTTTGTTGGCATGCTTGCTTCGTAGATCACATCCACTCTGGAGCCCTCCTGAGGGTTACGAAAGAGGTATGCTGCATCAATAGTATACTTGTTTATTCCAATCGAAAACAATGCCTTGGGTATCCGATTACCGGTACTGTCTTTGATCCAGTGAATGGTTGCATTAGTGATGTCGCCATCAATAAAATCGGGTTGTCTGGTAAAGAAAATATAACAACTAAAACATACCAGGTAAAGTATAATAATGGTTTTGTACACGTACTAACAGATGTATTATTGAACAACCCACTTATAGTTATCCGCTACTATGTTACAGGCTGAACACATGATTAAATGGTCCTAATTCAAACTCCTGAAATCAACAGGCACCAGCTTGCTTACCCCTGGTTCCTGCATGGTAACCCCGTAAATGACATCCACTGCACTCATTGTCATTTTATTGTGGGTTACAATGATGAATTGGGAGTTTTCACTGAATTTCTGGATCATTTGGGTAAACTTGTTAACATTGGCATCATCCAGTGGTGCATCAACTTCATCCAATATACAGAATGGAGCAGGTTTGATCAGGTAAATTGAAAACAATAAAGCAGTTGCTGTCAATGTCTTTTCTCCACCACTCAGCTGAGAGATACTGGAGGGTCTCTTACCCTTGGGTTTGGCCACAATATCTATACCTGTTTCGGCCAGGTTTTCAGGATTATCCAATACCATGTCTGCAGTATCCTCTTCAGTGAAAAGGGCTTTGAATACCATCTGAAAGTTTTCCCTTACTTTATTGAAAGTATCCAGAAACTGCTGATTGGCAGTTGCTTCTACTTCCTGTATCGTTTGTAAAAGGCTGTCCTTGGCATCTACCAAATCGTTCTTCTGGTCAAGTATAAATTCATAGCGCTTTTTCATTTCTGTATACGCTTCAATGGCGGTAGGATTCACTTCACCCATGTTTTCCAGTCTTTTTTTCATCCTGTCGCTGGTAGCCTGTAAATCCTCAACACTGCTATCTGATGTACGTTGCTGATCAATGATCTGGTCCAAATCGATCCTGAATTCAACACTTAATCTTTCCTTCATTCCGGTAAGCTGTAATTTCAATTCATTGAGCTTATCCTTGATCTCTCCCAACAAGTGATCAATGATATCCTTACTTTTTACTTTGAGTCTTAATTCGCTTTCTTTTTCCTGTAATGCATTGCGGATAATGTAATAGTTTTGATCTGCTTCGTTCAACTTCTGTTCCGCTTCTTCTTTACTATGCATCAGCGAGAGTAGGATATCCTGACTTCCTGCTAATATATCTTCACTTTCTTCAATCTGGTCTGTAGCCTCTTTTAAAAGGTTGGTATTGGTCTGAATTTGTTGGTATAAGGTATTGAGCTGGTTTTGTTTAAAATCCAGTTCCTGTTTGATGCCACTGATCTTACTCTGTTGCCTGGTTAGTTGCAGGTTGTTTTCATTGAATTGGTAAGTGGCTGCATTATAATCTTGTTCTGCCAGTTGGTAGTCCTGTTCTACATTACTTAGATTCAATGTGGTTTCCTTCAGTTGCTCATTGAGTTCAAGGAAAGTTTCTCTGGTAGAAGCAACAGCATCATGCTCATCCTGCAAACGCTGTTCTATATCCTGCAAACGCTGTTCTGAGCTCAACTGTGCAGATTGCAGGTTTTCAATCCTGTTCTTTGTAACAAAAAGCTGATTGGTATATTGGTTGATCTCCTGTTCTGTTTGCTTAATGGCATTTTCCTTTAATTGCTCATTAAACCCGATCACCTCATTGTGCTTGTGTTTAATTTCTGCTTTTAACCCATTTACAACAGCATCCTGAAGAATGATCTCGTCATTTAGTTTTTCAAGGTTCTTGGCACGACCAATCTTCTTTCCTTCAAACAATCCCACACTTCCACCCGTAAGGGTATATTTTCCCTTTACATATTTGCCAGTTTTTTCTAAGATTACCGCCCCTTCCCTGGCATTTTGAATCGCTTCTTCATTCTCAGCGATGTACACATTGCCCAGAAGATGATCTGCCAACTGACTATAATTGTCATCTACTTCAATCACACTCAATACAGGGATACAATTAGCTGGAGCTAACAGGTCTTCAGTCCGACCAGTGATCCTGTCCAGTATGAAAAAATTGGCCTTTCCTTTTTTATGATCACTTAACAGTTGCACGGCCTGTAACCCTTCGCCCAGGTTATTTACCACATAGTAATTTAAAAAGGGTTCCAGAACGTTTTCTACAGCAGTCCTGTAATCCTCTTTTACATAAATGATATCAGACAATATGGGCGCAGTATGATTCCAGCTAGGGTTTTTATGGAGAAATTTAATGCTTTCAGGATAGCCCTCCATAGAATCGATCAGGCTTTTCAGCAGGTCATATTCATTTCGTTTGCTGTCTAGTTTACGGGTCTCCGTAGCCAGTTCATTTCTTAAATGTTCCAGCTGTTCCTGTGCAACCAGTATATGACTTTTAGTCTTTTCGTGCTGCTCCTGTAACTCCTGTAAATCAATTCTTTTGTTTTCCAATAAGGATTCCTTATCCTCCAATTCAGAAGCCAGTTGGGTCAATTGCTGTTGCCTTCCGTTTTTTTCTTCGATCAACTGGGTTTGTGTCCTTAAAAGATTTTGTATGGAAGTATCTGCCACAGCCACTTTCTTCTCGGCTTCAAACTGACTGCGTTGTAATTGCTGGTATTTGCTTCTCAATACATCCAGGCCAGACCTTTTTTCATCAAAGACCTGTCTTTTATCTTCTACTGCATATTTTGCATTCTCCAGTTGTTCATGTATTTCTTTCATTTTGTGGTCTTCTTCAACCACCTGTACCTCACTGAACCGGATACTATCTTCAATACCTTTCAACTGACCATCTGCTTTCTGCAGAAACTCTTTCAGGTTTAACTGCTTTTCTTTCAGGTAATGCAGTTTTTGTTGAGCCAGGTTCTTTTCATTTTCTTTGGTCCTAAGCTGCTGTTGCAGTTCATTAAAACTAACCTGCATACTTTGCAGAGCACGTTCTTTTTCAATGAAATCCAGCTTTTCCTTTTCAATGGAAGCATCTTCATTGGCTATTTCAGCTTCGAGTCTTATCTTTTTATCGGTTTCCTGTTCCTGTTTTTCAGTGAGTTCCCGGTAAGTAATATTAAATCCTTCCAGTGAAGCTTTGGCCAGTTCTACTGCAATTTCTTTGTACTCCTTCTTGATCTCAAAATATTTCTCAGCCTTCTTTGCCTGATTTTCAAGTGTTTTCAGCTGATTATTTATTTCAAACAACAGATCCTCAATACGAGCCAGATCCTGCTCTGTTGCATCCAGTTTATTTTTAGCTTCTTTTTTTCTGGTTTTATAGATCGTAATCCCTGCAGCTTGTTCCAGCATCCTGCGACGGCTGTTCTCTTTATCTTTGATGATATCATCCACCATCCCCAGTTCAATGATCGCATAGCTGTCATTGCTTACCCCAGTATCCAGGAAAAGATTATGGATGTCTTTTAAACGGCACTGTACATCATTGAGACGGTATTCACTTTCTCCATTCTTATAAAAACGGCGGGTTACTGTAACTGTTGTAAACTCGGTAGGCAATAGGTTGCGGGTGTTTTCAAAGGTCAGACTAACCTCTGCTAATCCACTAGGACTTCGGGTCTTGGATCCATTAAATACCAGGGCATCCAGGTTTTCACTTCGTAAAGCAGAAATCTTCTGTTCACCAATTACCCATCTGATACTGTCAATGATATTACTTTTACCACATCCATTAGGGCCTATGATACCGGTTATACCCTCATCAAACCTTACTACTGTCTTGTCGGCAAAACTTTTAAACCCTTTGATCTCTAAGGACTTTAATCGCACTTTCTACTGATTTTTAGTACCTGCGAACATACACAATAGCAGGTAGAAATCAGCAAATACACAGTGTTTTGTGGAGAAGTGGTGAGAAAATCCTAATCCGTCCCTGAAATGGCGGACAATTATCACAAAAAGCTTGTTGTAAATAGCTTTTCCTGCATTTTGAAAACTTCATCAGTTCGAGTACATTCGCTATTACCGGATGCAGCAGAACAACTATTATCAGATATTAGCTATTTCCCCCCAGGCATCCCCTGATGAGATCAGAAAAGCCTTCAGGACTGCAGCTCAAAAGTACCATCCCGATAAAAACCCTGATAACCCATTGGCCGCCGCACGGTTTTCCGAAATATTAGAAGCTTATGAGATCCTATCCGATCCAGAAAAAAGAAAATCATACCACATCAGTTATCCTTATTCTTTCGGACAAACCCCTAAAACAATTGACCCGGAAACGATCCTGAAACAGTGTATCAGTCTGGAAAGGTTGATATCTTCAATCCCTGTTCACCAATTAGATCTTGTATTGCTCACAGAATCGATATTGGAAATCTTATCAGTACCACATATTGAATTGCTTATAAAAAAAGCAGATGCAGGTTTAAAAAATGAGGTGCTGAAGCTCTTGCTATTATCAGCAAAAGCACTGCCTTATCCAATGTTTCTGACCCTAACAGAGAAGTTTGACATCCTAGCTGATGATTTGTATAAGAAGAAGATCACC